>Ga0187867_10000173_pt1 | contig 58063 bp, 47 predicted proteins | sample June2016WEW_13_1_FD_132976 | JGI IMG/M metagenome (GOLD analysis project Ga0187867, IMG submission 132976) | Peatland microbial communities from SPRUCE experiment site at the Marcell Experimental Forest, Minnesota, USA - June2016WEW_13_10 | ecosystem: Environmental > Terrestrial > Soil >...
TCGATGGACATGCACGACAAGATCTTCGAGGTCCTGGTCCCCACCGAGGAGGTGATGGAGATCAAGGACGGCCAGCGCCGGAGGGTCTCCAAGCGGATCTACCCCGGCTACATCCTGGTCAACATGATCATGTCCGACGAATCCTGGTACGTGGTGCGCAACACCCCGGGGGTGACCTCCTTCGTCGGCTCGGGGAACAAGCCGGTGCCGCTCGCCGAGAGCGAGATCCGGGGCATCCAGCGCCAGGTCAAGGCCGAGGCCCCCACCAAGGTCTCGGTCGAGTACCAGGTCGACGAGAGTGTGAGGGTGGTCGACGGGCCCTTCACCGACTTCCACGGCAAGGTCACCGAGATCAACGCCGAGAAGGGCAAGCTCAAGGTCCTCGTCAACATGTTCGGCCGGGAGACGCCGGTGGAGCTCGACCTGCTCCAGGTCGAGCGGCTTCGCTAGGGACGGAGAGAATGGGCAAGAAGAAGGTCAAGACCGTCATCCGCCTCCAGATCCAGGCCGGCAAGGCCACCCCCGCACCCCCGGTGGGGACGGCGCTCGGGCCCCACGGGCTGAACATCATGGAGTTCTGCCGGACCTACAACGAGCGCACCGCCGCCCAGGCCGGCATGGTGATCCCCGCCGAGATCACCGTCTATGAGGACCGCAGCTTCACCTTCGTGACCAAGACGCCCCCCGCGTACGACCTTCTGAAGAAGGCGGCCGGGATCGAGAAGGGGTCACCGCGTCCGAACGCGGAGAAGGTGGGGACGGTCACGGCCGCCCAGGTCCGGGAGATCGCCGAGCTCAAGCTGGTCGATCTGAACGCCTTCGACGTCGACCAGGCGATGCACACCATCGAGGGCACTGCCCGCTCGATGGGCCTGACCGTCGAGCCATGAGCGCCGATCACGGAGTCGCAGAGCAGCCGACCGCCATTTGAGTGGGAGGGCGTCCGCGCCCGCCAGCACCACAGGAGAACACCATGTCTCAGAAGCACGGGAAGAACTATCTAGCGGCCTTGGAGAAGGTCGAGAAGGGTCGCCTGTACGCGCCCCTGGAGGCGGTCGAGCTGGTGCGGGAGACGGCCAGCGGGCGCTTCGACTCGACCGTGGAGGCTCACCTCCGGCTCGGCATCGACCCCCGCCACGCCGATCAGACCGTGCGCACCACCGTGGTGCTGCCCCACGGCACCGGCAGGTCGCGGCGGATCGCCGTCTTCGCCACCGGCGAGAAGGCCCGCGAGGCGATGGACGCCGGCGCCGACCTGGTCGGCGGCGAGGACCTCGTCAAGCAGGTCCAGGCCGGCCAGATCGACTTCGACGTCGCCCTGGCCACCCCCGACGCGATGGGGCTGGTGGGGCGCATCGGCCGGATCCTCGGCCCCCGCGGGCTGATGCCCAACCCCAAGGCGGGCACGGTCACCTTCGACATCGCCAGGGCCATCCGGGAGGTCCAGGGAGGCCGCATCGAGGTGCGCAACGACCGCCTCGGCAACGTCCATGCGCCGATCGGCAAGGCCTCCTTCGATGACGCCAAACTTCGGGACAACTTCGCTGCGCTGATGGAGGCGATCGTCCGTGCCAAGCCCTCGGCGGCCAAGGGCAGCTTCGTGAAGACGGTGACCCTCTGCACCACCCACGGTCCGGGTGTGAAGGTCGACCCCGGACAGGCGTCGAAGCTCCAGGTGGCGTAGCTTCCCTTGGCCGACCAGCCCATCCGCCTGCTCATCGTCGACGACATCCAGTCGACGCGGGAGAACCTCCGCAAGCTCCTCAGCTTCGAGGAGGACATCCAGGTGGTGGGCACGGCGGGGGACGGCAAGGAGGGCGTCGAGGAGGCCCAGCGGCTCCATCCGGACATCGTGCTCACCGACGTCAACATGCCGGTGATGGACGGCATCCAGCTCACCGAGCAGCTGACCCAGGATCTGCCCTCCAGCCCGGTGATCATCATGTCCGTTCAGGGGGAGCGGGATTACCTCCGCCGGGCCATGCAGGCGGGGGCGCGGGAGTTCCTGATCAAGCCCTTCAGCCACGACGAGCTGGTGGCCGCGATCCGGCGGGTGTACGCCGTCGAGCAGAAGAAGGGGACCTTCCTCACCCGGGCCAGCGAGGCGGCTCCGGCGTCGGGCAGCGGACGGTCGGGCCCCGGCGAGGTCTTCGTCGTCTTCTCCGCCAAGGGCGGGGTCGGCAAGTCCATCATCGCGGCCAACCTGGCGGTGGCCCTGGCCCGGGAGACGGACGCCCGGGTCGCCCTGGTCGACCTCGACCTCCAGTTCGGGGACATCGGGGTGATGCTGAACCTCAACCACTCGCGGAGCATCACCGACATCGTCGACGCCCAGGACCACCTGGACGCCGAGGTCCTGGACGACGTGCTGGCGACCGGGCCGGCCGGGATCCGGGTACTGCTGGCCCCCATCAAGCCGGAGCTGGCGGACCTGGTGACCCCCGAGCACGTTCGGACCGTCTTCACCGAGATCCGCAAGCTCTGCGACTTCGTCGTGGTGGACGCCTCCAGCCACCTGGGCGAGTCGATCCTCCAGGTGATGGAGATCGCCAGCCGCATCCTGGTCGTCACCGGGCTCACCATCCCGAGCGTCAAGAACGCGCGGCTCACCCTGGGGGTGCTGGAGTCGCTGAACATCGACCCCGAACGGGTGCTGCTGGTGGTCAACCGCATCGACAGCTACTCCGACTTCAACAAGGAGGCCACCGAGCAGTACCTCCGGGTGCCGGTGACGGTGCAGATCCCGCACGATCCGCGGGCGGTCGCGGACGCCTGGAACCAGGGCAAGCCCTTCGTCGAGACCCAGCCGGAGGCGGAGATCAGCCGGGCTATCCGCGAGCTCGCGTACCGGCTGGTGCCCCAGGAGCAGACCGCCCTGGTGGGTGGGGACAAGAAGCGCCGTCGCGGCCTCTTCGGCCGCTGACCGTCAGCGCGCCGGCCGGGAGGGGGCTTCCCGTCTCATCCGGGCCGGGGATTCACCCCCTGGCCGGGTCGCATCGGCTCACCGGGTGAGCAGGCGCCGGCGCCTCCGCGCGGTGGGCTCGGGTGCCGGCGGAGCCGGCTCCGGGGGACGGTGACCCGCCACCGGTGGCGCCAGGATGTCGGCCAGGGCGGTCACCGACATCGCCACCTGGCTCTGCGGTTGGGCGAGGGTGAAGGGCACCCCCCGGCCGATCGAGGTGGCCACCACCCCCGGGTCGTACGGGATCTCCACCGACGCGCTGGTCTTGAGCAGCTCCTCCGCATAGGAGCGGGCCAGCTCCCCCGCCGCCTCCCGGTGGTTGATCACCAGCATGAACCGGCTGGAGTCGACCTTGAGCACTCCCATCACGGTCTGGAGCAGCCGCGCGTTCTTGACGGCGGTGGCGCTGAGGTCGGTGACCAGCACCACCTTGTCGGCCATCTCGACCAGGTCAAGGGTGATCTCGCCGAGGTGGGGGGCGGTGTCGACCACGATGCAGTCATGGGTGTGGCGGAGCTCGTCGATGAGCGCCCGGAGGTGCTGCGTCGTGACGTAGTCGGCCAGCTCGGGGCTGGAGGGGGCGGCCAGCACCCGGACCCCGCCGGGCCCGTCGACCATCACCTCGGCGATCGCGTCGCGGTCGGCCACGGCGTTGTTGGCGGCGAGATCGGAGATGGTGCGCTCGGGGCTCACGTCGAGCAGCACTCCGATGTCCCCGAACTGGAGCGAGCAGTCGACCAGCGCCACCCGGTGGGAGCGGGCCAGCGCCACCGCGCAGTTGACCGCGATCACCGACTTCCCCACCCCGCCCTTGGCGCCGACCACGGTGAAGAGCCGCCCCTCGCTGGAGGGCGTGACCGGGGTGGCCTCGGAGGCCTCATCGGTCGAGGCCGCCGGGGGCGACGCTTTGCGCAGCTGGAAGGCATGGACGCGGCGGATGGCCGAGACCAGCTCGTCGCCGCCGAACGGCTTCTGGAGGAACTCGCGCGCCCCGGCCAGCATGGCTCGGCGGAAGGCCTCGTTCTCCACGTCCATGGAGAGCAGGATCACGCCCGTCCCGGGCAGGTACTGCACCAGCATCTCGGTCGTCTGGATGCCGTCCATGCCGGGCAGTCCGGAATCCACCACGGCCACGTCCGGGCGGGTGCGCAGCGCTTCCTGGAGCGCGGTGTCGCCGTCCTGGGCCACGGCGCACACCACCAGGTCGCCATCCTGGCTCAACCGCCGGGTCACGTTCTCGATGATCCGCGCCGACTCGTCGGCGATCAGCACGCGGATCACGGTCGAGCCATGCTCAGCCGCGCCCGACCGAGAAACGCCGGCGGTTGGCCCGAGGCCGGGGCCGCTCGGCCTCCTTGGCCTCCTGGCCGCCCTCGTTGCCGGCGATGTGATCCACCAGGACCTGGAACTGCTTGCTGAACTCGGCCTTGGGCTCGGCGGTGACCATCTGCCGGCCGTTGTCGATGCAGTCGTCCACCCTGGGCTCGAAGGGCAGCACCACGAGCACCCGGAACCGGAGGCTGTCCTCGACCTCGGCACGCTGGAAGGTGACCTTGGCCCTGGTCTGGTTGAGCACGACGCAGATCTTCTCGCGGTCGACGCCGAGCGACTGGAGCAGCTTGAGGGTGACCTTGGTGTCCTTGATGGCCGGGAAGTTGAAGCTGGTGACCACGATGATCTGGTCGGCCATCTCGATGGCCTCGAGGTTCCGCTCCTCGAGGTGGGAGGGGGTGTCCACCACGATGTGGTCGTAGCCCTTGGCCAGCTCGCGCAGGATCGCCCTCAGGTTGGCGGTGTTGACGAGATCGGCGAACTCCGGGCTGGCCGGGGCGAGCAGGGCACGCACCCCCTCCGGACCGGTCGCCATCACCTCCTCGATGAAGTCGCTGTCGATCTGATCCCCCTGCTGGGCCAGGGCGTCGATGGCGGTCGTGTGGCTCTCGACGTGGAGCATGACCGCGACGTCACCGAACTGGAGGTCGAGGTCGACCAGGGCCACCCGCTCTCCGCCCGCGGCCAGGGCCACGGCCAGGTTGGTGGCGATCAGCGACTTGCCGACCCCGCCCTTGCCCGAGAAGACCACCACCAACTCGGCGGTTCCGCCGGGGTGACGCCGCGGCGGCCGGGGGCGGGCGGCCGCGACTGGCTCGGCTTCCGGCTCCGCGGCCATCGGCGGCGCTGGAGCCGCCGGGATCGCCGGGGAGGCGGTGGAGACCCCCGGCCATGCGGCCTGGGGCCCTGACGTCACGGGGGCCTCGAACGCCGTGGTGTCCAGCTGGAAGACCGGCACCGACGAGGGGATGGCCGGCTCCTCGGGGGCCTGCTCCTCTGCCCAGGGGGTCCCGGTGGGATAGGTGGGCGGAGGTGCCGCCACCGGCCCCTCCGGGGCCGGGAACGGCTGCGGGACGGGAAGGGGCTCAGGGGCGGGGAACGGCTCCGGGGCGGCGAACGGCTCCGGGGCCGGCTCGGGGGCGGGAGACGGCCCGGCCGCCGGGGATTGCTCGGCGAGCGATGGACCGGCGTACTCGTCCGGCGGGAGCTGCCCGGCCAGCGAGGGACCGCCGTACTCCGCCGGCGGAAACGGCTCGGGCAGGGCTGGACCGCCGTATTCGGCCGCCGGCTCCTCGGGCCAGAGCACCCGCGGGGCCAGACCAGGCCACGACGGCGCCGGCTCGGCGTCCTCGGGGGGGGCGGGCAGGGCCACCGCGCCGCGGATGGCGGCCACCAGGGTCGCCGGATCGGCGTCCGTCCCCACCGTCGCCGCGCCGGCGTCCTCCAGGCGGGCGATGAAGAGCTCGTCGTCGGGGTCGACGACCACCATGACCCGGAGGTGGGCCGATCGCGACGCCAGGTAGCCGGCCAGGCCGATGGTGTCGCCGCCGCCGAAGCCCGTGTAGAGGAGGACGAGGTCGGGGAGGAGCGCCTCCAGGTCCTCGTCCAGATCCTGCGGATGGCGGATGAAGCCGACCAGGCTCACCTGATCGGCGTAGCTGGCGAGCTTGTCCAGCTCGGCCACCGCCTGGGGCGCGTCGCTGGCGATGACCACCCGCACGGCACCGCCCAAGGGACCGTACTGCATTGGCCGCATGGTACGTCGAAAGCACCGGACTGGGATGCCCGCGGGCTCGGATCCCCCGCGGGGGAAAGGAAAAGGGGAGCCGCTTGAGCGGCTCCCCTTTGTCCGGCGAGGCCCTGTGTTTACGTGCCCAGGGCGTTGCTGATGTTCGAGAAGACGTTGTTGACCTGGTGACCGACCACGGTCAGGATGACGATGACGACGATGGCAATGAGGACCAGGATCAGGGCGTACTCAACCATGCCCTGCCCCTTCTCGTCCTCGAGCTCGCTCTTGCGAACCATGAGCCCGCGAAGGCGCCGGTAAAGATCGTTCAACATATCGGCTATTTCACCTCCTTGTGGTGCAAAGACTCACCGCTCAGGGAGCGGCTCCTGCGACTATGCTCTGGAACCCGATTCATGGAATGCGGGAAAAGCGAAGGGACGGTAACAACCGGTCACACAACGCCGAGGCCGCCCGCGCAGGCCCTGCGACGGCCCCTGAAGCGGCTCCCAACCGCCCTTTCAACGGCTCGGTGAAGCCCCCGGAGGCTCTCGCCAGCCGGTGCTAAGGTCACCGTCATGGCCTCGTGGAGCCGGTCCAGACAGCCTGCCGCGATCGCCGGGGTCCGCGCCGAGCACGTGGCCGCGCGGCTGGTGGACCTCGCCGGTGATCAGGTCTGCACCCATCCGGGCTGCCCGAGAGGCACCGGCCTGGCCTGCGAGTATGTCGACCGGCGGGGCCACAGCTGCTTGACCGCCTGGTGCCCCGAGCACCGCCTGGTCATCGACGGGCGGGTGTACTGCCGCCGCCACGCGGGGGTGGTCAGCGCCCTGCCGGTGGGCTACGTCGGCAACACCGCACCGATGCCCGATCTCGAGACCCGCGCCCCCTCGCTGGTGAGCTGGGTCGCCCGCGAGGTCGACGCCGACATCCGGGAGCTGCTTCTCGCCGAGAACCGCGACGGGCGCGCCCAGCTGATCACCGACCCGGTCTATCTCGTCTTCGTCGGCCGGGATCGGCGCCGGGCCTGGGAGCGGGCCTGGAAGCTGGTGGACCACACGGGGGAGAGCCTCCGAGTGTCGCTGCTGGTCGAGGAGGCGGCGGACGCCGAGGTCGCCATCCGGGTGGACACGGCCATCGTCGAGCGCCTGGCCCCCCCCTGGATCGTCCAGCGGCTCCATGGCGCCCTGCCGCCGCCGGAGGTCGACGCCCAGCGCCGCAAGGACTTTAATCGCCGCATTCTCAGCATAGTCAGCAGGGGGATGGAGCGTGAGGGTCGCGGAGGTCCCGGTGCGGCCGTGGGACGCGGCGCCCGGGAAGCGGCTCTGCAGGTCCGCTGATCGCCGGGAGCAGGCCATCCTCCATTATCCTGTTGGCCGTCCGCGTATCCTGGTGGCCGTCCGCGCCGCCGCCGGTGCCAACCGTCCAGAATCATCCCCAGAGAGAGTGATGCCGACCACCTCCTCCGCGAAACCAACCTCTCGTTGCGGGCTGGGACCCCAGCCGTGAGCCAGCGGCGCATCCTGGTCGTCGACGACGACCCCCGGCTCCTCCACATCGTCGAGATGTATCTCGGGATCGAGGGCTACGAGGTCCGGACCGCCTCCAACGGTGAGGAGGGTCTGCGCGAGGTCGACACCCAGCGGCCCGACCTGATCATCCTCGACATCATGATGCCCGGGATGGATGGGCTCGAGGCCTGCCGCCGGATCCGGGGCAACCCGGACACCGCGGAGATCCCGGTCCTGATGTTCAGTGCGCTCTCCGGTGACGACGACGTCGAGCGCGCCCGCCTGGCCGGGGCCAACCACCTCATCACCAAGCCGTTCAACCTGGTCGGGCTCGGGTCGGTGGTGCGATCGTTCTTCGGCTCGGATCAGCCGGTGCCCGCCTGACCTCCGACCGACCGGCGGCTCAGGTGATGCTTCCGTCCAGGTGGTTCTCGAGGTTCCCGGGCAGCGCCGGCCCGAGCAGGGTCTGGATCCCGGGCTCCAGCTTGACCACCACCTGGGTGAGCAGCCCGTGGTCCACGGCGACGATCGCCGTGCTCCGGGTGGCAGGGGTGGTCGTGGTGGTCGACGCCGGGGCGTCGGCGACGGCCTGAGCGACCAGGAAGAGCACTCCCAGCTCGACCACGCCGACCACCAGGCCGGCGGCGAGCCCGCTCACCCGGTCGAACATCACGACCACGGTGCGCTGGATCACGTCGGAGTACAGCGCGGCGAGGATCTCGACCATCACCACCACCACGGCGAAGACCGCGACGAAGGCCCAGGCGTTGGACATCAGGTTGCCGGTGCTGACCGTCGAGGCGAGCGGGTTGCCGACGTAGTACGCCGCGATGGTCCCCGCGAAGACCCCGATGAAGGCGAGGGCACGCCGCACCAGACCGTGGCGCCAACCCAGATAGCAGTTGGCGACCACGATGACGGCGAGAACAAAGTCGGCGGTGGCCTCGTTGAGCCCGTACCCTGGCACGGCAGCCGCGAAAGTAGCACGGCGCGCGCGCCCGCGAACGGCTGCCAACGACTCTGTGACGGCGCTGTGGCTGAGGGGCAACGCCCCGGGCCCGGGGGGGGAGCAGGCTGTGGATCCGGCCTGCCCCTGATACCATCGCGGCCAGGTCGCCGGCACGTCATCCCCGAGGAGTCCGGTCCGGAGCATGGAAAGGAGCTTCATCGCCCGCCTCAGCGGGGTGGACGTCTCCGGTCGCAAGACCTACGACCTCGTCGACGAGCCCACCGGTGACGACTACCGGGCCCTGCTCCTCTGTGCCCGCTCCCAATGCGACACCGCGGTGCTCACCGTCGACGTCAGCCGCGACCTCGACCCCTCGGGGCGGGCGATCGTGGAACGGCTCGCTCCCGAGCTCCGTTCCGAGGGCCGGAGCGGGGACCTGCGCCTGCTCCGGTACGAGCTGAACCAGGCCTGCGTCGATGTGCTGGGGGAGGCCCCCGGGCTCTTTGCCTGGAGGCAGCCGGGGCTCCCGGAGAACCTCTGCCTGCTGCGCCAGGACGGGAGCCCGTGGATCGTCTCGATCGCCGCCGAGCGGATCGGCTATGTGGAGTTCACCCCGTTCGAGAAGCTGCTGCTCGGTCGAGCCGCACCGGGACTGGCCGCGGTGCTGGCCCACCAGGGCGCGCGCGACGCCATCCTGGCCGCCTTCGAGCGGCGTCTGGAGGACGCTGCCGAGGCCATGGAGGCCGATCTGCTCGTCTACGCTCGGTCGGTCGCGGAGGACGGCCGCGAGGGCGTCGTGGCGGCCGTGCGCGACTGGCTGGCGTCCGGTGAGCTGGTGCGGCTCGGGGCGGCGGTCCACCTGGTCGCCCGGCTCGGGCTGACCGAGCTGGGGCCGGAGCTCGCACGTCTCTCCGAGGCGGTGCGGCGGGATCAGCTGCCCGGGCCATCCGTGTACCGATCCAGCCCCGTGCTCCGCGAGCGCTGGCGGATCCGCTTCGAGCGCCACCTCGGCGAGGCGGCCAACGTCCTGGAGACGATCCGCTCCGGGTGACCCTGGCGGTCGCGCCGGTCGACCCGGCGGCGCCGGCTCAGTGGCCTCCGCTGAACTCCTGGATGACCTCGAGCGCGGCCGGACCGAGCAGGACCACGAAGAGCGTCGGGAAGATGCAGCAGGCCATCGGGAAGAGCATCTTCAGGGGGGCCTTCTGACCCATCTCCTCGGCGCGCTGGCGCCGCCGGCGCCGGATCTCCTCGGACTGGATGCGCAGCACGTTGGCGATCCCCACGCCAAGCTGCTCGGACTGGATGATCGCCTGGATGAAGCTGTTCAGCTCGTCGACCTTGTTGCGCCTGGCCATGTCGTCCATGGCCTCGAGGCGGGGGCGACCCAGGCGGATCTCGTTGAGCACCTGATTGAACTCCGAGGCCAGGGCATTGCGGTACTTCTCGCAGACGCGACCGAGCGCCGCATCGAAGCCGAGGCCGGCCTCGACGCTGATGGTGAGCAGGTCGAGTGCGGAGGGGAGGGCGAGCAGGATCTCCTGCTGGCGGCCGCGAATCCGGCGGGAGAGCACGGCGTCGGGGATGAGGTAGCCGACCGCAAGGCCGGCGGCCGGACCGATGAGCAGCTGTGGCAGCGACATCCGGAGCAGGGCGCTCAGCGCCAGCCCGAGGAAGGTCAGAAGGATCACGGAGATGATGCGCAGCACCAGGTAGCCGCCCACCGTGAGCCCCCACGGCCGGCCCGCGAGGTTGAGCTTCTCCTGGAGGGCCTGGGTGCGCTGCTGGTTGTTGCGCGCCGCCAGACGGCGACCCCAGCGGTCCAGGGTGGGGCGGAGGACCCGCTCGAAGAAGGGCAGGGTCATCTCCACCTCGGCCAGGCTCTGGACCGCCCGACCCGACTCGGTGAACTGGGCCAGCCGCGCCTCGAGCAGGTCTGCCTGCGGCGAGCGCACGGCGCGGCCCCAGAACACGAGCAGCATCAGGGAGCAGGCGGCGAGGGCTCCGGCGAGGGCGGCGATCATACCTCGATCCTGACGATCTTCTGGATGATGGCGGTGCCCACCGCGATGCTGAACGCGCCGACGCCCAGCATCACCCACCCCAGGGTCTGGTGAATCATCGGCGCGAAGTACGAGGGCTCCACGAAGAAGAGGAAGAGGGCCAGACCGACCGGCAGCAGGGTGATGATCATGCCCGACATCCGCGCCTGGGCGGTGATGGTCCGGATCTCCCCGTGGATGCGCACCCGCTCCCGGATGGTGTAGGCGATGGTGTCCAGGATCTCGGCCAGGTTGCCCCCGACCACGCGCTGGATCTGCACCGCGGTGACCATCAGGTCGAAGTCCTCGGATTTGTTGCGCTGCACCATGTGCTGGAGGGCGTCGTCGACGGGGATGCCGAGGGCGATCTCGCGGGTGGCTCGGCCGAACTCGTCAGAGATCGGCGGCGAGGCGTTCTTCGCCACCGTGGCCATCGCCTGGGCGAAGGAGAGGCCGGCCTTCAGCGCGTTGCTGAGCAGGATGATGGTGTCACCGAGCTGCGCCTCGAAGGCCCGGGTGCGCCGGCCCTGGCGGAAGCGGAGCAGGATGCCGCTCCCGATCCAGATCACGATCGGACAGGGGATGAAGGCGAACACGGTGCCGAAGCGCAGCCAGAAGATCGCCCCCACCACCACGCCCAGCCCGGCGACGATCAGCATCCACTCCGAGGACTTGAGCCGGAGACCGGCCTTCTGCAGGTCCTCGGCGAGCTTGCCCGCGTAGGAGCCGCGGTTCATCAGGGGGTTGAGCGCGTCGGTGAAGCTGTCCAGCAGGTCTCGGATGGGGTTGCCGGTCTTGATCCGCTCCGGCTGGACCGGCCGCTGGCCGTCCATGTAGGCGCTGAGCCGCCGGGCGACCTCATCGGCCTCGGTGCGGCTCCGGGCGGCGATCAGCGCGACCCAGCAGAGCAGGGTGCATGCCACCAGGACCGCGGCGAGCAGGGGCAGGAAGTCGGTCATGGCCGGTGTGGTGAGGTTTCTACCGCTCCCCGGCTCATCATCCGCCGAGTGCCTGCGCCAGCTGCGACGGGGTCACCGGCTGGGTGTCACCAGAGGGCAGGTTGATGGTCACTGGGGTGAAGGTCACGGTGTGCGGGTTGACCGTGTCGTTCACGGTGAAGCTGCCGTACTCGCTGGTCGGGCGCAGCACGTACTTGAGCACCACCGGGGTGGCCCCGGGGCTCGGCTGGGTGCTGCCCGTTGCGGTGCTCGACTGGGCGAAGTTGTCGGAGAGGATCGCGGTGATCAGCTCCGCCTGGTAGCGGGGCATCTCGACCACGAAGTAGGCGGGAGCGGAGAGGGTCGCGGAGGCCGAGGCGGCCGGCGATGCGGCCGCCGAGGTCGCGGTGTAGCCCACCTCGAGCACCGGCACGTCCTGGAAGGCGTAGGTCACCGCGTGGCTGGTCGGGGTCGGCCCTCCCAGGTCGGCGATGATGTCGATCTGATCACCGGGCTGGATGTAGTAGCCCACCGTCATCTGGTCGACCGAGGAGCCGGTGGCGCTGCCGCTGGCCGGGATCGCCAGGGCGACGTAGCCCTCGGCGATGGTGAAGGGGCCGGCCGCGGCCGTGGTGCCCGCCGCACCCGTGGTGGTGAGGAGCTGCGAGGTGATCGGGGTGCCGGCGCTGACCGCAACCGGGACGATCTTGCCGATGAGCTCGCTGGTGGCCCCGTACGAGCCGGCGGGCTGGTCCTGCACCAGGTAGGGGTGCACCACCAGGTTGCTCGCCGTCAACTGCGAGCCGGCCTCGATGTTGGTGGCTGCCACCACCACCTGGACGGTCTGGGTCGCGGGGGTCGAGGGGGTCGATGACTTGGAGACAGCCAGGTAGACCACCACGCCTGCGAGCAGGGCAAAGAGGATGCCGCCAACGAGAAGGATCCGGTTCTGAGGCTTGTTGGAGGGGATCGCCACTTGCTTTCCTCTGCTGGGGCCGCGCCGCTGTCAGCCCGGTGCGGGTGCGGGGCGGGACACGGTTGGTTGGGGGGATGCCTTGCGCCCGAGTGTGAACGAGACCGGCCGGACGGGTGTCGCTGTCCGGTAACAGATGGGTTCGTCTTCACCGTGGCGTTGCCGTTTCATGGGTCGATCCGCCCGGTGGTCTGGGCGCGCATGAGCAGCTCGAGGACGTCATCGCGGTAGGGCGCGATGGTGGCGATCTTGCGGAAGATGCGGAGCGCCCCGCGGGTGTCGCCGCGCAGCCGGGTGAGCCGGGCGATCCGCTCCAGGTACGAGACCGCCAGATCGATATCCTGGTCGTCGATGCAGATGTCGGCGAGACGTGCGAGCGGCGGCTCGTAGACGGGATCGGCGCGCGACGCCGCCAGGTAGCAGTTGAGGGCCGCGTTGCGCTTGCCCAGGGTGCGGCACCGGTCGCCGGCGTCGAGCGCCAGCTCGGCCACCGCCTGGCCCCCCAGCTCCTGGGCCGCCTGCTGCAGCAGCGCGGCGGCATCGTCGCACCGCTTCTTGTGCAGCTTCTCGTCGACCGCTCCGCGCAGCGCCAGCAGGTCCTTGTCGGCGACCTCGCCCGCCGCGAAGGCGGGCGCGGTCGGGGCGGCGGCGGCGGCCGGCGGCGCCAGGTGCAGCTCCACCGCCTCGGGCTGGCGCACCGCCCAGCCGGCTGAGAGCTCCGGTGCCGGGGCGGCCGGCTCCGGCCTCTGGGGCGCCGGCATCCAGCCGTCGGCCGGGGCCTGCCAGCCCTCGTCGAAAGCTCCCGGGGCCTCGAAGCTCGCGGTTGTGAACTCCTCGATCCCGGCCTCCGCGCCCTGGGGCTGGGGGCCCGGATCCCCCCCGCCGGCGGCGCTGTCAGCGCTCGGCCACGGGGATGTCCAGCGCGCCAGGTCCTCGAAGCGGTTGCGCGGGATCGGGTCGGCGGAGGCTGGGGCCGGCCAGGATCGGACATCCTGGAAGCGCCCCACGTTGGGGGCCGCCGGCGCCGAGCCGGCGTCCGGTGCCGGCGCGGCCGGCTGCTCGAGGACGTCGCCCTGAGGCTCTCGCCCTCCCCTCAGGCTGGGTGTCACGGGCTTGGGCCAGGTCGAGGGATCGGAGAACGACGCGCGGCGGGGCCGGGGGGCGTCGCCACCCTCCGGCCCGTCGAGGTCGCCCGCCCCCGGACGGCGCGCGGGTGACGCCCCGGTCTCCGCGGGACTGGGGTGGTCGGTGAGCAGGTCCTCGGGGTCGCCGATGTGGAAGCTGAACTGGGGCAGGGCCGACGGGGAGGGCGGCTCGGATTCGGCCGGGTCCTCGTCGTCCACCACCTCGGGAGAGGCCGCCGCGAACCGGGCGTCACCCCCGGTGAGCTCGGCGAGCTGGCTGACCCCGTCGTCGTCGCCGAACGGGAAGGCGGAGGGCCCGGTCGGGCCCGCACCCTCATCCAGCTCGGTGTCCGGGCTCATCGCATCGGCGTCCTCGAACGGCGAGGCTGCCGTCATGAACCCCCGGTCGCCGCCGGGGAGCTCGGTGAGCGTCGCGTCCGCCTCCTCCTCGACGGCGAAGGCCGACGTGGCGGTGGCCACCCGGGTGCCGCCGTTCAGCTCGGCGAAGGGGGAGCCCGCGAAGGGGCTGCTGGTGCCGCGCAGGTCGGTCGGGCTCAGCGAGGCGATCTCGTCAGCGCCGATCAGCATCCCGCCGGAGTCGCGGGCGAGCGGGGGCAGGTCGGGCTCGTCCGGGGCCATGTCGCCCACCGCGTCGAGGGAGAGGAGGTACTCGTAGACGTGGCGGCGCAGCCGCTTGCTGAGCGCCGGGGCGATCTCGACGGCACCCGAGTCGGCAGCCAGCTGGGTGGCCGCATCGACGATGGTGAGCAGGCTCACCTCGTCGAGCCGGCCGAGCCGCGCCGCCTCCGAGAGCCGCTGCTCCAGCAGGTCCGCGAGCCCCGAGACTTGGGGGGCGACGGTCGCGGCGCCATCCTGCCAGCCGCGCCGGATCATCCCGAGGGTGTCGTAGCTCATACCGTCTCCCCGGCCGAACCGTCGCCGTCGATGGCGCCGTCCTCGCTGAGGATCTGCCGGACCTTCCGGATGCCGTAGTAGCCGATCACGCCCACCAGCAGGAGGATCAGGCCCCAGAAGCCGAAGGTCTGGAGGTCGGCGGCGACCGTGCCGCCGCCGGGGATGATCTCGATGACCCGATCGGCCTCGGCGTTCGCCGCCCGCTTCAGGGTCCACTGATCCGGCAGCGCGTTGTAGTCGCCCTTGGTCCGCACCAGAACATCGCCGCTCTGGTCGTGGCTCAGCCAGATGATGCGGTGAACGATGGTGAGCTTGAGGTCGTTGGGGTCGGGGAAGACCAGGATGCTGCCCACCTGGAGCTCGCTCGCCGGGAGCTGCTCCGTCACCACCATCGAGCCGATCGGGATGGTCGGCTGCATGCTGCCGGTGACCACCTCCTCCAGGTGGTGCCCGGTCACCACCAGGCCGACGACGATGGCGCAGAAGATCATGACCAGTCCGAGCGCGGCGGCGATCGCCAGGTTGGCGACGTGGCCGGCGGCATCGCGCCACACGGGGCGCGCCGGGGCTGCGGTCGCCGCCCGCGGGAGCGACAGGGTGCCGGGCAGCAGCTCGAGGGGCGCGATCGCCGGCTCTGCGGCCGGGGCGGTGGCGATCGCGGCGAGCGGGGCGGAGGGCTCCGTGCCGGCCGCCGGAGGGGCCGTATCCACCGGGCCGGTCACGCTCTCCGCCGGCCGCCCCGCAAGCGAGACGGCCTCCTGGTCCGGCGCGGATGCGATGCCGTCCCGAGCAGCAACCGGGGCTGCCGCCGGTCCCATGGCGGCGAGCAGCCAGGCGGGGGGCGTCGAGAGGGTCGCCGGGGCCACCGGGATCGCGGGGACCGCCACCCGCAGCATCCGGGAGACCCGGGCGGCGTCGAGAGGCGACGCGCGCCGGCAGGCCACCGGGAGCCGGCGGGTGCGCGCGGGGAGCGCGACGGAGGGGACCGTCGAGGCGACCCTGAGGCGGGCGAGGAAGGCCCGCCGGCGGGGAGCCGCCGCCGGGACCGGCAGGGCGCTGGCGAAGGGCGGTGGGGAGGTCGGGGCGGACGCAGGCAGCGGGACCGGCGGCAGGGGGGTCGCGGCCTCCTCGGGGCCGGGCAGCCTGATGATGGTGGCCTGAGGGCTTCTCCGGCGCTCGCGTCGGGGCGCTCGCGGGCGCGGCTCGGGGCTTCCGGCGGCGAGGATGCCGGTCGCGGACTCGAGATCCGCGACCACGTCTCTCACCAGGTCATGCAGCTCCTCGGGGAGCGTGACCCTCGCGTTGCCCAACTGCCAATTCCCCTGCTGCACCCGCGCCGCTCCGGCGGCGATTCGAGCCGGCTCGCCCAATTGTCGATCCGGGTGGCTGACGGCTCGTGCAACGGGGCGCAACGAATCGGTTGCGGTCCTCGGGGGGGTGAAGACGGCACGACCGCCGGCCCGGGGGTGCCCCGATGCCGGCGGTCGAGTGGGTGGAGAAGGGGACGGCGGGTGGGCCGCCGCCCCCCTCAACGACGCTCAGAGACGGTCAGGCCCCGTTCTGGCCCCATGTGAAGGCCGCGGTGCAGACCGAGTCCTCGTCGGTGTTCGCGTTGGCGCCGAGCGCCAGCGTGAAGGCGAACGTGTCGGTGGCGCCCGGGTTCCAGACGGCGTTGCCGCCGTTGTCCGCGATGGCGAAGTTGGTCATCGCGGAGAGCGGGCCCGAGTACAGGACGTGGGGGGTGCTCTCGGCGTCCTTGATGGTCAGCGTGAGGTCAGCGCAGAGGGTGTTGTCCGCCGCCGTCCAGTAGCTGTCGTCACCGCTCACGGTCGCCGACTTGAGCGCGAGCTGGAAGGTCGACGCCTCGCTGCCGGTGTTGGTGATGGTCACGGTGCCGACCTGGGTCGGGCCCCAGGTGGGGTAGATCCCGGTGGCGTCGAAGATCGCGCCGCAGGCGCTGGGCGAGGTCTGGTCGGTGCAGGCCACCGGGGTGCCACCGGTGACGGTGGCGACGTTGGAGTGGTGGACGCCCAGGGTGCTGGCGGTGCTCCCGTTGTTCTGGGTCACCGCCTGCCATGCCGCCAACCCGCCCCATCCGATGAGGGCGGTGCCGGCGAGCACCAGGACGAAGACCATCCCGGCGCGCAGGCCTCTGCGGTCGGAATGCTTCCGCTCGATGGACATGGGAGACCTCCAAGACGATGTGGTGGGCGACCCCGCCTCGGTGCTGGGGTCGAGGCGGTGGCTGCGGCGCTATTGGTGAGGGCGGTGCCGCGTTCGCCCTGTGTGGATCGGAGAAGAGAAAGGGGCCGGAAAGAGGCGCTCCTCCCGGCCCCCCTCAGATCATGGCTGTGGGTGGTTACGCGCTCTGCGTGAAGAGGACGTTGAAGGTGCAGGTCTGGCCCAGCACGGCGTCGTTGCTGCCGAAGCCGGTGGCCGGCGCGACCGCGAAGGTGAAGGTGTTGGTGGCTCCGGTCGCCCAATTGGAGGCGCCCGCGCCGGTGTTCAGCGGGGTCGGGCTGATCGAGCCGATGCTGGCCTGGTTGACGTACGGCGTGGGGCTGTCCTGGCCCGTGACGGTCAGGCTCAGGTCGGCGCAGAGGGAGCCCACCGGGGCCGACGGGGAGCTCAGCGAGAAGTTGCTGGCGAGGGTTCCGGTGTTGGTGATCGCCACCGTTCCGGTCGCACCCGTCCAGCTCGACGACATGATGTTCCCGGACACGATCACGGCGCACGGCGTGGTCGCGGCCTGGGCCGACGAGGTGGTGGAGTAGCAGGTCACGGTGCTGCCGTTGGCCACGTTGCTGTGGGCGAGGCTGCCCACCGCGAAGGCGTTGCCGTTGTTCTGGGTGTAGGCCTGCCAGGCCGCCAACCCTCCCCAACCGACCAGCGCGGTCCCGGCCACGGCCGCGCCCATGACCAGGGCCAGCCGGAGGGATCGCTTGCTCTTGCGGGTTTCCATGATCTTCGTCCCCTATCTGAGGTTCTGCTCGTTCAGTGCAGCTAGTTCAAATGCACTAGACGTGACTAGGTCAGCCTAGGGGGGGCGATCTCACGAAGCCTCGCCCCATACCGCGACAGCCGGGTAACGGGTTGAGGTTGAATCGATGATGCGTTAGCCCCGTCTGTCCCGTTCATCGTCGGGCGGCGACGATCGCCGAGGAGGGGGAGTACGTCGAGAGGCCGGAGCAGGGGAACCTGCTCCGGCCTCCCGGGGATCGTGTCGGTGAGGTTAGGCGGCCGTCTGGGTGAAGAGGATGCTGAAGGTGCAGCTCTGGCCCGCGTCCGCGTAGTCGTTGGCGAAGGCGGGCAGGGCCGCCACCGTGAAGGTGAAGGTGTTGCCGGTCGCGCCGGTGCCGGTCCCGGCGGTGCCGTTGGGCGACCAGGTCGCGCTCGGGGCGCCGGCGTTGTTGTCGATGGCCGTGGCCGCCATGGTGCTGGTCAGCGCGGTCGCCGCGTAGGGAGTTCCCGGGGCCCCGGTGTCGGGGTCGGTCACCGCCAGGGTCAGGTCTGCGCAGATGGTCCCGCCGGTGCTGACCGGGGCCGACGGCATGCTCATCGAGAAGGTGCTCGCGAGGGTGCCGGTGTTGTCGATCTTGACGACGCCGGTGGCGGGAAGCTTCCCGTTCACGGCGTCCGCACCGCTGACGGTGATCAGGATCGAGCACCAGCCCGGGCCGGCGCCGACCGGAGCCACGCCGATGACCGACGCGCAGTTGGAGCTCACGTAGTTGTTGTGGGTCAGGGTGCCGGCGGCGACGCTGTTGCCGGCGTTCTCGGTGTAGGCCTGCCATGCCGCCAACCCGCCCCAGCCGACCAGGGCGGTGCCGGCCACGGCTGCGCCCAGCACCAGAGCCACCCGTACGGATCGCTTGCGCTTGCGGATTTCCATGATCTTCATTCCTTTCTGGGCCGTCCGGCCGTTCCGGCCAAGTAGTTCAAATGCACTAGGCGGCTCTGGCCAGCCTACGGGGGTCCTTGCCACGGATCGGTTGCGGAACCGGCCACAGCCGGGTCACGGAGCCCGTCCCCGCTGTAACGCGATCGAGCCGTGTGACCGGTTGTGCGTCACGCCGCGGACGAGGGTCCGAGGGGACGGCGAGAGGCCGGGCAGGTTGCCCTGCCCGGCCTCCGCGGAGCGTCAGGAGGATCAGGCCGCGGTCTGGCTGAAGAGCAGGCCGAAGGAGCAGCTGGTGCCCTGGTCGGCGTAGTCATTGGCAAAGTTGGGGACGATGGGCGCCACCGTGACTGTGAAGGTGTTCGCGGTGGCCCCGGTACCCGTGCCGGCGACCCCGCCGTTGGTCCAGCTGAGGCTCGGGGTGGTGGCGTTGCTGTACAGGCTGACCGGGGTCGTCAGCGCGGCCGTGTTCAGGGCGGTGGCCGCGACCACCGTCCCCGTGTCCGGCACGGTGGTGTTGAGGTCGGTGACCTTCAGCGTCACGTCGGCGCAAAGGCCGCCGGACCCCGCCGCGGGCAGGTTCAGGGTGAAGGTGCTCTTCAGGGAGCCGGTGTTGGCGATGACGATGGTGCCGGTGGTCCCGGTCCAGGTGGCCGGGTCCACGCCCGCGACCGTGATGGTCGCCGCGCACCAGCCGGTGCCGCTGGTCGGGATCACCCCAAGGCTCGAGACGCAGCTCAGGCCGTTGGCGTGGGAGAGGGTCCCGGCGGCGACGCTGTTGCCGGCGTTCTCGGTGTAGGCGTTCCATGCCGCCAACCCGCCCCAGCCCACCAGGGCGGTGCCGGCCACGGCGGTGCCCAGCACCAGGGCCACCCGGAGCGATCGCTTGCTCTTGCGGTTTTCCATGATCCTCGTTCCTTTTCAGCCAGCCTGGCCGTTCAGGCCAAGTAGTTCAAATGCACTAGGCGGCTCTGGCCAGCGTAGGGGGGAGCCGCCACGGAACGGTTGTGGAACCGGCCACAGCCGGGTCACGGAGCCTGCCGGTGGCTGTAACACGATCGACGGGTCTGACCGGTCTTCCGTCAGGGGGTGCGGGAGGCGTGCGAGAGGCCGGGCAGGTACCCTGCCCGGCCTCCACGGGGCGTCAGGCGGATCAGGCCGCCGTCTGGGTGAAGAGCAGGCCGAAGGTGCAGCTGGTGCCCTGGTCGGCGTAATCAGCGGCAAAGCCCGCACCCGGGGCGACGGTGACGGTGTAGGTGTCGCCGGTCGCGCCGGTACCGGTGTTGGGGGCGCCCCCGCCGGTCCAGGTGAGGTTCGGCGTGGCGGCGTTGTTGTAGAGGGACTTGGCCGTGAAGGTGCCGGTGAGAGCGGTGGGGGACCAGACCACGCCGGTGTTGTCCGGTGCCACGGTGTTCAGGTCCGTCACCCCAACCGTGATGTCGGCGCAGAGGCCGCCGGTCGGGGCCTGCAGCGCCGTGCCCATGCTCAGGGTGAAGGTGCTGTTCAGCGAGCCGGTGTCGTTGATCTTGATGGTGCCGACCGTCGAGGTCCAGTTGGCGGGATCCACGCCACCGATCGTGATCGTCGCGGTGCAGAAGCCGGTGCCGCTGGTCGGGACGACCCCAAGGCTCGACACGCAGCTCGCCCCGTTGGAGTGGGCGAGGGTGCCGGCGGCGACGCTGTTGCCGGCGTTCTCGGTGTAGGCGTTCCATGCCGCCAACCCGCCCCAGCCCACCAGGGCGGTGCCGGCCACGGCGGTGCCCAGCACCAGGGCCACTCGGAGCGATCGCTTGCTCTTGCGGTTTTCCATGATCCTCGTTCCTCAGCTGTACCGACCCCTCTGGCCAGATAGGTCAATTGCACTAGACGGCAAGGGGCAGGCTAGGGGGGTCGATCTCACGAATCGGCCGCAAAGCCGGCCACAGGGGGGTAACGGGGTGCCGGTGAAGCTGTGAACGCGCGCGATTCCTCTGATCCTTCGCCATCCGCTCGAGCCTGCCGGTCACGGCGGGCGGTCGGCGCCGGCTCCCGCCGGGCGGCGATCCGAGCTCTCGCCCATATGAGGACGAGATCCGCGCCCTCGCCCATATGAGAGGTGTGCGCGCCGGCCGTCACCTCCGCCATCGGCATCCACCCGCACTCGGTGAGCACCCCTCTGGCGCGATCTCGTGGGGGCGCCCCCGCCGAGCCCCCGGGGGCGGGCCCGCCGCGCCATCCCGGGCCGCATGCCCCAACCGGGCCGGCGATGTCATCGGGTCAGCACCCGCGCGGCTCCGGGCGGGCCGGAGGACGCGCCCCCGGAGGCGGTTTGCTGCGACGCGTCGTCACACCGGGCGGGTTGGTGTTGTGACGATGACGTGGCTGTCTCTTGGACGTGCCAGCCTGGCTGAAAGCGTCCATCACCCCCATCGGTTCAGCCCACCATACCGCCGATGCCTCGGACCGACGTCCGGGGGAAGCTCCACAGAAAGTCGGAGAGGTCGCCGCCGCATGCTTGCGGAAGAGCCGCGGTGCCGCCCGGAGGTGGGCGGTGGGGATGAGCGCGCTGAGGCGCGGCAGATCGTGCTGGCCATGATCACCGATGCCGACGGACGCCTCGCCTTCGCCAATGGCGACCTCCTGGCGCTGGGCGGATGGCGCTGGGGCGACATCAGCGGTCGGGTGTGGCATGAGGTCTTCATCCCCGCCGAGCACCGTCGCCGCGTGCTCAGGTCCTTCGATCTCGCGGTGAACGGGAGGGACGGGGCCGGGTGCGTCGAGGCGCCCCTGGTGACCCGCGATGGCCGGGTCCGGGTGATCGCCTGGTCGGCCACCCCGAGCCTCGACGACGCGGGCCACCCGACGTCGGTCACCTCGGTCGGCATCGACGTGACCCGCTGGACCGAGGAGCGGGACCGGATCGCCGCCGAGCGGGACTTCGACGCCGCCCACGACCGGCTCACCGGGCTCCCCAACGCCTCGACCTTCCGCTGGCGGCTGGGTTCCGCTCTGACCGGCGGGCGCGCCGCGGGCACCTACACCGCCGTGCTCCTGGTGGCCCTGGACCGTCTGCGCGCGGTGGTCGAGACCCTCGGTCACGAGGCGGGGGACCAGCTGGTCTGCGAGATGGCGCGGCGGATCGCCGACTGCGTCGACGCGGCGGTGGCCATCGCGGGGCCACCCCCAGCACCGGCGGCCACGGCGGGCGGGGTCACCTCGGCGCCGACCACCTGGGTCGTCGCCCGATGGTCCGACGACGAGTTCGCCATCCTCCTGCCCGGGCTGGTCTTCCCCGCCGAGGCGGTTCACATGGCCCGCTCGATCATCGCCACCGTCGCCACGCCCTGCACAGGATTCGCCGCCGACCTCCGCCTGAGCGCCGTCGTCGGCATCGCGGTGGCTCCGCTCGACGGCAACAGCCCGACCACCCTCATGCGCCACGCGGCGATCGCCCAGCACGCGGGGAGGACGGTGAGCGAGCACCTGGCCCGCTTCGAGCCGGCGTTCTCACAGGAGGCCGAGGACCGGTTGCTGATCGAGCAGCAGCTCCCCCTCGCCCTCCGGCGCGGGGAGCTCAGCGTGGCCTTCCAGCCCGAGGTGGATGCGCGCTCCCACCGCATCGTCGGGCTCGAGGCCCTGGCTCGCTGGCATCATCCCGTGCTCGGTGACGTTCCGCCGGTCCGCTTCATCCCCGTCGCCGAGGAGATCGGGGTGATCGGGGATATCGGCAACTTCGTGCTCCTCACCGCCGTGCACCAGGCCGCCAAGTGGCGGGCCGAGGGGCTGGGCGACGTGCGGGTGGCGGTCAACGTCTCGGCCCACCAGCTGCGAGACCACAGCCTGGTCCGTGTGGTGCTCGACTGCCTGGAGCAGACCGGCCTTCCGGCCCGCCTGCTGGAGCTGGAGGTGACCGAGTCCGCCGCGATGGGCGACTCGCGTCCGGCTGCGGACGTCCTCCGCGAGCTGGCCGGGCACGGCGTGACCATCTCGCTGGACGATTTCGGCACCGGCTATTCCAACCTGGGCAAGCTTCACCACCTGGCGATCAGCACGATCAAGATCGACCGCAGCTTCCTGCTCGACGACGACGTCAACCCGGCCGCCGACCCGGGGGCTCTGCTCCACGCCCTGGTCACCCTCGGCCGGAACCTCGGGCTCCGGGTGATCGCGGAGGGCGTCGAGACCGCGGAGCAGCTGAGCCGCCTGCAGCCCCAGGGCCTCGACGCGTACCAGGGGTTCCTCTTCTCCCGCCCGGTGGCCGCCTCCGAGATCCTGTGCCTCCTCCGCGAGGGCCGGCCTCTGGGCGGGGCACCCCGGGTCGCGATCGCCTGACCGCGGCTCAGCCGCCGCCCTCGTCGGCGGTCTGGATGGTGGCGAGGGGGAGGAGCTGGCCCAGTTGCAGTCCCCCGAGCCGGCCGTCCGCGTCCAGGCTGTCGATCACGTTGTCGACGCGCCAGACCAGCACGATCTCGATGGCCTGGATGCCGTCGACGGTTCCGCCGACACCGATGGCGTCGCCGCCGTCGCCGACCCTGCCGGTGGCCAGCCGGATGGCCCCGGGCCGGGCGTCGAGGGCCGTCTCGATGGCCGTCAGCGCCGCGGCCGCCCCCTGGGGGGCGCGGAAACGGGCCGCGGTCGCGGTGAGGGTGATCGGGCCGTTGCTCTCCTCGAAGGCGATCGGCCGGTAGTACTCGACCTGGGCCGCGGACCCGAAGCCGTCGCCGGCGATCACCGCCGCCCCGCCGGGGTCGAGCCAGCCGGCACCGGTCGGCCCCACCCCCTGGTAGATCGTGAAATCCGGGGAGGGAAGCTGATCCTGGCGGAGGAGGTCGCGGTCCGGGTTACCCGCGAGGGTCACCGGCGTGGAGGCTCCGCAGCCGGTGGTGAGCGCTGCGACCACCCCGAGGACCGAGGCCAGCCGGGACCGCGCCCTCATTCGTGACGCACCGCGCCCACCACGTCGGAGGTGGCGGCGCGGCGAGCCAGCCAGAACCCGGCCAGCATCACGGCCAGCATCAGCCCGGCCAGCAGGGCGATCACCGTGACCACCGGAACGGCGAAGGCGGGGCTGAATCCGGGGCTGCCGCTGGCGGCGAGCAGGGGCAGGGCGAGCAGGCAGCCCACCCCGATGCCCAGCACGCCGGCGGTGACTCCCAGCAGGCCCGCCTGGGCCAGCACCATCCGCTGGGCCTGGGCCCGGCTGAGGCCCACCGCGCGGAGCAGGCCCAGCTCGCGCCGGCCCTGGCGCACGTTGACCACCAGGGTGTTGACGATGGCCAGCGCCGCCATCGCGACGGTCACCCAGGCGAGCGCGGGCAGGACCCCGATGGTGGTCCCGAGGGCCTGCTCGACGGCCGACTCGATGGTGCTCACCGGCGTCGACGAGAGGCCGTACCGGGCTGCCGCCGCGGCGACCCCCGACGCCCGCCCCGAGCTCAGCACCTCCAGGTCGTCGAACCCCGATGCCTCGCTGCCGAAGTAGCGGACCGCCTGGTGGCTGTCGACCAGGAGCGCCTCGCGACCGTCGCCGGCGGGAAAGGAGTGTTCGACGATCCCTGAGATCGTGAAGTCGGTCGTCCCCCCGCCCGTGGCCACCGGCAGCACCGTGCCCACCTGCCAGTCGTCGGCCTGCGCCAGGCTCAGGGGTGCGAGCAGGTGGGGTCCGCTGGCGAGAGCCGCGAAGGCCTGGACCCGGTCGCCATCGACCACGTCGAGCCCGCCGTCGCGCCCGTAGATCCCGCTGTCGATGGCGGCCATGCCGATCACGTCCCCATCCACCACGGCTGGGAAGAAGCGGAGGGTGGTCACCCGCACCCCGGCCTCCTCGCCGATCTGGGTGGCGATGTCGCCTCCCTCGGTCACCGGGCTCTGGATGAGGGTGTTGCCGATGAAGAGCCCGCTGACCCAGGCGTCGCCCGCAGCCAGGGAGCCGGAGACCAGGATGCCGCCGGCCATCGCGGCGGCGACGGCGGTCACCATGCCGGAGAGGGCCAGGGCGGTCCGGTTGCGGCGCCGCCGGAGGTTGGCGGCCGCGATCTCGGTCTCGGGCCAGTGGCCTCCGAGCAGCCGGCCCAGCAGGCCGGCCAGCGCCGGCGCCATCAGGGGAAGGCTCAGGGCGACCGCGAGCAGGAGGGCGACCGCCCCCACCGCGGCGGCGGCGCCGCCGCTCAGATCGGCGAGCGCCGCCAGGCCGAGGAGCGGCGGCACCGCCCCGAGCATCCCCATGTGGAGCCGCTCGCGCCGCCCCCCGTCATCCGGGCGCAGCGCGTCGAGGATCGCGACCCGGGAGGCGATGGCCGCGGGGATGGCCGCGGCCGCCATCGCCACCAGCACTCCGGCGGCGGCCGCGAGCAGCGCTGCCACCGGGCTTACCTGGAGCCCCACCGAACCGGGCGCCGAGCCGGTCCGGAAGGCGGCCTCCAGCCCGGCGCCGAGGCCGACGCCGGCGGCGATCCCGACCGCGGCCCCGGTGACGGCGAGGACCAGGGCCTCGGCCGTGAGCAGGCGGAAGACCTGCGCGGCGGACGCGCCTGCGGCGCGCAGCAGGCCGAAGTCGCGACGGCGCTCGAGGGCGGCGAGGCTCACCGTGTTGGCGCTGACCCCGGCGCCGATGATCACGCTCAGCAAGCTGGCGAGGACCAGCAGCGGGGAGAGCTGGGAGAGCGGGTCGCCGGTGTCCGCACCCGGGTCGAAGGTCGTCACCGTCCCGCCGAGCTGCCGGTGGACCGCCGCCGCGATTCCGGCCGGGGTGGTCCCCGGGGCCAGGCGCAGCGCGGCCAGCGAGGTGCGCAGGCCCAGGTTGAAGGCGGAGAGCAGCTCCGGGGTGGGCACGAAGATGACGTCCTGCGTGAAGCTCGCGCTGACCCCGCTGGCATCCGTGAGGCCCGCGATGTGATAGGCGCGCGGGCCGGTGGCGGTGGTGAGCAGCACGGTGCCGCCGATGCCGAGATGTCCGTCCGGGGGCGCGAGCGTCGGGATCAGCGCGCTGTCGACGTCGATCTGATCGGGGCTGGTCGCTCCCGCCAGCCGGCCGGCGCTGAGGCTGACGGTGCGCAGCGCGGCCTCTCCCGCCTGGAGCCCGACCAGGGTCACCGTCACCGCGGGCGCCTGGACGCCCGGCGCCTGGGCGGTGACCCGCTTCTGATAGAGCGGGACGACCTCGCGGACCCCCGCGATGCCGGCCAGCTGGGTCAGCTCCGGCTGGCTCAATCCGGCTCCGCCGGCCGCGCGGACGTCGAGGCCGGAGGCTCCCGCACGGAGCCGGGCGGCGGCGCCGGCCTGGGCGTCGACCCCGGCCACCTCGATCTGGACTCCGAGGATCACCGCGACCCCGAGGGCGACGGCGGTGGCGGTGAGGGTGGCCCTGACCGGGCGGGAGGAGAGATTGCGGCGGAGGACCGGGCGGAGCCCCGGCTCGAGGCCGGCGGTGCCCAGCCAGGCCAGCGTGGCTCCGACCCGATCGATCGCCGAGCCGGCCCGCCGGATCAGGCTCCGTCCGGCACGGTCAGAGGGCATGGTGCTCGAGCCGCTCGACCAGCGCCCGGAAGCCGGCGGGGTCGTCACCCGCGTCCCCCTCCTGGACCTGCACCTCGTCGACGATCCGCCCGTCGGCCACCACCAGGACCCGGTCCGCGTGCACCGCCACCCGCGCGTTGTGGGTCACCAGGACGGTGGTCTGGGACTGCTCGCGGCAGAGCCGGCTGAGCAGTTCCATCACCTCCTGCCCGCTCTGGCGGTCGAGGTTGCCGGTGGGCTCGTCGGCGAGCAGCAGGGTGGGTGCCGCTGCCAGGGCCCTGGCCAGCGCGACCCGCTGCTGCTCACCGCCCGAGATCTCCTCGGGGCCGTGTCCCTGGAGGCCGTGGAGGGAGAGCTGATCCATCAGCGCGCTGACCCGCTCCGCCACCACGCGGCGTTCGGGGCGGGTGGGTCCGCCGCGCCGCGAACGGCCGCGCAGCCGGAGCGGCAGGGCCACGTTCTCGGCGGCGGTGAGGCTCGGGATCAGGTTGAAGAACTGGAAGACGAATCCGATGTGGTCGCGCCGGAAGGCCGAGCGCTCGGTGTCGTCCATGGCGTAGAGATCCCGCCCGTCGATCAGCACCCGCCCCGAGTCGGGCGGGTCCAGGCCGCCCATGATGTGGAGCAGGGTGCTCTTGCCCGCGCCGCTCTGTCCCATGATCGCGACGAACTCGCCCGCATGGACGTCGAATGAGATGCCGTCCAGGATGGTGCGGGGCGGCCGGCTGATCTGGAAGCTCTTGGACACCGAGTCCACCCTCATCACCGCCGCGGGGAGGGTGGTCGGGTCTCCGGTCGGGGTGGGCCGGCTCAGCGTGCGGGCTCCGCTGTATGTGGCGGCATTGTCCGCAACTCTAGTAGAAGAGGAATGCCTCGAGGGTCGCCTCGATGGTGTCGGAGATCAGCCCCTGACCGCTGGACTCGTAGGCGGGGAGCGGCGGCCCCGGCGCGGGGAGCGGAGTGGGGGTCGGCGCGGGGGTTGGGATGGGGGTCGGCACCGGTGTCGGTGCCGGCGTCGCCGCGGCGGTCGGAGCCGACCCGGTCGCCGACGTCGAGCCCGGAGCGGACGAATGGGCCGGGGGCGGCGCCGAGGAGGGCAGCTGGGCGAACTCCTCGGCGAACATCCAGACCTCGGAGTCGGCCGGCCCGCTGCCGCCGCTCCACCCGGACGCCGCGTAGGCGCTCCCGATCCCGAGGGCGGTGTACCTGGGGTTGAGGATGTTGGCGCGGTGGTCGGAGCTGTTCATGAAAGCGGTGTTGATCCAGGAGGCCGCACCGGAGCTCGCCGACTCGTTGCTCACCCACCCGATGTTCTCGCCCGCCGATTCGTAGCGCACCCCGAACGCGCTCATCATGCTCCAGACGTACTGATTGCACGGCGGGATCTGATGGGCGAAGTAGTTGCGGTTGATCATGTCCTGGGCTCGGCCGTCGATGGTGCCCGCGCCCGAGCAGCCGCTGTACGGAGCCGCCTCCCCGATCGCGCTGAGGGTGGAGCTGTCCGCGAGCGCCGCGACGCCGTTGCTGGTGCGGTCCTGATTGGTGAGCGTGAAGAGGTCGGAGTCGCCGCCGGCGTCGGCGCGGGCCGGTTGTCCCTGGAGGTGTGTTCCCGCGAAGACCGCCGCCCCGAGCAGCGCCCCGGCCGCGAGCGCTCGACCGGCCGGATGCCGGCGCCGCCGGGCTCGTTGCCGCGGTTCGACGACGCGCACCAGGGCGGCGGTCCGGCAGAGCGCGTCCCAGGCGCGGCCGTCGATGGAGGGGGGCGGCGGCTCGGCGTGGGTCACCGCAACATGACACCGCGCCGCCGGTGCGGGTCGGCGCCTCGTCACCCCTCCGTGACCACCCCGTTGCGCTCCGCCTGAGATCGAGTGCACCGGCTGGGGGACGATGGCCAGCAGTGTTGCAGGCTACCCGCACTTGACACGATCGTTGCAATCCATGAATTCGACGCGAAAGCCGTGAGGTGCAGCCTTCGCGCCGACGTCAGACGGAGCGGACGCCGGCTGACCGGATACCCACCGACAGGCAGGCTGGGATAGAGGATGTCGCTTCTCGACCGCGTGCAGCGGAAGGCGGAGGAGGGATCGCCACCCGGGCCGGGTGCGTCCCAGCCCGCCTCCCCGTCGAGCTACCCGGCGGTCCCGGCGACTCCGCCGCAGCCCGCTCCGTCCGGCCCGGCGACGGAGCCCGCCGAGAGCGCGCCGGCGTGGTCCCTGCGCGCCTCGCTGGCGACTCCCGCAGCCGCGGGGGGCGCGCCGAGACCGGCGCCGGACCCCTCCGCGTTCACGCTGCCGGTGCAGGCGCCGGCCCCCGCGCCCTCCACCCCACTCCTGGCTCGGACCGGTGACTCGCGGGTGGGCTCCGACAGCCCCCGGCCCACCTCGCTGCTCAGCCGGACGGGCGACTCCCGCGGAAATGGGGAGACCGGCCGGCCGAGCCCTCTGATGAGTCGGACCGGTGAGTCTGCCGCGCCCGGCGATGCCAGCCGGCCGACCTCGCTGCTGAGCCGGACCGGCATCCCGCGCCCCGGTCACGGTCGCGGCCCCCTCGGGGCCCTGTACGCCCAGCTCCGTTCCCGGGTGCATCAGCGCCTCGTCGAGGAGCTGGCGGGCAACACCGACTCGGCGCCGCCCGAGGTGATCCGGCAGCGGATCGCCGAGCTGGTCAACGAGGTCATCCTCGAGCTGGCCCTCACCATGAGCCGCCAGGATCGCCAGCGGGTGGTCGATACCCTCATCCATGACGTCCTCGGGCTCGGCCCCCTGGAGGATCTCCTCGACAATGCGGACGTCGCGGAGATCATGGTCAACGGCCCCGGCCAGATCTACGTCGAGGAGCACGGCAAGCTGATCCGCAGCCCGGTGACCTTCGAGAGCACCGAGCAGCTGATGCAGGTCATCGACCGCATCGTCTCCAGCATCGGTCGCCGTGTCGACGAGTCCTCGCCGATGGTCGACGCCCGGCTCAAGGATGGGTCCCGCGTCAACGTGATCATCCCGCCGCTCGCGCTGCGGGGGCCGACCGTGACCATCCGTAAGTTCGCCAAGGAAGCATTCACCATCGAGGACCTGGTCCGCTTCGGGACCCTCACCGACCCGATGGCGACCTTCATCCGTGCCTGCGTCAGGGGCCGGCTCAACGTGGTCGTCTCCGGCGGGACCGGGTCGGGCAAGACCACCACCCTGAACGTGCTCTCCAGCTTCATCCCCGAGGACGAGCGGATCGTCACCATCGAGGATGCCGCGGAGCTGCAGCTCAACCAGGAGCACGTGGTCACCCTCGAGGCCCGCCCCGCCAACGTCGAGGGCCGCGGCCAGGTGACCATCCGCGATCTGGTCATCAACGCTCTCCGGATGCGTCCGGACCGGATCGTCGTCGGTGAGTGTCGCGGGGGCGAGGCCCTGGACATGCTCCAGGCCATGAACACCGGGCACGACGGCTCCCTCACCACCCTCCACGCCAACAACCCGAGGGACGCCATCGGCCGCCTGGAGACCATGGTTCTCATGTCCGGGGCCGAGCTGCCGTCGCGAGCCATCAGGGAGCAGATCGCCTCCGCGGTCAACATCATCGTTCACCAGTCCCGACTCCGCGACGGCACCCGCCGGATCGTCAGCATCGCCGAGGTGCTGGGCACGGGCAGCGACGGGATCGTGATGCAGGAGATCTTCACCTTCCGGCAGCGCGGGATCGAGCCCGAGACCGGGAAGGTGCTGGGTGAGCTGGGCCCCACCGGTGTGGTGCCCCAGGCCCTCGATCACCTGACCGCTCAGGGCGAGCCCCTCTCCGAGGCGATGTTCGCCGTCGACTGAGCCGGGGGGCCGCACCGCCGGAGCGGTGTGAAGGATATGCCGTCGGGGTGACGGGCTCCTGACCAAACGGTTTCGGTCGGCGCGACCGCTTCCCCAGCCGCCTCTCCGTCCATACACTCGGCTCGAAGTGTCCTCGTCGTCGACCGCGGGCGCCGCCCGCCCGACCCGCCAGGGGCGTCCCGGAGCGGCCCGAGCCCTGCGAGTCCTCGTCTGCTCGGCCGGGGGCTCCCCGCTCCAGCAGGCGCTCGATCACGTCGAGCGCCCGGCGATCGAGTGCGGCCTCGCCCGCCCGCGCGCCTGGCGTCGGGATCTCGGCGGGGGCTGGGACGCCATCGTCGTTGACGAGAGCCGTCCGGGATGGTCCGCCGAGGAGGTGCTCGACGAGGTCGGGAGCCAGGGGGCCGGCATCCCGGTCGTCGTCGTCTGCGATCCGGCGCGCGAGCCCGATGGGGTCGCCCTGGTCGAGCGGGGGGCGGCCGACTACCTGACGGCGGACCGGCTTGGCCGCCTCACCGTCGCGGTGCGCGGCGCCGTCGAGAGGGAGGAGCTTGCCCGCACCCTCGCTCGCGTCGAGACGACCTCCGGCGGGGCCCAGGGGATGCTCGACATCGCCTTCCACAACTCCCCGGAGGCGATGATCGCGGTCGACCACGCTGCCGCGATCGACCTCTGGAATCCCGCTGCGGAGCGCCTGTTCGGCTGGTCGGCGGCGGAGGCGCGGGGCCGGCGCCTGGTCGACCTCGTCGGCGGCGAGGACGGCGGAGAGCGCCTGCCCCGGATCATCGCCGAGGCATCCGCCGAGCTGGGGGCCCGGCAGCAGATCGTGCCGGTGAGGCTTCGCCGGCGCGACGGCCAGGCGATCCACCTGGACGTCTGGGCGACCCAGCGCCGCGACAGCCTCCCCGGGGCCGTCCTCTTCCTCACCGACGTCACCGAACGCTGGCGCGCGGACTTCCTCAAGGACTCCCAGCTCGCCGTGCTCCGCGCCCTCGCCGCGCCGGGCGAGGAGGTGGCGCTGATGGAGGCCCTGGAGCAGATCGGCCTGAGCGTGCACGGCATCGCGGCGCGGCTCTGGGAGACCGACGCGCGCGGGACGCCCCAGCTGCGCGCCACCTGGGACCAGGCGGATGCGGACGGCGTGGCCGGCTCGCTGCCGGACGCCCCGCCCGCGTTCGTGGTCCGGGCCATCAGCGATGGCGCGCTGACCTTCTCCGAGGTCGAGTCGACCGATGCGATCGGGGAGTGCCTGGCCATCCCGGTCGTGAACGGCCAGCAGATCATCGGAGCGGTCGAGATCCATGCCCCGAGATTCCCCGGCTACGACGACGCCTACGTCGCCCACCTCACCGGGCTCGGCCGCTTCCTCGGCATCCACCTCGCCGAGCGGCGGAGCCAGGCCGACTTCGCCCGCAGCCTCGAGGAGCTGAATCGGATCAACGGCGAGCGCCGCCGGCTGATGCGACTGCTCGTCCAGGCGCACGAGGACGAGCGCAAGACGATCGCCGCGGACATCCACGACGACCCGCTCCAGGTGATGGCCGCGGTGTCCCTCCGGCTGCACTCCTTGCGCCGGCGGCTGAGCGACGATGCGGGTCAGCGCAGTCTGCAGGCCCTCGAGGAGATGGTCGGCAGCGCGGTCTCCCGGCTGCGCAGCATGATGTTCAACCTGCGGCCGACCGGGCTGGACCGCGGCGACCTGCTGGGGCCGCTCCGGGAGCGCTTGGAGCAGATGCGCGAGGACGACTCCATCCCGTTCACCCTGACCGGGCCGGAGCCGGAGCTGCTCACCACCGATGGCCGGGTCGCCCTCTACCGGATCGCCCAGGAGGCGATCGCCAACGTCGTCAAGCACGCCTCGGCGAGTCGCGTCGACGTTGCGGTGGGGGAGCAGGACGGCGGGTGCCTGCTCCGCATCAGCGACGACGGTGCGGGTCTGGGCCGGGCGGTCGAGGGGCGCTCCGGCCACCTCGGCCTGCCCAGCATCCGGGAGCGTGCCGAGCTGGTCGGCGGCTGGCTGCAGGTGGAGGCGGGGGAGCGCGCCGGCACCGTGGTCAGCGCCTGGGTCCCCCTGATGTCCGAGCCGGGTCAGGGTGGCGGGCGCGGTCTGTGACCCGCCCCACGGCGATCCGGGTCCTGATCGCCGACGACGACGCGAACATCCGCGACGCGCTCCGCGAGCTTCTCGAGTCCGAGGACGGGATCGAGGTCGTCGCCGCCGCCGCTGACGCGGTCGCGGCGGTCGAGGCGGCCGCCCAGGAGCGTCCTGACGTCGCCATCCTCGACGTCAAGATGCCGGGCGGCGGCGGCCCTCACGCGGCCCGCGGCATCCTTGCCGAGAGTCCGGAGACGCGCATCGTCGCCCTCTCCGCCTATGGCGATCGCGCCAGCATCCTCGAGATGCTGCGTGCCGGCGCGGTGGCGTACCTGGTGAAGGGCTCGGTCCCGGACGAGGTCACCCAGACGATCCAGCGAGTGCTCCGAGGCGAATCCGCCTTCTCTCCCGACGTGGCCAGCACCGTGGTCCGCGAGCTGAGTGAGCAGCTCGCCGGCAAGGAGGAGGCTGAGGTCAGGCGCGATCGCGTCCTGGCGCGCATCCAGACGGTGATCGAGCACGGCGGCATCCACCCCGTGTACCAGCCGATCGTGGACCTCGGCCGGGGCCGGGTCACCGGGGTGGAGGCGCTCTCCCGGTTCGACACAGGGATGCCCCTGCAGTGGTTCGAAGAGGCCGGCGATGTCGGCCTCCGCGAGGAGTTGGAGGCATCGGCGGTCGCCGTGGCGCTGGCCGGCCTTCCCGCGCTGCCGGTCGACGCCTACCTCTCCGTCAACCTCTCACCCTCGACCCTGCTGCGCCGGGATGTGGCCCGCCTGCTCGGCGCCGTGCCCCTCGAGCGCATCGTCATCGAGATGACCGAGCATGCGGCGGTGGGGGATTACGAGGCGCTCAACCGGGCGCTCAAGCCGCTCCGGGACGCCGGGGTCCGGATCGCCGTCGATGACGCCGGTGCCGGCTTCGCGAGCCTGCGCCACATCCTGCTGCTGGTCCCGGACATCATCAAGCTCGACATCTCGCTGACCCGCGGCATCGACGCCGACCGGCCCCGTCGGGCCCTCTCCTGCGCCCTGGTCGCCTTCGCCCGAGAGACCTCGACCACCATCGTCGCCGAGGGGATCGAGACCGATGCGGAGCTGCGCACCCTCAGGGAGATCGGGGTCACCCAGGGTCAGGGATTCCTGATCGCCAGGCCGATGGCGCCGCCCATCGACGAGCGGCGCATCCTCGAGATCCTCGGGGTCTGACCGGGGTCGGCCCGCCGGGCCGCCGGGGAGTCCGTCCCCGAGCGATCCGAGCTCAGCGGCCTCCCCGCGGGGCGTCGGGCCGGCCGGGTGGCATCCCGAGTCCAGGCGGCATGCTGGGCGGCATCCCCATCCCGGCGGGGCCGCCGAATCCCGGCGGGGAGCCGGGGCCGGCGCTCGCGCCGTTGCCCTGCTGCCGGCTCGCCGCCGCCATCTGGGCCTCCTGCAGGAGCTGCCGGCGATCCGGGAAGAGCTGAGCCAGCCGCGGTGGCAGGGGCACGCCCATGTCGAACAGCCGGTCGATGATCTTGGGACGGATCCCGGTGGGGTTGAACTCGCCGACGATCTTGCCGGTGCCCGGGTCCGCTCCCCTGGACTCGAAGCGGAAGATCTCCTGCATGGTGATGGTCTCCCCCTCCATCCCCACCACCTCGGTGATCGAGGTGATCTTGCGCGAGCCGTCCTTGAGACGGGAGAGCTGAACCACCAGGTTGATGGCGCTGGCCACCTGCTGGCGGATCGCCTTCAGGGGCAGGTCCATCCCTGCCATCAGCACCAGCGTCTCGAGCCGGGAGAGCGCGTCGCGGGCGCTGTTGGCGTGGATCGTGGTCATCGACCCGTCATGGCCGGTGTTCATCGCCTGGAGCATGTCGAGGGCCTCGCCGCCGCGGCACTCACCGACCACGATCCGGTCGGGTCGCATCCGCAGCGAGTTGATGACCAGGTCGCGGATCTGGACCCGTCCCTCTCCGTTGACGTCCGGGGGACGCGACTCGAGCCGGCAGACGTGCTCCTGATGGAGCTGGAGCTCGGCGGCGTCCTCGATGGTGATGATCCGCTCGTCGATGGGGATGAACCCCGAGCAGACGTTGAGCAGGGTGGTCTTGCCGGCCCCAGTGCCCCCCGAGATGACGATGTTCGCCCGGGCCAGGACGCACGCCTGGGTGAAGGACGCACCCTCCTGGGTGATGGTCCCGAAGCCGATCAGGTCGGACACCTGGTACGGATCCTTGGAGAACTTCCGGATGGTGAGCAGCGGCCCATCGAGAGCGATCGGCGGGATCGCCGCATTGACGCGGGAGCCGTCGAGGAGCCGGGCGTCGCAGAGTGGGGTGCGCGCATCGATCCGGCGGCCCACCGAGGAGACGATCGTGTCGATGACGCGGAGCAGGTGCGCCTCGTCGTCGAACCGGATGTCGGTGAGCAGGATCTTGCCCTTGCGCTCCACGTAGACCATCTCGGGGCCGTTGACCATGATCTCGGTCAGGCTGTCGTCCTCGACCAGCGGCCGGATCGGCCCGAGGGCCTCCAGGTAGCGGTTGTCCAGGCGGGAGTTGGCGGCGGCGACGCTCACAGACGGGACTCCTCTTCGACAGCGGCGGCGGTCAACCCGACGCGCCGCCCAGGGCGATTCTGTTCCCTCGCCCTCGGCGGAAGGCGAAGGCAACACTTTCGATACACGATCTTTTCCTGGTCGCCGGGCGATCCCCGGCTACCATGTCCTCCTCGGGACCTCTCTTGGGGATTCTGCATGAGCTCAGGCCGTGACGCCTGCGACCGGAGGCCGGCGGGGTGATCCCGCCCCCTCTCGACTCCCCGGTGCCGGACGCCGACGATCTCCTCGGCGACGATTGGTTCGGCGAGGGCAGCGCCTTCGATTCCGGCGAGGATCTGGCGAGCGCTCTCATGGTGCTGGCCAGTGCCCAGGCCGGCGGCCCGGTTCGCCCCCTCGCCCTCTCCCCGGGGCCGATCGCGACCGCGGAGCCGTCGGTGGGGCTCCAGGGCCGGCGCCCCCGGCCCGCCGAGCCGGCCCCGGCGCCGTTGGAGGCGCCCGACGAGTTCCAGGTCGCCACCATGCCCAGCTCACGGGACCGGGAGCCGAGCGGATGGGCCGGTCGCTCCTCCGCCCCCGTCGGGCGGCGCAGCTGGAGCGGCGCGGGCCCCGGGTCGCCACGCACCGGGTGGTCGATCCGGCAGAGCGTGCAGACCCTCCGCATCGCCGAGGACACCCTCTGCCGGTTGCGCGAGGAGGCGGCCCAGCTGGCCTGGCACTTCGCCGCCGCCGCTCACGAGGAGACCGACGCCTATTAGGGCTCGCCCCCTTCCCGGACGGCCTCGGCGCGCTCCCGTTGCTCCATCACCGAGTGGACCAGCTCGAGGGTCACGCTCTGGCCCGTCTTGAGGAGCTGAAGGACGATCTCCGGGTCGATCGCGCCCGGGGCGGCGAGGGCGGCCACCCGGGCCGCCTGGTCGGCGGCCTCGCGAGCCCGGCGCAGCCTCACCCGCATCTCGTCGTTGCGACGGAAGAGCCAGGCGGCGAGGATCCCCTCGAGGATGGCCAGCACGGCCAGCAGGATCGTGGCATGTCCGGTGACGGTGCTGATCACCGAGTTCACGACGTTGGCCTCCAGGTCAGCGGATCAGAGCCCGCTCAGGTACTCGGCGGCGTGGTAGTACATCTCCCGCGCCATGGCCTGGACCACCGAGGGCTCGAAGCCGGGGAGCGCGACGTTCTTGATGGAGTCGATGGTGGCCATGACGTCCGCGATGGTCGGCCGCGCCCGCTGCAGCATCTCGGCGATCGGACCCACCCCGTCGGTCCCCAGCCAGAGCGCGCCGATCTGGATCAGGTCGGCCTTCACGGTGTCGAAGTCGGGACCGGGTGCCGGCCCGCCGAGGTCGTCCAACCCCTGGGAGGTGGCGAAGTCGGCGAACTGAGCCGGGCCGGGGGCGCCCTCGCCGGCCGCCGGCACCTGGTACACGCCGCTCCACGGGGTGAGTGGTGCCCCCACCTCCTGGAGGTCGTCGAGTGGGGAGGGTGACCAGTCCGTGGCCACGCTCGGGTCGCCTGCCGGACCCCCGGGCTCGGCGGGGGGAGGCTCGTTGGGGACGACGGCCAGGAACGGGACCGTCGAGGGGCTCGGGCCGGTGGGAGGCTCGAGACCGTCGGGGGCCTCGGAGTGGAGGGGGGCGTCGGGGTCCGCCGGAAGGGACGGGCCGTCCGGCTCGAGCGGGGCGGTGGACCACGAGGGGATGGTCGGAGCCGCCTCCGAGGGCGGGGCGGTCCAGGTGTCGGGCGCCAGGTCGGAGGGGCCCGCCCATGCCTCGGGCGCCGGCCCGGACGGGGGCGCCCAGGTCTCGGGCACCGCCTCGGACGGAGCGCTCCATGCCTCGGGCACCGGGTCGGACGGGGCCGCCCAGGCCTCGGGCTGCGTCTCCGGCTCGCCGAACGGCGCCGGGGCGTCGACCGGTGGCGGGGCGCTCTCGGCGACCGGGAGGGTGATGCTCGGCACGATGCCATTCCGCTCGGGGGCGGGGCGAGCCGTGACGGGCTCGCGGAGCAGGGTGGGAGTCTCTCCGGCAGCCTCCACGAAGGCGTGATAGGCCGTCTCGGGCATCTGGTCGACGGGCATCTCCTCGGGGTTCTGGCGGAGCGTGACCCGCGCACCCGGGGCCCGGAGCAGGGCCGCCAACCTCTCCAGCGAGGCGACCGGCTGCCGCTCGGTCTCGGTGTAGACGCCCACCAGGGCGCCTCCCGCCACCAGGGCGACACCGTGGACCCCGCCGCTGATCAGGATGGCGGCGTCGCCGTTGCGGCCCTCGAGATCCATGAGCAGGCTGTCCGTGTTGACCCAGGATGCCGGCATCTCCCGGTAGACAGCCGGGCAGCGCCAGAGCATGGTCAGCGCCTCGCCGAGGCGGGGGTTCTCCAGGCGGTAACCGGAGACGCTCCCCTGGCGTGCCCCCATCAGGGCCATCGCGGCGGTCTCGCCGATGGTCCGGTCGGCCTCCTCGACCCAGACCGCGTCGATGAGCTGGTGGCGGACGACCACGCCGGCCGCACGCAGCTTGGGGCCGGTCAGGACCACCAGGGCATCCGGGAGGCTTGGGAGCATCAGGTCGAGGTGCACGACCCCCGCCGAGGCGTCCGCCCAGAGCGATGGCCCGAGCGGCAGGAGGGGGAAGTCCGCGAGCCCGAAGTCGGGCCGCTTGGGCGCGGTCTCCACGACCAGCGTGGCCACGTCCGGCCGGGTCGGCGCGACCGGCCCCGGGGAGGCCGCCCCCGCCATCTGGGCGAAGGGCTCCATCACGTCCTCGAGGGTGCAGCGGAGCGTGTCGGTCCTGACGACCTCCTTGCGCCAGGGGGAGAGCTGGAACTTGGGCGGCAGCTGGTAGACCAGGGCGGCGAGCGCCTCGGTGCCCTCCAGGTGCTGGCCGCCGGCGTTGTCGAAGACGGCGTGGTTGGGCTGCCCGAAGACCAGGAACAGGGTTGCCTTGCCACCGTCCCAGGTGATGTCTAGCGCTCCGGTGCGGTAATCGTCCTTGGCTGTCGCGAGTTGTCGCAGGAGCTTAACAAAGGGTGCGGCTGTTGCCATCCGGAGATATTCTACGGACGTGGCTGCCGAAATAATCACGATCGCGTCACTGAAAGGTGGCGTAGGCAAGACGACGACGACCTACGCGCTCGCGGCAGCCGGCGCCTCCAGTGGGCTTCGAGTCATCGCCATCGACCTCGATCCGACCGGCGGGTTGAGCAACGCCCTCGAGAAGTCCAAGCGCACCATCACCATCGCCGACGTGCTCCACAACCGGGTCAGCCTGCGCGATGCGCTGGTCGATCACCCGATCGGGATCCAGACGGTTCCGGGGCACCGCAGCCTCAACCACGAGCCCCTCCCCGAGGCCCAGCTGCGAGCCGTGATCGGGCCGGTGCTCGAGGACGTCGACGTGGTCCTGATCGACACCCATCCCCACGAGCCCTCCCTGCTCGGCCCGATGGCGGTGGCCGACCGGATCGTGATCCCCACCGCGCTCGACCTGCTTTCGCTGCGGGCCGCAGCGCTCACGGTGGGACTCGCCGAGCAGCTCGCGGTGCTCGAGCGAATTCGGGGCATTGTTGTCAGTAACGCGAAGCGACCGCTCTCGCGGATCACCGAGTCGCTGCTCAACGGGCTGATCGTCAGCGGCCTTGCCTTCGAGACCGTGCTCTGGTTCTCGTCGGGCTGGGTGGTGGCAACCTCGGGGAAGGGTGAGCTGCCCGACCCGGTGCTGCTCGACGATGCGCGCCGGCTGCTCCACGAGGTCGCCACCCGCCCGGTGCCGGCGGTGGCGCTGCGCCAGTTCATCGCCATGGCCCAGGGGCGGCGGCCGGCGGCTCCGGTCTCCGCGTAGGACCTCCGGCCGCGCCGGATCAGCGGCGCCCGAAGCGCCAGAAGCCGTGCTGAGCGGCGGCGGTCAGCTGGGCCCGCAGGCTGTCGATCTCGAGCACCGCCCGGCTCAGCGCCTCGAGCGCCTCCGCCTGCTCCTGCTCCGCGCGAACCCGAGCCGCCTCCTCCGCGGCCAGCCGCCTCCCCAGCTCCGCGGTCTCGTCGCGGGCGCGCAGGGCCTGCGCCCCGAGGGCGCGCTCCGCGGTCTCGGCTCTGCCCCTCCAGGTCGCGGCCTCCCGCTCCAGGGTGCGGGTCCGCTCGCGGCCGCGCTCCTCCTCCTCGGGGCCCCGCCGCGCGGCGGTCAGGGTGGCCACCACCTCTCGGGAGCGGCGCAGCTCCGCCTCGGCGGCCTCGCGGGCGGCGTGGGCGCCGCGGAGCTCGACGCGGAGCCGGGCCAGCTCGCGGCGCAGGCTCTCGACCTCGGCCGCTCCGATCGCCGGCTCGTCGACCTCCTCGGTGTCCTGGACCCCGGCCCGCAGCTGGGCCGCCTGGCGCTCGACCAGCCGGTCCAGGAAGTCCCACTGCTCAAGGAGCTCCTCCTCGGAGTGGGGGGGAGGGTTGGGGTTGCGGGTGGTCACGCGGCTCACATCCCTGGGTGATCGGGGGCTGGCGGCGATGCTCTCAGACCGCGGAACCGGCGAGCCGCCCGGGATCGACCCCGCGGAGCGCGGCGAGCGCGGGCCTGCGCTCCCCGCCCAGCGCGTCGAGCAGCGCGTGCACCGGGCTGACCGATCCCGCGAACCGAAGCGGCGTCGAATCGGCCTGCAGGGGCCACTCCCGGGCGGGCGGAGCCGCCTCGGTGTCCTGGGCGGCGAGCAGCAGAGCGATCTCCGGCTCGCTGACCCCGGCGGCGATGAGGTGCGCCGCCACCTCGATCATCTGACCGGAACGAACGCGCGGCAGGGCGTTCCACACCGCCACCAGCACGGCCTCGGTCTCGTCCAGCTCGCGGACGATGGCCGGGACGTCGGTCATGCCGAGCCGGCGCGCCGCCTCGAGGCGGCGGGCTCCGAGCACCACCTCGAAGCGGCCGGCCTGCAGTGGCCGGAGCAGCAGCGGCTCGACGATGCCGCGCTGGCGCAGGCTGCGGGTCAGCGCGACCAGGTCGGCGCCGCTGCCCGGGGGCTCCGGCCACGGGCGGGTGTCGATGTCGGCGCACGCGATCCTCTCCAGCCTCGACTGGGAGGTGGGGGCGAGCCAGCGCACCATCGGCCCGGCGTGGAGGCCGAGACGGGCGGCCTCGCCGGGGGCGTCCGGGGCCTCGGAGGGATCAGACAATCTGCAGCACCTCGCCGGCGAGCTCTCGGTACGCGGCCGCCGCCTTCGAGGCCGGCGCGTACGCCACGATCGGGATGCCGGCCAGAGAGGTCTCCTGGAGCTTCACGGTCGGGGCGATCAACGTCTGGAAGACGTGCAGCCCCGCCAGGTCGGCGAGCCCGCTGAGGAGCTGCCTGCTGAAGTTCGTGCGGACGTTGACGAAGGTCGGCGCCAGGCCGAGGACCCGAAGCTCCGGGTTGAGCTGGGTGCGGGCCAGGTGGACCGCTCGGAGCACCTCCTTGAGCCCCCGGACGGCGAATCCCGACATCTGGAGGGGGATCAGCACGTAATCGGTCGCGGCCAGCGCGTTGACGGTGTGGAACCCGAAGTTGGGCGGGGTGTCGTAGAAGATGAAGTCGTAGGCGTCGCGCGTGCCGTCGCGGGCCAGGACGTCGCGCAGCAGCGTCTCGCGATGGAGGCCGGAGGAGAGCTCCGCCTCCACGGCGGTGAGGTCCGGGGTGGCCGGGAGCAGGTGCAGGTTCTCCCAGTCGGTCGCGATGATGGCCTGGCTGGGCGTGATCCTCCCGGTGAGCACGTCGCCGAGGCTCGCCTGCAGCGCGTAGGGATCCTGTCCCAGGCCGCTGGTGAGGTTGGACTGGGGGTCGCAGTCGATGGCGAGCACCCGGCGGCCGCGTTCGGCCAGCGCCGCCGCCAGGTTGATGGCGGTGGTGGTCTTGCCCACGCCGCCCTTTCCCGACACGCAGGCGATCCCGATGCCCATGGTCACCTCCGGGCTGCTGACGTCACGTCACCGTACCTTGGTCGACTCGGCTCGCCTCGGGGAGATGAGTCGCCCCGTCGTATCTTGCCTGCGACAGCGGTGTGGCCGTGGGGCCGTCCGCCGCTCCGCCGAGCCGGTGCCGGTGAATGGCGACCTGACCGTTACCCGCCCGCGACCCGGCATCGGCCGGATGGTCGGAGGCTCTCCGGATAATCGCACCAAGATGACCGTACAACCCTCTCTCTTCAGCAGCACCGATTCGCAGCCCCGGCGGCGACTGGTCCGTGACGGCACCCGCGAGAGCGAGCCGAACCCCGCTGATCAGTTCGCGCTCCGGTCGGGAGAGATGTACCGCATCTCGTACTCGGTCGGCGGTCCCAACCAGCGCCGGGTCACGCGCAGCGTGGCGATCTACGGCGGCCAGAGCGAGCGGCGGGTCTGGAGTGGGGACATCATGCCCTGTCTCGACTTCGCGCTGCCCCAGGGGAGGACGCTCTCGCTGCTCACCAACCAGCTCGTCGACGCCCGCCCCGCCGAGCTCAACGAGCGGGGCCAGTGGGTGCTGCAGCAGCCTGAGGGCCACCGGCGGCGCGCTCCGAGGCGCCACCGCAGCGGTCTCGGCTGAGGCTCCGCGCCCCTCACCGGGAGCGCTCATCTGACCCTCCGCGACGGCTCGCGGCCCGGGGTCATCCGCCCGAGGTCGTCTGCGCCGGGGCCATTCCCGCCGGGCCATCCGCGCCGGCCATCCGCGCAGCCACCCCGAGGGGTTGCCGCGGGCGGGATGCGCCGCCACCCATCGGCCCTGGATCACTCGTCCTGCCGGGCCTGGCCGGCCGCCCCGCGGTGGGGAGCCGCGCCGGAGGGGAGGGGCGATCAGCCCTGGCCGGCGCCGGGCTGGGCGCCGTTGAGCTCGGGGGTCGACTCCTGGGCCTTGGCCAGCCGCTCGTTGAGACCCCGCCGCTCGAAGCGGTAGCCGATCCCCGGCACCGCGTGGATGTAGGTCGGCCGCGGTCCCTCCGGCTCGATCTTGCGGCGCAGCCGGTAGACGTGGGCGTCCACCGAACGGAGGTCGAGGTCGGCGCCCTGGCCCCAGACCTTCTGGATCATCTCGGAGCGCGAGATCACCCGGCCCGGCGAGGCGGAGAGCAGCGCCAGCAGATCGAACTCGGTGGGCGTGAGGGTCACCGGCTTGCCGTCCCGGAGCACCTCGTGGCGTCCGACGTCGACGATCAGGCCGGGGAACTTGAGCCGTCCGGGTCGAACCTGGGATTGGGTGGTCCGCTGACGGCGCAGCTTGGCGTTGATGCGGGCGGCCAGCTCGCGGACCTCGAAGGGCTTGATGATGTAGTCGTCGGCTCCGATCTCCAGCCCGACCACCACATCGACGGGGTCGGAGCTGGCCGAGACCATGATGATCGGGACCTCGACGCCGGTGGCCCGCAGCCGCCGGCAGACGTCGAACCCAGTCAGCCCCGGCAGGGTCAGGTCGAGGATGATCAGGTCGATGTCGCTCGACTCGGCGAGCCGGACACCGTCCAGGCCGTCCTCGGCGAACTGGATGGTGAAGCCGTGCTGCTGGCCGAGGACCGTGAGGATGTCGTGCATCGACGGGTCGTCGTCGACCACCAGCACGGTGGCCTCGTTGATCCCGGTGCGGCCGCCCAGCGACGCGGCCGGGTTGAGAATGCTGTAGTCGGTGAAGGGGCTCATCCTGCGGTTCCCTGGAATGGCCTCCGTGCTGCGACGGCCTCTGATCGCCACGACGCTACCACCGGGATCGCGAAGGTTCTGATTCGGTTACCCGAGTGTTGCGAACCTTTACCGGTCCGAGATGGCGACCGGGTCCTCGCGGCGGCCAAGGTCAGACGTGGCCCGGGAGGGCGATCACGAAGGTGTTGCCGCGGACCCGGCTGTTGTCGATCCAGATCCGCCCGCCCATGCGCTCGACCAGCTGGCGGGCCAGGTAGAGGCCCACGCCGAACCCGCCGCGCTGCCGGAGCAGCGGCGACTCCACCTGGTAGAAGGAGGCGAAGACCCGGTCGGCCTCGGCCTCCGGGATCCGCCGGCCGTGGTCCTGGACCCCGATCAGAACGTAGGGGCCGTCGCGCCGCGTGCTGATGGTCACCGGCTCGGTCTCGGGCGAGAACTTCAGGGCGTTGTCGATGAGACATGCGAGGGTGAGCGCCAGACGCTCGGGATCGGCCATCACCTGCCCGGCGTCGGAGAGGACGTTGACCTGGAAGCGGCTGCGGTCGGCGGACTCGATGAAGCGCGAGATGGTCTCGCCGATCACCGCCTGCAGCTCGCAGGAGCTGGTCTTGAGCCGGATCTCTCCGGACTCGAGCTGGGCGATGGCGAGCAGGTTGTCGGTGAGCCGGGCCAGGTGCTCGGACTCCGAGCGCAGCTCCCGGATGCCCTCATCGCGTGCGCCGGCGGGGAGCCGATCGCCCGCGTCCTGCATCAGGCTCACCCACGCCTTGATCTTGGTCAGCGGCGTGCGCAGCTCGTGAGAGGCCAGCATCATGAAGTCGCTCTTGATGCGGTCGACCTCGCGCAGCTCGTTGAAGGCCACCGCCTCCAGCTCGTAGGTGTGGGTGAGCTGCCGGGCCCGGTTCTGGACCATCTCGCGCGACAGCAGGCCGCTGATCAGGGCGATGACGACGAAGAGGAAGAACCGTTCGGCGAAGAGGTTGGCGTTGGTGGCGTTGAGGGTCTCGTGGTCGAGGAAGCCGATCCCCAGGTAGATGGCCGCGATGCTCACCGCGCAGAAGAGGCTGCCGCCCAGCCCGAAGCGCAGGCTGCTGGCGATGATCACAAGGTAGAAGACCAGCCCCAGCTGGGAGTTGAACCCGCCGGTCAGGTAGACCAGGCAGCTCGCGATCGCGATGTCGAGCGCGAGCATGGCGTACTGTAGCCGTCGGGTCGGCAGGCGGTTGACCAGGAGCGCGATGGTCGTGGCCAGGGTGAAGACGGTCCAGATGCCGAGGAGCAGGTCGACCTCCGGACGGTGCGGGCTGCTCTGGCCCGGGAAGTTGACGCTGGCCGCGGCGAAGACCAGCACGATCCAGCGGGCCAGCTCGATGACCCGCTCGACGCCCGCCCGCCGGTCCCTGTCCAGGACGGTGGGCAGGTCGGGGATGGTCCGGTGCGGGGCCCCGTCAGCCGGTGCGGTGGGCGGGCGTGCGACCGCGTCGTTGATCGCAACCCCCGGCGTCACGCTCATCGAGGCGCACCAATCCTCCGGCTCACGCCGATGAGCCTAATTCCCACCTCGGGCGGGGGTAACAGCGCTTCCGGTAACGATGCGGCATCACCCCGCGTTACACGATCCGCGGAGCCGCCGGCGCCACCCCTGCTGCTGGCCGCCCTGCGCCTCCTGGAGGCCGGCGGCGGGCCCGCCGCCGGGTCCTTCGACCGGGCCCTGGCGGCTGAGGCCGCGCCCACCTGGCGGGCTCTCGCCCTGCTCGGTCGGGGTTTCTGCGAGCAGCTCAACGGCGCGCCGGCGGCGGCTCAGCTGACCGTCGCGGCCGCCCTGGAGGAGTGGAGGACGGCCGATCCCGCCGCCTGCGCGGTGGCCCTGGCCGCTCTGGGGCGCGCTCTCTCGACCGGGTCGGACGGCGACCTCGGGGCCGCCTTCCTCGGCGCGGCTCGCCAGCTCTCGGGCTCCAGCCCCCCCGAGGTGCTCGGTGCCGTCCTCCTGGAGCTCGGTTCCGCGGCTGCCGAGGGCGGCGAGGCCCAGACCGCGGTTGCTCGCTGGCAGGAGGCTCTGGAGCGCGGTGACCCCGCCACCCGCGCGGCCGCCGCGGCCAACCTGGGACGCCTCGCCGCCGCCCGGGGCGACGCCCCCGCCGCCGAGTCGATGTTCGAGCGCGCCATGACGGTGGCCGCCGGGCCCCACGTCCGGGTGGTCGCCGACGGCATGGCCACCCTGGCCGCGCAGGCGGCGGCCGAGGGGCATTGGGACGAGGTGGACGCCCGCCTCCGCCGGGCTCTCCCGCTCCGCCGCGCGGACGCCGACGGCCGGGGGGTCGCCGAGGTGCTCCACGACCTGGGGATCGCGTACTGGCGGCGCGACCAGCTGCAGCGGGCCACCCGCAGCCTCGAGGAGTGCCGGGCCCGTGCCGAGGAGGTCGGTGACGAGGCGCTCCGGGGCGCCGCGCTGCGCGCCCTCGCCGCGGTGGCCCTCCAGGACGGGCGGCTGGTCGTGGCGCTCGCCTACGCCCAGGAGGCGACCCGGGCGGCGAGCACCCCCGGGGACCGCCGCGCCGTCGCCGCGGTGCTCCGGCAGGTTGGTGACGAGGCCCGCCGCCAGGGATCCGACTCGCTGAGCGGTGAGGCCTTCCGGGCCGCCGCCGCCATCCTGGGGGGAGGGGACGGGGGAGGAGGGGACTGAGGCCCCCCCGCCGGGCCACCTAGCAGGTGGGGGCATCCGACAGCGGCGGTGGCTCGGTGGTGGGGGGAGGGCCGCCCGCCGACACGACCACCCGGCCGCTGGCCGCGTCGCGGCAGTTCACGGTCCAGCCGAGCTCCAGGAGGGCGGAGACGTCGGCGCTCGAGGTGGCGAGGATGGCATGGTGGATGCCGTAGCGCGCGATCAGCGCCCTCCAGTCGCCTGAGATGGTGGTGATGTCGACGTAGTCGGTGAGCGGGCCGGTCCCGAAGAGTCCGATCTCGTCGTACACGAACACCACCCGGCCGGTCGGGAAGCGGTAGGCGAGGTATCCGGCGTCGCTGTCCGAGCTGAGCAGTCGCTGGCCCGGGAAGTTGGCCGCGACGTAGGCCGCCGCGCTGGCGGGCTCGTGGGTCTGCTCGTACCGGGTGGCCGCGGCCGCCGAGACCTGGGGTGCCGCGACCGCGATCGAGGCCGCGCTCACCGCCACCGCCGCCACCACCGCGAGCGGGGCGGGCAGGCGGAACGTGAGCCGTCGCCGCAGCTCGATCGGCGCGCGCGCGTTCCAGGCCGCCGACCCGTACTCGGCGAGCTGGGGAATCGCCACCACCGCGAAGATGCTGACGTTGCGGACCGCCTGCAGGGTGAGCAGGAGGGCGGCGGCGGCCAGCAGGGCATCCGGGACCCGGGGGCGGCGGCCGGCCAGCCAGAAGAGGATCAGGAGGGCCGCGACCACCTCGATCAGCCGGGTCAGGGTGTCGTGGAAGTTGGGTGACTGCCAATCCGAGACGAGCTGCGAGAGGAGGGGGTTGCCGATCGTCTCGGCGATGTATCCGTAGATCCCCGGCCCGGCGGGATTCACCAGGGTGAGCACGGCCGCCGCGGCGGTGCTGATGGCGAGCGGTCGCCGCCTCACTCCGGGCTCGAGGCCGGCCGGCCGGAACGCCGCCCAGAGCAGGACCAGGACCACGGCGCCGGCCAGCAGCCCGAGCAGCACGCCGGCCGCGGCGGCGCCGACGCAGATCACCGCCAGGGAGGTCGTCGCCGAGACCCTGGGCGTCCCGTCCCGCCCCTGCCGGTGGATCACGAGCGTGAAGAGGAGCAGGCCCAGCCCGGCGATGAAGCCCGCGTCGAGGTTGGCCCAGAGCAGGAAGAGGGGTGGCAGCAGCCAGACCACCCAGCGGTTGCCGTCCCGCCAGCGGGCGACGATGAGCAGGGTCAGGGCCACCCCGAGAGCGCTCACCGTCTCGGCACGGACGCCGAGCGCCATCCCCGCCATCACGCAGCCGAGGAGCATGGCGGCCGCACCCCAGCCCCGCGACATCCGCGCCGAGCGGGGCACCGCGAGGGCGGCGACCAGCAGGGCGAGGCTGCCGGCCAGGCCCAGCACCAGGGAGGCGAGGCCGTCGCCGCCGAGGCGCACCAGGGAGGCGAGGAGCGCCTCGTACAGCCACTGCTGCTCGACCCAGGTGTGCTGGGTGGCCACGAAGCTGAAGGGCTCGGTGGAGGGGACCCCGTGGTTCAGGATCAGCCGGCCCAGGGCCAGATGCCACCACTGGTCGCTGTCACGGAGGAGCTGGACGGTGAAGGGGAGGGTGACGCAGAAGCCGGCCAGCAGCCAGGCGGCGCCGGCCAGTCGCCCGGCCGGCCCGCCGCGCTCCGGGGTGCTCCCGCCTCCGGCTCCGGGCGCAGCCGCGATCGGCTCGCTCACGACGCCGGCCCTCCAGACCCGGTGGCGGCGAGCTGCGCGCAGGTCCCGGTGGGCCGGGGTTGGGGCGGGAGGTGCAGCGACGCCTGCTCGCTCCTCAGCACGAAGGCCTGGTTGTGGGGGTCGCTGTAGACCATCACCCAGCGCGGGCTGGCCTCGAGCACGTGGTCGAGGGCGGTCCCGGTGTCGAAGAGGACGACCTGGGTGCCGTAGCGCAGCAGGATGGACTCCCACTGGGGGGTCACGTCGGCGACGTCGGCGTAGGTGTAGAGCATGGTGTCGCCCATCAGCGCGGCGTCGCCGAAGATGAAGATCCTGTCACCTGTTCCCGCCAGGCTCCAGGAGAGGTAGCCGCCCTCCCCGTACTGGTTGAAGATCCGGAGATCGTGCGGTGCGGAGCGGAGCCAGGCGCTGGCACAGACCGGATAGTTCTCCGCGTAGCTGAGGGCGGTCGGGGTGGTGGCCATCGCCGGCACCAGGCGGACCCCGATCCAGCCGGCCAGCAGGGCCGCCGTGATCAGCGCCAGGGCCGTGACTCGGACGCGGAAGGGCGGCAGGCGGCGAGCGGCGGCGCTCGCGGCGACCTGGCCGCCGCCGGGTCCGGGGTCGACCAGGACGGGGGCCGCCGCATCGCCGCCGGGGGCCGCCGTCGCCGCGCCGGCACCCCCGGCACCCAGCGCCCCGACGGCGGCGGCCGCGGCGCGGCCGCGGCGCAGCGCCGCCTCGAGCGCGGCGCTCGCCCGCAACCGGTCCAGGATCCGGCTCAGCTGCTCGATCCAGATCGGGGTGGTGGCGGCGACGAAGATGGCCACGTTGCGCACCGACTCGAAGGCGAGCGCGGTGGTGGCCGCCACCAGGGCCGCGTCGCGGGCCCGGATCCTGCGATTGGCGATCAGGAAGCCGGCCAGGGTGATCAGCATCACCGCGAAGCCGCGAACCTCGAGCTGGTGGAAGTCAGGCGACTGCCACTCCAGGATCAGGGCCTGCTGCGCCGGTGAGGAGAGGGTCTCGGCGGCGTAGAGGAGGATCCCGGGCCCGTTCGGGTTGATCATCGAGACCAGGGTCGAGAGCACGGTGATCCCCGCCAGGGTGCCGATCCGGCGTCCCGGGACCCGATCGGGGAACCCGAGCCGCCCGCCGGCCAGCTCGGCGACGACGATCAGGGCGGCGAAGAACAGTCCCACCACGAATCCGCCGTGGAGATTGCTCCAGAGCAGGAAGAGGGGGGGCATGAACCAGAGCGCCCGCCCCCCGCGGATCAGGTGGCGCTCGATCATCAGCAGCAGCAGGCAGCTGAAGGTGAAGTCGACCATCTGGTCGCGCGGCCCCCAGATCGGGTTCGCCGCCAGCGCCGCCACGATCAGCCCGACCCCCAGGGCCAGCCGGTTCCGGGTGTGGTAGCGGGAGCGCAGGAGCAGGAAGACGACTCCGACCCAGGTCAGCAGGCTGAGCACCGGCACGATCGCCGCCAGCCCGCCGAGGTCGTAGAGCCCGGCCACGCCGACCTCGAAGAGCCACTCGTGCATGGTCCAGTGATGGGTGGGGACGGTGTAGATGTAGGGCGAGGTCCCGAGCAGCTGTAGGTGGTTGGCGATCAGCAGCTGGCCGGTGCGCAGGTGCCACCAGAAGTCCGGGTCGGTGATCGAGGAGGTCACCGCGATCCCGGTGATGAGCAGGGCCGCGACCAGCAGCAGCCCGCCCGGGGTGCTCAGGTCGTCGAGGCGATCCCGGAGGCTGCGTCGGACCGCCGAGCCGGGCGGGTTGCCACCCTCGGCACCCGTGACCCGGGCGCCCGCGGGCGTGCCGGACGCCATCCGCCCAAGCCCCCGCCGGTCCCGGCTCAGGCCCGGGCCGTTCCGTCCCCGGCGCGGGCCGAGGCGACGGGATGAGCGGCGACGGAGGCGCGGCGCGCGGGGAGGGGCTCGGGGACCAGCCGCTCGAGCACCGCCATGAGCTGGCGCGGGTTGAACGGCTTGTTCATGAACTCGATGCCGCCGAGATCCATCACGGCCTGGATGTCGTCGTCGAAGACCCGCGCGGTGAGCAGGATGATCGGGACCGTGGCGAAGCGCCGGTCGGCGCGCAGCTCCCGGCAGACGGTGAGGCCCGAGATGCGCGGCATCATGACATCGACGACCAGGGCATCGGGCGGCCAGTTGTCGACCGCGGCGAGGGCGTCAGCCCCGTCATTGACCGTGAGGACGTCGTAACCCTGACTGCTCAGCAGCATGTCGACGAGACGGCGCAGTGCCGGGTCATCCTCAGCGACGAGGATGCGCGCTGGACCCGGCGTGTCGCTCATCGCTCTCGTCCTCACTCGGTCCTGCCGCCTCGGCACCCAGCCCGGTCGGCGGTGCCCGTGAGGCGGTTATACCTTCGGGGTGTAAAGGGGGAGTGACGGCGCAACCGGCTTGTCACAGACCCGATGTGCAGCCTTCCCACCCCGGCCCCCGCTGACCACCGGCGCGTGACGCCCCGGTCATGGCGACGGCCGCCCTGGCCGTCCACTCGACGCGATCGGTGCGCTCGTCGCAGACCGGTGACGCCCACCGCGCGACCGGGTCGATGGTCACGTGCCAGCCGCCTCATTGTCACTGCGGCGCGTCCATCGGCCTCAGAGGCCACCGGTATCATGGCCGCGCAGTGATCCGCGCGCGTCCGTCCGCATGACCGTGGCTGCAGAGACCGGCCGGCCGGTCAACCCGTCCGCGATCTCGGGCCTCCGGTTCCTCATCACCAAGCGGATCGAGGACCTCGAGGGGGTGGCGTTGCGTCTGGACGCCCGCCAGACCGACGCCGTGGAGCGCCGGGACCAGCTCCGGGACCGCCTGGAGGAGGCCGAGGTGGCCTGGACCCACGTGCTGAAGAACTTCGACCACTTCGCGGTGGAGGACATCGACACCCAGTTCCGGCTGGTCTCCTCGACCCGAGCCGACCTCGCCTCCCTGGAGGAGAGGACCAGGGATACGGCGGCGCGGATGACCGATATCCATCACGAGCAGGAGGTGCTCCGCCAGGTCTATCGGAGCATCGACGACCTGGCCGCGAGCACCACCTCGTCGCCGCAGGCGGGGGGGACCGCGCGGCTGCGCAACACCTCCCGACAGGTCTTCCAGATCATCGAGGAGGAGCGGATGCGGATCGCCCGGGACATGCACGATGGCCCGGCGCAGTCGATGGCGAACCTGGTCCTCCAGGCCGAGATCCTGGAGCGCCTGATCAGTCGTGACCCCCAGCTGGTCGTCAATGAGCTGGCCGACTTCAAGGATGGGGTGCGGGGGGTCCTCGACGAGACCCGGCGCCTCATCTTCGACCTCCGTCCCATGACCCTCGACGACCTCGGCCTGGTGCCCACCCTGCGCAAGTTCACCAAGGACTTCGAGATGAGCGGGCTGACCACCAGCCTGCGGGTGATCGGCGAGGAGACGCGGCTCCCGGGCGCTCTGGAGCCGACCCTCTTCCGGATCATCCAGGAGGCGATGAACAACGCTCGCAAGCACGCTCGCGCCAAGAACGTCGAGGTGGTGGTCGCCTTCCAGGCGCGCGCCGTCTCGGCCATCGTGCGCGACGACGGAATCGGCTTCGACATCGCGGCCGCGGAGGGGCGGGCGGATTCGGGCAAGCACCTGGGGATGATCTCGATGCGGGAGCGGGCCGAGCTCGAGAAGGGCCGGCTGGAGATCCGCTCGCAGATCGGCAAGGGCACCGAGGTCCGGGTCACCTTCGAGCAGTGACCCTCGAGGTGACGGCGGTCCGGTTGCCGGCGTGACGCGGCTCCGCGTCCGGGGCTGAGACAATGACCCTCGTGCGGTTCCGCGCTCTGGCATGCGACTTCGATGGAACCATCGCCACCGACGGCGCGGTCGCGCCGGCCACGCTCACCGCGCTGGAGCGGTTGCGGGGCAGCGGGCGGAGGCTTCTCCTGGTGACCGGCCGCACCGGACCCCAGCTGGAGGCGGTGTTCGCCAGGTGGGACGTCTTCGATCGCATCGTCCTCGAGAACGGCGCCCTTCTCGTCGACCCCTCCACGGGCGAGGAACGTCTGCTCTGCGCGCCCGTCTCCCCCCACCTGGTCCACGAGCTGCGCGGGCGCGGGGTCGAGCCGATCACGGTCGGTCGTGCCATCTGCGCCGCGGGCGTCGCCCATCTGGAGACGATTCGGGGTGCGATCCGGGATCTCGGTCTTCCGCTGGAGACGGTGGTGAATCGGGGCGGTGTGGTGGTGGTGCCGGTCGGCGTCAGCAAGGCGTCGGGGACCCGCAGCGCGCTCCGCGAGGTGGGGGAGACCGCGGCGGCGTGCGTCGCGGCCGGCGACGCCGAGAACGACCTCCCCATGCTCGGCGTGGCGGGGTGCGGGGTGGCGGTCGCCAACGCCCTCGACGAGGTGAAGGCGGCGTCCGACCTGGTGACGTCGTGGCCGGACGGCGCCGGGATCGCCGAGCTGATCGCCGCGCTGCTCGCTGACGACCTCGCCGCGGCGCTGGCCGGCTTCGGCGGTCTGGGGGCGGCCCGGCCCTGAGCCCTCATCCGAGCGGGCCGGTGCCGGGCGGGGCCGGGTCGGTTGCCGGATCGGCGAAGCCATCAATGGATCCGGGCAACGGCGTCGCTGAGCCGTGACCGATGGGGCATTGGGGCGTCACCGCACCGGCCGGATGATGCCAGAGGCAGGTTGCGCGCACGGCGCGGGCCGGCCCCGATTCTGCCCTCCCTTCCCAAGGGCCGCCGGCGACGTCAGGTCGCCGGCGGCCCCTCTTTTTTGCCTCGAGACGGCCACCTCCCCGCGTCGAGACCCCGGCGTCGAATCGCCATCACAGGATCGTTGCGGAGCAATCGCACCAAGGTGGCTTATTGTTGCCTTGAGATGGAAATCCAAGTTCCGCTGCTCGCCACCCTGACCCTGATCTCGTCCGCCGGCGGCACCGCGATCGCGGCGCTGGCCGGCTGCCTCTCCCTCTACCTCGGTTACAAGCTCTTCTACCGGCCCGACTTCGGGATGCCGGTCCGGCGCCGCCTGCTGGCGCGGGGCATCCGGTTCCGGCGTGACCAGTTCGCGATCGTGCCGGTCTGGTGGTCCGACCTCCAGGTCCAGCGAGCGATCAGCGGCCATTGGAAGAGGAGCCTGCGGGAGACCGTCACCCGTCCGGGTCCCTCCAGCTCGGATCTGACCGGCCGTCCGGCCGCGGCCGGCGGGGCCACGACCTGGTCCGCGCCCGGGTCCGCGTGGCCGGACCGGACCCTGGGCGGCCGATCCGCTCCCGGCGCGGTCTGGCGCCGGCCCTAGCCAGCCGCCCGCGCGGCCGCCCGTCCGAGGGGGGCACGGCGCCCCCCTCGGCTCGGGCGATCAGATGCCGGCGGCGCCGTCCGCGGCCTCCGCGGGGCTTCCCGCGGCGGCCACCACGACCTCACCGTCCTCGGCGATGACCTCGCCATCGGGAGTGATCGCGGCTCCGGAGCCGTCGTCCTCCTCGTAGAGGCGGACCGCCTCCTCACGCAGCTTCTGGTAGTAGTCGAGGCCGGTCCCGGCGGGGATCAGCTTGCCGATGATCACGTTCTCCTTGAGCCCGCGAAGGCGGTCGATCTTGCCGGAGATGGCGGCCTCGGTGAGCACCCGGGTGGTCTCCTGGAACGACGCCGCGGAGAGCCAGGACGCGGTGTTGAGGGCTGCCTTGATCAGCCCGAGCAGCACGGTCTGGGCGATGGCGGGCTCGCCGCCCTCGCTCAGCGCCTTGGCGTTGGCCTCCTCGAACTCGAACTGGGAGACGATCTCCCCGGGCAGCAGGTCGGTGTCGCCGGAGGCGTCGACGCGGACCTTCCGCATCATCTGCCGGACGATCACCTCGATGTGCTTGTCGTTGATGTCGACACCCTGGTTCCGGTACACCGACTGCACCTCGTGGACCAGGTAGTTCTGGACGTCGTCGCGGCCCCGGACCAGGAGCAGCTCCTGGGGGCTGATCGAGCCCTTGGTGATGCGGTCACCGGCCTGGAGGCGGTCGCCGTCGCGGACCACCAGCTCGGACGAGGCCGGGATCGCGTACTCCCGGGCCTCCTCGTCGGTGGTGCGCACCATCACGTCGCTCTTGCCGAGCTTGACCACGCCCGCGTACTTGCTGCGGATCGAGATCTCGCTGCCCTGGTCGTCGGAGCCCCGGATCAGCTCGATCCCCTCGGTCACCGGCTGCCCGTCCTCGACCATCACCGAATGCCGCGGCGGCACCGGGTAGTTGGAGTCGAACACGTCGCGGGAGAAGATCCTCACCTTGAGCGACTTGCTGTCGCCGCGGATGATCTCCACCTCGCCGTCGATCTCGCCGATCAGCGCCTTGCCCTTGGGGACCCGGGCCTCGAACAGCTCCTCCACCCGGGGAAGTCCCTGGGTGATGTCCGCGCCGCCGGTGGCGACACCACCGGTGTGGAAGGTGCGCATGGTGAGCTGGGTGCCCGGCTCGCCGATCGACTGGGCGGCGATGACCCCGACGGCCTCGCCGATCTCCACCATCCGGCCGGTGGCCAGGTTGCGACCGTAGCAGGCTCGGCAGACGCCCTCCCTCGCCTTGCAGGTCATGATGCTGCGCACCTTGACGCGGGGCAGCCGGGCCCGCTCGGCGAAGATGCGCCGGGCGTTCTCGTCGCTGATCTCCTCGCCGGTGGACAGCAGCAGCTCGTCACCCAGCAGGATGTCCTGGGCGGCGATGCGGCCCGCGTAGCGCTCGATGACGCGCTCCTTGAGCTCGTCGTTCTCCAGCTCGATCCAGATCCCGGCCGTCGTCTCGCAATCCTCGATGCGCACGATGACGTCCTGGGCGACGTCGACCAGGCGGCGGGTCAGGTAACCCGAGTCGGCGGTGCGCAGGGCGGTGTCCGCCAGGCCCTTGCGAGCTCCGTGAGTGGAGATGAAGTACTCGAGGACGGTCAGGCCCTCGGAGAAGTTGGCCTTGATCGGGAGGTCGATGATCCGGCCGGTGGGGTCCGCCATCAGGCCGCGCATCCCGGCCAGCTGACGGATCTGCTGGGTCGAGCCGCGGGCTCCGGACTGGGACATCATCAGCACGGAGTGGAACTTGTCGAACGATGACATGGTCACCTTGGTCACGTCGTCGGTCGCCTTGGTCCAGATCTCGACGGTCTTCAGGTAGCGCTCGTCGTCGGTGATCAGGCCGCGACGGTACTGGAGGTCGATCTCCTCGACGGCGCGCTCCGCGTCGGCGATGATCGGCGCCTTCCCCGCCGGCGTCTTGATGTCCATGGCGGCGATGGTGACCCCCGCCTTGGTGGCGTAGTGGAAGCCCAGCTTCTTGATGCTGTTGACGATCACCGCGGTGCGCCCCGAGCCGTAGAGGTCGTAGCACTCCTTGACGATCTGGGCGAGCTTGCGCTGGTCCATGGTCTCGTTGCGGAAGACCATGGAGGGGAGGTTGCTCTCGGTGGCCATGTCGCCTACCGGCAGCACCTCGTTGAAGATCAGCCGGCCCACCGTGGTCACCACCAGCTCGGTGCCGGTGGGCTCCTCGTCGCCCTGGCGGCGGGCCACCAGCAGGCGCTTGGGAAGCCGCACCCGCACGTAGTGATGGAGGAAGACCTGCTCGTGCTCGTACGCGATCTGGGCCTCCTGCGGGTTGGAGAAGGTGAGCAGCCGGCGGATCGCCTCAGGGTCCTGAGGACGGTCCTCGCCCTCCTGGGTCAGGTAGTACGCGCCCAGCACGATGTCCTGGCTCGCGGCCACCACCGGACGCCCGTCGGAGGCGCTCAGGATGTTGTTCGACGACATCATCAGGTTGCGGGCCTCGGCGATCGCCCCGCTGAAGAGCGGGACGTGGACCGCCATCTGGTCGCCGTCGAAGTCGGCGTTGAACGCCTTGCAGACCGAGGGGTGGATCTGGATCGCCTGGCCCTCGACGAGCACCGGCATGAAGGCCTGGATGCCGAGCCGGTGCAGGGTGGGGGCACGGTTGAGCATGACCGGGTGCTCCTTGATCACCTGGTCGAGAACGTCCCACACCTCGGGCCGCACCCGCTCCACCATCCGCTTGGCGCTCTTGATGTTCTGGGTGTAGTTCTGGGAGACCAGCTCGCGCATCACGAACGGCTTGAAGAGCTCGAGGGCCATCTTCTTGGGCAGCCCGCACTCGTGGAGGCGCAGCTCCGGCCCGACCACGATCACCGAGCGCCCGCTGTAGTCGACCCGCTTGCCGAGCAGGTTCTGGCGGAACCGGCCCTGCTTGCCCTTGAGCATGTCGGAGAGGGACTTGAGCTTGCGGTTCCCGGTCCCGGTGATGGCCCGGCCGCGACGGCCGTTGTCGATCAGGGCGTCGACAGCTTCCTGGAGCATCCGCTTCTCGTTGCGGACGATGATCTCCGGGGCGCCCAGCTCGAGCAGCCTCTTCAGCCGGTTGTTGCGGTTGATCACCCTCCGGTAGAGGTCGTTGAGGTCGCTGGTGGCGAAGCGGCCGCCGTCCAGCTGCACCATCGGCCGCAGCTCGGGGGGGATCACCGGCAGGACGTCGAGGATCATCCAGGAGGCGCTGGTGGACGACTTGCGGAAGGCCTCGACCACGCGCAGCCGCTTGATCGCCTTCTGGCGCCGCTGCCCGCTGGTCGACTTGGACTCCTCACGGAGGAGGAGGGACTCATCGGCGAGGTCGATCTGGTTGAGCAGCTCCCGCACCGCCTGGGCGCCGGTGCCGGCCTTGAAGACCTTGCCGAACTTCTCGATGTGCTCGCGGTACTGGGTGTCGGTGAGCAGCTCGCGGGGAGCCAGCGTCTCGAGCTGCTGGCGGCTGGACTCGATCTCCTGGCGGAGGCTCTCCAGCTCGCTGCCACCGAGGTGGGCGGCCTCGGCGCGCGCCCCTTCGGCGTCGGCGCGCCACTGGGCGATCTCGCCGGCGGCCTCGTCCTGGGCCGCCTGGGTGCGGCGCGAGCTCAGCTCCTCGATCGCCTCGCGGCGCTGGGTCAGGCGGTCCTGCACCAGGATGGCGGCATCCTCGTCGAGGACCGCCCCCTTCTCGAGGACCACCTCGTCCTCGACACCGTCGCCGAGGATGAAGCGGGCGGGTGCCTTCTTGCCCTTGAGCTGCTGGATCCGCTCGTCGAGGTCGGTGGCCGAGCGCTCGAGGGCGGCGAGCCGCTCCTCCCGCTCCGCCTGGATCTGGCGCACGGTCTCGGCGTTCTCGGCCTCACGGGTCGCGATCCGCTCGGTCAGCTCGCTGCTGCCCCCATCGCCGCGGAGGCGCTCGCGGAGCGCGATCACCCGCTCGTCGGTGTCCGGGTCCAGCTTGGCGAGCAGGTCCTGCCGGGCCTTCTCGTCCACCGAGATGACGATGTAGTTGGCGAAGTAGAGGACCTTCTCGAGGTTGCGCGGGCTCATGTCGAGAAGCAGGCCCATCCGCGACGGGATGCCCTTGAAGTACCAGACGTGGGAGACCGGCGAGGCCAGCTTGATGTGCCCCATCCGCTCACGACGGACCTTGCTCCGGGTCACCTCGACGCCGCACTTGTCGCAGATGATTCCCTTGTACCGGTATCGCTTGTACTTCCCGCAGTGGCACTCCCAGTCCTTGGTGGGACCGAAGATCTTCTCGCAGAAGAGACCGTCACGCTCCGGCTTGAGGGTGCGGTAGTTGATCGTCTCCGGCTTGGTGACCTCGCCGTGGGACCAGGAGAGGATCATCTCCGGGCTCGCGATCGAGAGTCGGAGGGCGTCGAAGTTCTCGAGTTTCAGCATCACTGACCTTCAGTTGCTCGTGGGCAGGAGGCGGCGGTCGCCGCGACGATCGCGGCGGGAGTTGCGAGGGTGGCGGGGGAGGAGAGGCGAGGGTGCGAGCGGGACGCAGGCGTGGCGGCCGTCAGGGCGGCCCGGCCCAGCGCTCCGTCGCCGGAGCCGTGGGGGTGTGTGCTGAGCGCAGGCTCTGCGCAGGCGGCGGTCGCAACGCCGCCGAGCAGAGGACGCGGGGCGGCGGTCAGGCCGTCCCGACGTCCGGGCCGGAGCGAGGCACCATCCCCGCGTCTCCAACCCGAGCTCATCTGGACCAGGACGCTCAACGGCCGGCCTCGTCGACGTCGTCCCGTTCGTCGCGTTCCAGGTGGATCCCCAGGTCCAGCGGGATGTCGGGGATGTCCTCCTCGCCGAGCACGATCTGGTTCTCGTCCTCGGACTGGATCTCGACCCCGAGGGCCAGCCCCTCCAGCTCCTTGACCAGGACCCGGAAGGACTCGGGGATGCCCGCCTCGAGCGTGTTCTCGCCCTTGACGATGGCCTCGTACGCCTTGACCCGGCCGACGATGTCGTCCGACTTGACGGTGAGGATCTCCTGGAGGATGTGGCTGGCGCCGTAGGCCTCGAGGGCCCAGACCTCCATCTCGCCGAAGCGCTGGCCGCCGAACTGGGCCTTGCCGCCCAGCGGCTGCTGGGTGACCAGGGAGTAGGGGCCGGTGCTCCGGGCGTGGATCTTGTCCTCGACCAGGTGGGCCAGCTTGAGCATGTAGATGTGCCCGACCGTGATCTCGCGGTCGAAGAACTCGCCGGTGCGGCCGTCGCGCAGCCGCACCTTGCCACTCGGCGGCAGGCCGGCGCGCTCCAGCTCCTCCTCGATGCGGGCCTCGGAGGCGCCGTCGAAGACCGGCGACGCCACCGTCATGCCGAGGGCCTGCGCCGCCCAGCCGAGGTGGGTCTCCAGGACCTGGCCGAGGTTCATCCGGCTGGGGACGCCCAGCGGGTTGAGGACGATCTCGACCGGGGTTCCGTCGGGGAGATAGGGCATGTCCTCGATGGGGAGGATGCGGGCGATGACCCCCTTGTTGCCGTGGCGCCCGGACATCTTGTCGCCCTGGGAGATCTTGCGCTTCTGGGCGACGTAGATCCGGATCAGCTCGTTGACCCCGGGGGGAAGCTCGTGACCCGACTCGCGGCTGAAGACCTTGACGTCCACCACCGTGCCCCGCTCCCCGTGGGGGACGCGCAGCGACGAGTCGCGGACCTCGCGAGCCTTCTCTCCGAAGATGGCCCGGAGCAGGCGCTCCTCGGCGGAGAGCTCGGACTCGCCCTTGGGGGTGATCTTGCCCACCAGGATGTCGCCGGGCTGGACCTCCGCGCCGATGTAGATGATGCCCCGGTCGTTGAGGTTCTTCAGGGACTCCTCGGCGATGTTGGGAAGGTCGCGGGTGATGTCCTCGGGCCCGAGCTTGGTGTCCCGGGCCTCGATCTCGAACTCCTCGATGTGGATCGAGGTGTACTTGTCCTCGCGGACCACCGACTCGCTGATCAGGATGGCGTCCTCGAAGTTGTAGCCCTCCCACGGCATGAAGGCGACCAGCACGTTGCGGCCCAGGGCCAGCTCACCGCGGTCGGTGGAGGGGCCGTCGGCCAGCACGGTGCCCGCGTCGACCCGCACCCCGGCCTTCACCGAGATCTTCTGGGAGAGGCAGGTTCCCTGGTTGCTGCGCACGAACTTGTGGATGCCGTACCAGATGTCCGGGCCGCCGTCGTCCGGCCGCACCAGGATCCCGATGCCGGCGTCCTGGCCGCTGCGGACCTTCACCACCGAGCGGTCGTCGTCGGCGGGCTCGGGCCAGGAGACCCCGACCACGGTGCCCGCGCCCTGGGAGATCACCATCTCCCCGGAGTTGCGGGCGGCGTGGGCCTCCATGCCGGTGCCGACGATGGGCGCCTCGGTGACCAGCAGCGGGACCGCCTGCTTCTGCATGTTCGAGCCCATCAGCGCCCGGTTGGCGTCGTCGTGCTCGAGGAA
>Ga0187867_10000174_pt1 | contig 57906 bp, 45 predicted proteins | sample June2016WEW_13_1_FD_132976 | JGI IMG/M metagenome (GOLD analysis project Ga0187867, IMG submission 132976) | Peatland microbial communities from SPRUCE experiment site at the Marcell Experimental Forest, Minnesota, USA - June2016WEW_13_10 | ecosystem: Environmental > Terrestrial > Soil >...
AGTACTGTGCGCAGTTGGAAAGGAAGCCGTGGCTGAGAATCATTCATCGCCCCTCGACGACGACAATGACACGCTTCTGTTTGAGAAACTACAGGAGCACGTTCTTGCTCACTACCCCAACCCTGAGCGCAAGGGATGCCCCGACCCAGCCGTCTTGAAGAGCTTGGTCGACGATCCCAAAGATGTAACACTAGCCGCCCTCAACGATCTGCATGTTTTCAAATGCGCGGAATGTACCCGCCTGCTCATGGAACTGCGCCAAAAGAAGAAGCAGCGCGAAGCTTCCGAATAATTGCCGACACCTCGATACCAGGATTGATCCTCCCCCTCTTCTATAAGCTTCAGCAACACAACCATACGACACTCTCTTTCCATTTCATCCCGTCGAAACAGCATCCTAAGGACCAAAGATTTCTGTAACCGTAGACCTATAGAAACCGCGCATCATAAAAGATTTGCTTGATCCATCTTTTGCATTCGGTAAATAGCTGAGTCGCCTCAGGATTTCTCAAAAAGGATTTGGCCCCCGGAACTACACTGCCGGAGGCCAAATATAACACGTTTGTTGCTTGATCAAACACTACCAGACAAGTTTCAGCGCAAGTTGTAAACTGCGTGATGGGCCGGCACTGTTAAGCAGACCAAAGCCAGTACTGGAAACCGTACGCCAGTTATCAGTGGACGGACGCAGATATGGGTTGTTGAATAGGTTATAAGCTTCGGTGCGGAATTGCAGGCCCCAGGGTCCAGAACCGTGCACACCGCCTTCGCTCAGACGCCACTCCTTCTGTAGTGACCAGTCGATGTCTAGCAGATCAGGCAGACGTACAGTATTACGGCCAGCCGTGCCATTGTTTCCAAGCAATGGCTGGGTATATTGTGTCTGCTCCTGAATCGACGCCGAGTTATTTAGCTTAAAACCTTTACCTCCCACGTTGAAATTCGCGCGAGTATTGTCATCGCCATTGGGAATGTAGTTTCCATCCAGGTTCACATCGCTGATGCCTTCAACCGATCCTGAGAGAATCGTGCCAGGAACGCCTGTCTGCCAGCTATTGACTGTCTGCCACGACCAGTGTTTGAGCAGTAATTCGTCAAGCAGGTCATGACGACTGGTGAGAACAGGCAGATTCCAGACACTGGTCACGACTACACGATGGGGCACGTCGTAATTGGAGACGGCCCGCTCGGCGTGTAGATCGCTGGCGTTCTGGGCAAAGCCATTGTCGTTCGAATCCTGCGTCGGGTTATTCGATGAGGAGTTGTCGATCGACTTGGACCAGGTATAGGAGGCTTGAAGGTTCAGCCCATAACGCAACGAGTGCCGCACTTCGAATTGCAGCGCGTTATAGCTGGATGCCGCTGCATCCGTAAAGAAATTCACCTGATTAAATCGAGAGTCCAGGCGATTATTGCCGGCACCGTTTTCAGCAGCATAAGCAGCCTCAAACTCGGCAAGCCGGCTCAACTCATCGGCCTGGCTGGTGGCAGCGGCCGGCCCATTGGTTACAGAGTTGATGGGAACCAGAAGGGGCAAATGCGTGGCCTTGGCGCCTACGTACCCCAGATCGGCCACAGTCGAGTTACTCAGTTTGTACTCCAAGCTGAGGTTGTAACGCTGCGTGTAGGGATTGCGCTGATTGCGATTCGCGGTCGTAACACTGCCAAAGTTGGTCAAGCTGCCGTAGGAGCCCAACTGCGATTTGGCCGTCTGTTCGATAGGGGCTGTACCGGCCAGCAGCGTGTCGAGGCTGTTGGATCCGGTGAAAGAAGAAGCGCCGCTCAACGCGAAAGAATATGCCGATGGGGGATTGCTGCGCGCATCAGCCAGCGCGGTAAAAGTAAAAGAGTCCCAGTAGAAGCCATAGCCTCCGCGCACCGAAAGATTACCGCTGCGAGGATTCCAGGCAAAACCTACCCGAGGCGCAATATTGGCTGGGTTGGCGTTAACCACCGGACTACCCACACGGAAGGCTCCCAAAGCGCCTTTACCGGCCGAGCCTATGGTTTCGTTGAGCGACGGATCGAGCAAAGAGATGTTCTTACCGCCGACCGTTAGAGCCCCCTGATACTCCCAGCGCAAGCCAAGATTGACGGTCAGATCAGGACGGAACTTGTAGTCGTCCTGAGCGAAGGCGCTGAAGAGCTTGGTGCCGAAGAGCCGCGCACTGGGCCCAAAGGCTTGCGACCAACCTGAAAGTGAGCCCTGCAGAAAGGCATCAAGCGAAGCGAAGGTGTAAGATCCGTTCTCGTTAGTCGCGTTAACCGAGCCATCGGAGATTCGACGCCCATCAATGCCCAACTTCAGAATATGCTTGCCGGCGATGTGACTGACAATGTCGTTTAACTGATATACGTCAAAGACACGGCCTTGGGGGAAGTAAGGAAGTGCGCCAAATCCCACCAAACCAGAGACCGTAAAGCGTGGCGATACGAGGCCATTCTGTGGCGGCAGCATGGCCACCGAGCGATCATAACCCAGCCGCAACTGATTGTTGGTCACGGGCGACAGTGTGAATGAATCGGTAATGTTCGCATTCCGCGATTCGTTATGCAAGTTTGAATCGAAGCCTGCCAGAGTGTTGAACGCCGGAAAGGTAAGCACTTGTGTGCCGGTCGCCTGGAAATAGCGCAGAGTCAGGCTGTGACGATTACTGAAGTTCTGGTCGCCTCGTAACAAGAACTGATATGAATTGGTCGGAGCAGAGAACTGCTGGCTCACAGTGCCCACCTCGGAGTTGGTGGTCGATCCAGTTGCAGTGGGCAAATATTTGCTGATTAGATTCTTGATCGTCGTATCGGTTACCGTGGCAATCGCCGCCGCTGACGGGACATAAGCCAGCGTGGTGAAACCGCCGCCGATCACCTTCAACTGCTCCCATCCGCCAAACAAGAATGTCTTATCGCGGCGCAGTGTTCCGCCGGTAGCGAAGCCATAGTTGTTGCGATCGATGCGCGTCGCCTTGCCGGTGGCATCAAAGTAGTCACGAGCATTCAGCGCATCGTTCTGCAAAAAGTTGTATGCGTCGCCATGCCAGTTGTTGGTACCGCTCTTGGTAACAAAGAGCGCTTCGCCACCTGATTTTACGCCGTATTCCGCAGCCGCGTTCGAAGTGATGACCTTAAACTCGGCTACAAAATCCGGGGCAGGTTCCGCCCCGACCGCGATTCCTCCGAACTCCCAATCGTTTGCATCGATCAGATCAATCTCGATGTTGCTCGACTCCGGGCGGCCGCCATTGGCGGTAAATAGACCTGTTTGTGCGCCGGCAACTTTTACCAGCGAACCGCGGCCTGCTGTATACATTGGTTGTACGCCAGGCTCCAATGTCACCAGCGAAGTTACCGTGCGGCTTTGCAGCGGAAGGCCATCGACTTCCTCGGCGACGCGCGTTGTATCAAGTTGGGCATCGGTTGTGTGGAACTCAGTGGCGTTCCCGGCCTGTACAACCACCGTCGTATTGCCGGACGCGACCTTGAGAACCAGGTTTTCAGTCAAACGGTCATTTGAACTTGCGGCAAATTTCAAAATTTCTTTGCTGAAACCACTTGCTTCAGCCGTCAGTTCGTAAGCCCCGGGCGGTACGGCCGCAAACAGATACACTCCATCGTCGCCGGTAGTGAACTGCTTGGTCTGATTGGTTTCGGTATTGCGCAAGGCGATGTGCGCGCTTTTTACTGCCGCGCCGCTCGCGTCCAATACGCTGCCTTGAATGGTTCCAGTCGTATATTGCGCCGAGACAAACTGTGCAGTGAGAACAAGCAGTAATACCGCGAAATAGCTTCGCAGCGGCAGTGGCCATCTTCCGTAATTCATCACAGACTCCTGTACGCGCTCGTATGCGCGCCTGCCAGGCATGACACAGTCTGATTCAAGTGTCATGCGCCAAGATGGATGGGGGATAGGGTCAAAGTGCGCTGCGACAACAATGATTCGCGGAACGCCGTGCCTCAAGCGTCCGGGAGAAATGCAGGGGGATTAAATGCCAAATCAGTTGCAGATAGGATGGTGGCAAAGAAGAGTCTCCTTGTTGTTCAGTATGCGGATGACGCCGCATATTCGGACACGCAACCTGCATTGCGCTCGATGGAACAGCACTTGGAGAAAAAGAAAAGCCGCCTTCCAGTCGAACGCTGGCGGCGGCGCAACGTGCCTGAATAACTTAGCCTAGTGTGTAAGGCCAGTTGTCATCGACGCGATCTGCGCTCTCCCGCCATGAGACACAACTGCGCACCGGCAACAACAAGAGCGGACGCACGCATCGTTGGGCGAGAGAACTTTCATGAATGAAAGTTTACACAACAAACCGAACAAGCGCAATAAAAACGGCTACGGGATACGCGGCTTCTGGCGTAACGGCACCATCTGACCTATAATTGAATCTATCGAGATGATGAACCTCCTCATCGCAGCTTGTCGCCCTATCCGCTGTTGTCGCAGCTGAATCTGCCTTGCGACTCTCGATCCCTTCTATCTCATATCGATCCATGGCGTGCCCGCATCCGTCGCTAATTCGCGGCCTTGCATAGACACTGCTTTGCGCTGCATTTGCTGCGGATCGAACTCCAGGAGTAATGCATGGTGCAGGAACGCGCATTTGCCGATCCGCCGCAGATCGAGTTGCAGGCGGAAAAACTATCGCAATGGGAAACCTTCGGGCAGTCACTAGCCAGCGTGGCACCGACAGCGACGCCCGCCATGGTGATTCCGCTCGTGCTGGCAGCATGCGGACGAGGCTCGTGGATTGCATATCTGCTCGCCACGGTCGGCATCGTTTGCATAACGTATCAAATCAATCTCTTTGCGCGCAAAAGTTCCTCAGCCGGCTCACTCTACGCATTTGTGCACGGTGTGTTGGGCCGCTGGTCGAGCCTGATTTCCGGCTGGGCACTGTTTATCGCTTATGCCGGGACCGCCGCCGCAGTCACTGGCGGCGTCACCAGCTACGCATACTCGCTCTTTGTCGCCAATGCACAACCGCCTGTTTGGGTAGCTGCCGTTATTACGCTGCTGGCTGTTGGCATCTCGGCCGTGCTGGCATATCGCGACGTGCAGATTTCGGCGCGGCTGATGCTGTGGATCGAGGCGCTATCGGTGCTGCTGATCCTGGCGCTCATACTCTGGCCTGGCCACCCCGGTGCGTTGCACTGGGACAGGGGCCAGTTTGTGCCGCAGAATCTCGGTATCTCCAGCCTTCGCAACGGACTCGTTTTGGCCATCTTCAGCTTCGTAGGATTTGAAAGTGCGGCCACGCTGGGAGCCGAGGCGGTCAATCCGCGTAAGACCATTCCGCGCGCCATTCGCCTGACGGCATTCGGATCCGGCATCTTCTTTATCTTCGCGACCTATGCGGAAAACATCGGTTTCGGCGATCAGGCAGCGTTATTGCAGAGCGCTGGAGCGCCGATGCAATTGCTGGCCGAATTGAGGGGGCTGACATTCCTCTCGCCGGCGCTTGCCATAGGAGCGGCGATCAGCTTTTTTGCCTGTGCGCTGGCCTGCATCACGGCCGGAGCGCGCACTCTCTTCAGTATGAGCCGCGACGGATTTGTTCCGCAGGTTTTTGGCCGCGCCCATGCGGACAATCGTACACCTCACGCAGCAGTATTGCTGACCTCTGCGATCACGCTGGCCACTTCGCTGGCGATGATTGTGCTGCACGTTGTTCCTTTTGACATCTACGGTTGGGTGGGCACGGTGGCCACTTACGGCTTTATCACGGTCTATCTGGCAGTCACCGCGGCCGGAATTGTGCGTAGCGTAAGAGAGCGGCTGCTGACTCCGCTCAACGTTGCTGCGTCAGCAGGCGCACTTCTGGTTCTGCTGCTGGCAGCTTGGAGTTCAATCGATTTGAGCGCGCCTGCGCCTGCTCGCTGGTTTCCCCAGATATACGCGGCTCTGCTGGCTGCTGGTGTGCTTTATAGCCGGTTTGCGGTTCCAGGGCGCATGTGGCACTTCGCCACGCGCTTTGAGCAAGCGACGGAAGTGGAAAGCAAATTGTAGTGGCATGAAGATTGAGGAGAAGACGATGAGGCAGACTGGACTCAAGTTATTATTGTTTGCGCAGCTTGTGACGATGTTCTTTGTCTATGGCCGCTGCACAGATGCAATCGCACAAAACCTGCAGCGTGACGGATTGACGGAACAGTTGATTCAGCTCAAAAGCGGAATTACGCTCGATTATGTTGTGCAAGGCAATCCGCAAGGAACCGTGATTGTGCTCTTGCATGGCGCGGGCGATTCGTGGCACTCCTATGAGCGTGTGCTGCCGCTTCTACCGTCCAGCTATCGCGTATACGCGGTGACGCTGCGGGGCCACGGATTGTCGGATCATCCGGAGACCGGATACACGCGCACGGATTTTGCCGGCGACATTCTCAATTTTCTCGATCAGCTGCAAATTCACCACGCCACGCTTGTCGGCCACTCACTGGGCAGCTACGTGGCGCAGACCGTGGCCGAATTGGATAACGGCCATCTCGACCGGCTGGTGCTGATCGGCTCCGGTCCGGGTGCGCCGAAGAACCACGAAGTGCGAGATGGAATTCTGAACGAGTTCGGCTCGTTGAAGGATCCCGTGCCTTATACCTTTGCGCGCGATTTTCAGGCCGGCACGATCTATCATCCCGTACCGGCTTGGTTTTTTCAGACCATGATCGGCGAGGCGCAGCGCGTGCCCGCCACAACCTGGCACGGACTGGCACACGGCATCACTGCCGATGAACCGCTCGACAATCTAAAAAAGATACGTGTGCCTACGCTGATCTTCTGGGGCGAGAAAGACTCTATATTCACACGCGAAGATCAGGATGTACTGGTGCGTACAATTCAATCTGCAAAGCTGAAAGTATATCCGGAGACCGGTCATGCGTTGCACTGGGAGCGTCCTGAAGAGTTCACCCATGATCTGTTGCAATTCATCACTACTACCGAAATTCCCGGTACTGCGAAGTAGAGCTACTAAGTGATCAAGTGAAAAGTGTCCGCGCAGGATTGTCAACGCCTGCGCGGATGGAATCATGCCGCTGAATGCGGATCGCGGTAGCTGGGCAGACCAGCGAGGGCAGTAGCCTGCGTTGCCGCACGAACGATTGCTGTCGCCAGCACCTCTGCTGCAATGGCTCCGAGCGCGCTGTGATTGACGTGCGTTGCGCTCTTGCCAGTGGCGGCCGCAAAGATCGTATCTCCATCCCAGAGCGTATGAACTGGATTGATTGTGCGCGCCATTCCGTCATGTGCCATTTGCGCGATCTTGGTTGTTTGTACGCGGTCCAATTTGGCATTGGTGGCGACAATGGCGATTGTGGTGTTGGTATGCGACTGCGCCGGCAACTCCAGCCCGTATCCTTGCTTGATTCTTTCAATCGTATTGAGAAATCCTCCATGTTGCCGGTCGCGGGCACCAGCAAGGATCCTAGCTGTCGCAGGATCGTAAACGTCGCCCACGGCGTTGACGGCCACGATGGCGCCGACAACGACATCTGTTTGGCCAATGCGAAGACTGGCCGTTCCCAGGCCGGTCTTCATCGCTGCATCCATACCGAAGAGTTTTCCCACAGAAGCGCCTGCGCCTGCGCCCACGTTGCCCTCGGCCACCGGTCCGCTGCTGGCAGCCAAAGCCGCTTGGTAGCCAGCTTCCGCATCGGGGCGAATGCGCTGATCTCCAATTTCAAGATCGAAGATGATTGCGCCCGCAACTAGCGGCACAACTGCGCCTGCCAGATGTACACCGCGGCCTTGCTCTTCCAGATAGCGTGTCACACCAGTTCCCACTTCGAGTCCAAAGCCGCTACCGCCAGAGAGAAACAGCGCCTGCAAATCTTCTGTCGGATGAATGAGGTTCAGCGATTCGGTGCCGCGCGTGCCAGCTGCCCCACCGCGCACGTCGTATCCTCCCACAGTGCCAGGATCGAGCAATAGTACAGTGCACCCGGTGGGCCGGCGGCGATCCGTGTAGTGGCCAACACGAATGCCAGCCACATCGGTGATGCTTCCTGCCGCGCTAATGGCGGAGCGCGGCGTCTCCACAGCCGATGCATCGATTGCGGCTCCGCGAGCCAAGCATGCGGAAGCGAGCCCAGTGCCCGCCAAAATCCCCGCGGTAAATTCCCTTCGATTCAAAGCGTTCTCCTAGATCTTTTGATTACTGTAATTGCGCTGAATTTTCGAAGGCCTGCTCGATGTCCCACAGCAGATCGTCCAGATCTTCGGTTCCGATAGAGAAGCGAATCTGCTCCGGCTTGACACCGGCCATGCGCTGCTCTTCTTCCGTCAGTTGCCCGTGGGTGACCGTTGCCGGATGCACAACCAGAGATTTCGAATCGCCGACATTGGCCAGGAAAGAAAATATCTTCAACGACTCGATAAATCGCTTGGCCCGCTCCAAACCTCCCTTGATGCCGAAGGTGAAGATGGCTCCCGGCCCTTTGGGCAGATACTTTTGCGCCAGTTCATAGTAGGGCGACGAAGGCAGTCCCGGATAGTTGATCCACTCGACCTGCGGATGAGTCGCTAGATGGCTGGCAATGGCCTGCGCCGAACCAATCTGCTTTTGCAAGCGGAAAGAGAGTGTTTCCAATCCCTGCAAAAATAGAAATGCATTGAAGGGACTCATGCAGGCGCCGAAGTCGCGTAGATAATGCAGGCGGGCTTTGACAATATATGCCGCGTTGCCCCACTTTTCCCAGTGCACGTAATTGCTGTAGGCCGGGTCGGGCGTGGTGAAGTCCGGATACTTTCCATTGTCCCAGTTGAAGTTGCCGCCATCAACCAGCAGTCCGCCAATGCTGGTGCCGTGGCCGCCGATATACTTGGTTGCGGAATGCACGATGATGTTGGCGCCGTAGTCGAAGGGGCGGAAAAGATAAGGCGTGCCGAAGGTGTTATCGACGATCAGCGGAATACTGTGCTCTTCGGCGATGCGGGCGAGCGCCTCGAAGTCAACAACATTGATATCCGGGTTGCCGATGGTCTCGACAAACAGCGCCCGCGTGCGATCGGTAATGGCGCGGCGAAAGTTCTCCACGTCGTTGGAATCGACCAGCGTGGTGCGAACACCATGCTTGGGAAGCGTATTGACAAAGAGATTGAAGGTGCCGCCATAGAGGGTCTTGGCAGCAACAATCTCGTCTCCGGCATGGGTGATGTTGAGAATGGAGTAGGCGGTAGCGGCGGAGCCAGAGGCGAGAGCCAGCGCGCCTACGCCGCCTTCGAGTGCGGCGATGCGATTTTCCAGAACTTCGTTGGTCGGATTGATGATGCGCGTGTAATCGTAGCCGGCCTCGCTGGCGGAACTGATTCCCTGAGCTTGCTTGAAATCCTTGAAGACAAAAGATGTGGTCTGATAAATCGGCACAGCGCGCGCGCCGGTAGTGGGGTCCGGTACATGACCGGCATGCAGTTGCAAGGTGTCAAAGCCGTAGGTGCGTTCACTCATCTTCGTTCAACTCCAATTGCGCGTGGCGCTAGGCAAAGTATTTTTCGGGATCGATGCGGTAGTCATCGAGCGATGTGTCGAGATCGATATCGAGAGCACTGTTGAAGATGTTGTTGACAATCATCAGCGCGCCAAATACGGTGAGGTCGACGATCTGCTCGGCGTTGAAATATTTCCTGAGCCGCTCAAACAGTTCGTCAGAGACGCCATTGGCGTTCTTGGCCAGTTGACGGCCGAATTCGACAACAGCCTGCTCGCGTTCATCGAGTTTGAGGTTGAATGGATCCTCGCCCCATTTCACAATCTCGCGATGCATGAAGGTGGCGCACAACTCGCAGTGATTCTGGCGCGAGATGCCGTCGCAGAAGAGGATTGCCAGCCGTTCACCGAGAACGGGCTTGACCTTGCCGAAGAGCTTATACCACTCGAGAATGGCATGAATCGCCTCTGGCGAATGCAGCGCAACCGCCTTCATATTGCTGATGGAATGATGTTGACTGGTCTGTTCGTAGGCTTGCTTGACGGCGGGCGAGGCTGTGGCAAGATCAACAGGGGCGATACGCGACATGTGCAATCTCCTTTTCGTACAAGTTAGAATTTCGAGGTGCCATCGTAGGGTTTGGCGAAGGTGACGTCGATGGCACCAATGACGGCATCGGCGATGCGATCTAGATCGGCCTCGCTGGTGGTCAAAGGCGGTGCCAGGCAGATCACATCGGTCAGCACGCGCGTGTAGAGTCCACGCTGCAGCAACTCGGCGCGCAGATGCCTGTCTAATCCAAGATGTGAAGGAATGCGCTCTTTTGTCTGTTTGTCAGCGACAAGTTCAATGCCGGCCAACAGACCAAGACCACGCACTTCGCCCACATGCGGATGGCTGTCCAGCGCGCTGTGGAGGCGGTCGAGCAAGCGCTGGCCTTGTTCTGCCGCGCGCTCCACCAGATGTTCATCGCGCAAGATACGAATATTTTCCAAGGCCACTGCGCAGGCCACCGGATGCGCCGAGTTGGTAAATCCGTGCCACCAGCGGCGATTGCGTGGAGCCGCGTCAAGTACAAACTTGATGCGCTCAGAAACACCAATACCGCCCAGCGGAACGTAGGCACTGGTGATTCCCTTGGCGAACTGGACAATATCCGGCTCTACACCCCAGTGCTCAAGTCCAAACCATCGGCCCGTGCGCCCGAAGCCTGTGATCACGTCGTCGGCGATGAGTAAAACATCATAGCGATCGCAGATTTCGCGGATGCGGCGGAAATAGTCCGCGGGCGGCACAAGGATGCCTCCGCCACCACCTTGCACGGGCTCCACAATAAATGCCGCGACAGAATCGGAACCTTCGCGCAAAATTGCTTCTTCAACCAAATCTGCAGCGGCGACACCTGGCGTGACATCTGTACGCGTGGTTTGAAAACGATATGGATAGGGTGCCGGAACATGAAAAAAGCCAGGCTGGCGCGGCCCAAATACCTCGGAGAACTCCGGCGTTCCGGTTGCGCTGGAGGCTCCTATTGTTGATCCGTGGTAGGAAAGCTCCAGCGCGGCAATCTTGAATTTCTCCGGACGTCCGAGTGTGCGCCAGTAGTAGCGCGATGTACGCACGGAGGTATCGGTTGCCTCGCTCCCGCTGCTTGTAAAGTAAAAAGACTTGATCGAGGGATACACAATCTCACGCAATTGTTCAGCCAGGCGAATAGCGTTTAAATGCGTAGCGCCTGCATAAGCCGTCGAAAACGCAAGCCTCCGCAGTTGCTCCGACGCTGCATCGGCCAGTTCCTTGCGGCCGTGTCCGAGATGCACATTCCACATCCCGCTCAGGCCGTCGATGTACGACTTGCCTTCGAGGTTAGTGAGCCACGACCCACTTCCCGAGACCCAGATGAATGGATCTTGGTGCTCATCGGGATGATGCTGCGGATGAATCAACAAGGAGCGATCAACAGCGACGCGCTCGGACTTTTCGACGATGCCGGAACGGGGATCATTAACCCCGCTAGCCACAAGAGTCATAACATGCCTCGACACAAGGATGCGTGTGCAATCTTGGAATTTAAAAAATGAGAAGAGACGGGAGAGGCGCGAAGACGATCTCTGCGCTATGCGCGAGGATCAGCGAATGCGCGCCGCAAGCGAGCCGGCGGAGAGGACTGACGCACGACAACAGCGGCCGAAGTTGGCATAACCAACTCGCGCGGGCCACGGTCGTTCAATGTGGATCGAAGTCATAGAACTCGCTTTGCATGTAGGCTATTCCTGTCTGCGCGCATCCGTCAAGACGTGGCGTCTAGTCTACTGAAAAGAAAGCATCTGCACAAAGTATTTGACGTAGAAATCGATCCCTGCTACATTGCAATCATGATCTGCACCCTCTACATGCTCTTCAACACCACCAGCTGTTGCGCTCATTTGAGTGCGCGCGGTAGTGCGCTGGCATGGGAGGATCGGTCCGCCAGGACCTGTTGACGCTGACGATTTGATCATTGAATCGCGCGTAACGCCCGTTCGCCAGCCTGCTGGAGCGGGCTTTTTCATTTTGGCCTAACAATCGAGTGCGCCGTCTCGTAGCGGATGTTCCGGGGATCAGACGATACCCGTGTATGTCTGCACGACCTCGCAAACAAGGAGCGGATGTAGATGAGCTTTCGTGTGGCAATTGCGATCGATGCGAATGGTGCCAACTTGGCGCACTTCGGCCGCGCCAGCCGCTTCGTTGTGTACGAATTTTCTTCTGGTAGCGCCGCTCTGCTCGATACGCGCACGGCGGAGATATTTTGTCAGCAACTCGATAAACAACAGAGGCTGGAGAATGTTTCTGACTTACTGGCTGATTGCAGTGCAGTCGTAGCGGCGGCCATTGGACCCTGCGCACGGCAGGAATTGAGAGAAGCAAACGTGCAGACGCTCGAATTCAACGGCTGTGTCGAGGATGCTGTTCGCACCATCTCGCAATATTCGCATTTGAACTAGCAGAAAAGTTTGAAGGAAATTACCGGAGCAACCAAAATGAGCAAAGAGTTGAAGCAGATTGCCATTTACGGCAAAGGCGGCATTGGCAAGTCGACTACCACCAGCAACATTTCGGCCGCTTTGGCCGCAGCCGGCCACAAGGTCATTCAGGTCGGCTGCGATCCGAAGAGCGACTCAACCAACACTCTGCGCGGCGGACACTATATTCCCACCGTGCTCGATACGTTGCGTGCCAAGGCCAAAGTCGTGCTGGAGGATGTGGTCTTTGAGGGTTTCGCCGGAGTTTACTGCGTGGAGGCGGGCGGTCCAGCCCCAGGCGTCGGATGCGCCGGCCGCGGCATCATTACTGCGGTCGAACTGCTCAAGCAACTCAACGTCTTTGAAAACCTGGGCGTGGATGTGGTGATCTTCGACGTGCTGGGCGATGTGGTCTGCGGGGGCTTTGCCATGCCTATCCGCGAGGGCATCGCCAAACATGTCTTTACTGTCTCATCGGCCGACTTTATGGCAATCTATGCGGCCAACAATTTGTTCAAGGGAATCCAGAAGTACTCGAAAAGCGGTGGCGGGCTGCTGGGTGGCGTAATCGCCAATTCCATCAACGCATCCTATCAGCGCGAATTGATTGACGACTTTGTGGCGCGCACCGAAACTCAAGTGATGCAGTACGTGCCGCGTTCTTTGACCGTTACCCAGAGCGAGTTACAGGGCAAGACGACCATCGAAGCGGCACCGGAAAGCGAGCAGGCAGGCGTCTATCGCAAGCTGGCCAATCGCATCTATGAACACAATAACTCCAAGGTGCCCAATCCGCTGGAAGAACATCAACTGCGCGAGTGGGCTGCGCGCTGGTCAAAGGATATTCTGCGTATCGAATCCGAAAGCGTTTCGCTGGCCGGCGCTGGAGTGTAGGCGCAGAACGAACACGTGTAAGTCTCGAACGAACAAGATGCTGAAAATACTCCAACCCGGGCAAGACGGTAGCAGCCAACAGGTGTGCACCGCGCAGCAGATGCGCATGAACGCCGCCAAAACCATTGCGCATCTGGATGGAAAGCACCCCTGCTTCAGCTCGACCGCCGAAGGCCACAAAAAAGCGGGTAGGCTGCATCTGCCCGTCAGTCCGGCTTGCAATATCGAGTGCCGCTTTTGCCGGCGCGATTTCAACTCCACAGAGCATAGACCGGGTGTTGCCCGCCAGTTGATCTCCCCCGAAGAGGCGCCGGATGTGGTCGCACGTGCGCTGGAGCTTTGCCCGGAAATCAACGTTGTCGGCATAGCTGGTCCCGGCGACACGCTTGCGACCGACCACGCGCTGCGCGCCTTCGAGTTTGTGCATCGCCGTTTTCCGCAACTAATCAAGTGCCTCTCTACCAATGGACTACTGCTGTTTGAAAAGGCAGAACGTATTGCAAGCGCAGGCGTAGGAACCATTACTGTCACGGTCAATGCGACTAAACCATCGGTGCTAGTGCAACTGTGCGCGGGCATTGGCTACGGTGGTCGGCGCATTGGCGGAATCGAGGCAGCGGAGTTGTTGATCAGCAAACAACTGGAAGGAATTCGCCGTATCGCCGAACTGGGCGTGACTGTCAAGGCCAACACTGTACTGGTTCCCGGCATCAACGATAGTCACATCGAAGAAGTTGCCGCAACGGTTGCCGCCGCCGGAGCCTCGGTCATCAACGTAATCCCACTCTTGCCGCAGCACGAACTGAGCCATCTTCCGCGTCCGGATTTCATTCAGATCAGCCGCGCGCGCAGGGATGCGGAAAAGCACCTGGGAGTTTTTGCGCACTGCAACCGCTGCCGCGCCGATGCCTGTGGCATTCCCGGTGAAACCGATTTTTCTATTGCGCTGTATGGACGCCCTATCGCAGCGTCAACGTTTTCGCACGGATAACAGTGCATGGCAGGTTTGAGCTGACAGCAACGACAAGAGGATGCAATGGGTAATGGACTGAATCGCGAAACAGATGGATTGGTCGACGAGCCGCAGAGAGCGCACGCGCACGGACTGCGCGCAGCCAGCCTCGGACCGTGGGCTGTGCTTGGCCAGTCATTGGCCAACATCTGCGCCTCAGCTGCTCCGCTGATTTCCATTCCCGTCGTTGCTTCCATCGCAGGCGCCGGAACCTGGATATCGTTTTTCATTGCGACAGCGGGAGTGGTGCTGGTCGCCTTCAACATCAACGTGTTTGCCCGCGATGCATCTGGAACCGCATCCCTCTGCGATTACATTGCGCGAAGCCTGGGCACGACGGCCGGTGTGCTCGGCAGTTGGGCACTGGCCATCGCCTACATTGGCAGCGGCATCGCCTGCGCCCCACTCTTTGGCTACTACTTGAACAGCTTGCTTGCGCCCTTTCACGTGCATATTCCTCTGCTGCCGTTCAACATCTTGCTTTTACTGGCTGTCTGGTTCTTTGCCTGGAAGGATATGCGCCTCTCCGCTCATCTGATGCTGACCATCGAGTTTTCAGCCATGGCAATCGGCACCCTCATGTCGGCTGCTATTCTCTATCGCTTAGGATTGCACACAGATTTACAGCAGTTCCGCCTTCATGCGCTCTCACCCAGCGCCATCGGACAAGGCTCCATACTCGCCTTTATGGCCGCGGTCGGTTTTGAAAGCGCTGCTTCTCTTGGTGACGAAGCCCGCAATCCGCTCAAGAACATTCCTCGCGTGATTGTGGGCAGCGGCATCATCGCCGGCTTTTATTATGTGTTGAACGCCTACACCATGATTGCCGGATTTCATGCTATTTCCGCGGATATGGCGCGAAGTCAGGCGCCGGCCTTAGATGTTGCCCGTGCCAATGGCGTTGCTGTCTTGGCTGTGTTACTGACGATTTCCGGTCTGGTGACGGGTTTTTCTGTCGTTCTGGCAAGTATCGTTGCCGGAGCGCGTACTCTGTTTCAATTGGCACAGCATGGAGTATTGCCCGCTGTCTTCCGCCATGTTCACGCGCGCAACCGCACGCCTGACGGTGCTATTCATGCGGCCACTGTGATTGCATTGGCCGCCGTGGTTCCCATGACGCTGGCCGGCATCGCTCCGCGCGCCATCTGGGATTACGCAGGCAGCATCTGCACATTTGGCTTTCTGCTGGCCTACTTGCTTCTCTCGGTTGGTGCACCGATCTATCTTTACCGCAACGGCAGCCTGCGTCCCGCACATTTGGTTGTTGCTTCACTGGCCGTCGTTGCAGTGTTGATTCCGCTGGTCTCAAGCATCTATCCCGTTCCGGATTATCCGCACAATTTGATGATTTACATCTTCGTCGCGCTGATCGCCGCGGGCATGGGATGGTTCTTTGCGTTGCGCTGGCGCAGGCCTGCGATTGATGCTGAAATCACTGGCCATTTGAAAAAAACCTATCAACGTTTTGCATTGGAGCGCGTCGTTGATTCCAATGCCGTCCTTTAGGAGTTTTGTTATGTCACTTGTCAATATCGCGCATTCCAACCTTCCAACGCGTGAGCAGCGGCTGGGCTCAATCGTCTCCTTTGAGGGATTGGCGTCGGAGTTGGCTGAGTTATCGCGCTCTGGCCGCTTGCAGGACAGGCCTCGCTCGTTTACTCAAGTCAGTTCCTGCGCCTCGTCTTGCGCCATTTGCCTGCTTTCACTGATTCAGGATGCGGCTGTTGTCAACCATGCTCCTCTGGGTTGCGCGGGCGACTTCTCAATGTTCAATCTTGTCAATCGTTATGGCCTGGTCAAGCGCGGTCAGACACCCGCTAACGCTCGTCTCGTCAGCACAAATTTGAATGAGTCCGATGCTGTCTTCGGCGGTTCGCAAAAGCTCGAACAGGCGATTCGGGATGCCTACGAGCGGTTTCGTCCCAAAGCCATCTTCGTAACCGCTTCCTGCGCTTCAGCCATAACGGGAGAAGACATCGACGCGATTGCCGACCAACTCGAAGAAGAGTTGAAGATTCCGGTGGCTACCGTGCACTGCGAAGGGTTTCGCTCGAAGGTATGGACCACCGGATTCGATGTCGCCTATCACGCCATACTGCGCAAAATTGTGCGTCCGCCCGAGCGGCGCCGTTTAGAGGTTGTGAACGTAATTACCTTCTGGGGCGAGGACGTGTTTTCAGAACTCTTCAACAAAGTTGGACTCGAAGCCAACCTTGTCGTGCCTTTTGCCGATATCGAGCGCATTGCACGTCTTTCCGAATCCGGAGCAACCGTGCAGATGTGCTCGACGCTGGGAACCTATCTGGCCGCCGGACTCGAAACGATTTACGGCGTACCCGAAGTGAAAGCACCACCGCCATATGGACTGGCCGGAACCGATGCTTGGCTGCGTGCGCTGGGACGCGCTGTTCACAAGGAGAGTGAGATCGAGGAACTGATCGCTTCCGAGCATGAGGCGATCCGCCCCGAGCTAGAAGATCTTCGTCAACAATTGAAAGGACTCACCGGTTACGTCGCTGCCGGATCAGTACATGGACACAGCCTGGCCTCTGTGCTGCGCGAACTTGGCATGAATGTCGCCGGAGGTTGCTTTTGGCATCATGACCCCAAACTTGACCATGGCGATCCGGCAGCAGACAGTTTAGAACACTTGGTCAAGGAACACGGCGATATGCCAGTGTCGATTTGCAACAAGCAGGCATATGAACTGATCAATCAGTTACGCCGCATGAAGCCCGATGTCTTTATCGTGCGACATCCTGGAATGGCCGTCTGGGGCGGCAAGCTGGGAATTCCGACTTTTCTGGTGGAGGACGAGCACTTCGCTTTGGCTTATCGCGGTCTGCTGCGCTTCGGCCGCAAGATTCTCGATGCGGTCAATAATCCCTCTTTTTATAAGCACCTTGCACAGCACGCCAAGTTGCCCTACACCGAATGGTGGCTCCAGCAAGGACCAGCAACATTCATGAAGGAGGCGGAATGAGCGCGACCGTAGAACAGCCTAGACAATTTTGCACCTTGGGCGGCCAGCAGAGTGTAGTCGCCATTGAGCGCGCCATTCCCATCGTGCATGGCGGGCCGGGATGCTCCGGCAAGATTTTTGGCGGCATGTCCTTTTTCAATGGTTTTCAAGGTTCGGGTTACGCAGGCGGTAACGCCGTACCGGGCACGAATAGTTGCGAAAAAGATATCGTCTTTGGTGGCGAGCAGAGGCTGCGTGAGGTCATTGACGGCGCACTGAAGGTGATGGACGGCGATCTGTTCGTCGTGCTCACCGGTTGCACCGCGGATCTGGTCGGTGACGACACCGCAACAGTCGTGAGTGAATACCGTGAACGTGGTGTCCCCATCGTCCACGCCTCAACGGGCGGATTCAAGGGATACAACCATCTGGGGCATGAACTGGTAGTCAAAGCTATCATCGAGCAGTTGCTGGAGCCTGCGAAAGCCATCCATCCAAAGCTGGTCAACGTGTGGTCGGTGATCCCCTATCAAGACACCTTCTGGGCAGGGAACCTGAGTGCCATCCGTGAGCATCTGGAAGGCATAGGTTTGGAGGCCAACATCCTGTTCGGTCACGACTCAGGCGGCCTCGCGGCATGGAAGCGCATTCCCGAGGCGGCGTTTAATTTGGTTCTGTCGCCTTGGGTTGGTCTGTCAATTGCCGATGTGCTTCGGCAACGCTTCGGCACACCGGTTCTTCACTATCCGGTGCTACCTATTGGCGCGGTTGAGACCACTCGCTTTCTGCGCACCGTGGCCGAATTTGCGCAGCTTCCCTTTCAGCCCGTGGAAGATTTCATCGTCAAGAAGGAAGGGCACTTTTACCATTTTCTCGATCGAGCCGCCGATTTTTTTATGGAGATGCGTTGGGATCTGCCGGGCCGCTTCATCAATATTTCCGACTCGATCTATGCTCTCGGCATTAGCCGCTTTCTGGTCAACGAACTGAGTCTGCATCCGGCGCAACAGGTGGTGACTGATGAACCTCCTGAAGAACATCGCGAGGCCATTCGCCGCCACTTTGCCGAACTCAAGGAAAAAGTTTCAGCCGAAGTCATCTTCAGCAACGACAGCGACACAATCAGCAGGCAACTGCACAAGCAGGGTTACGATCTGCCTCCGCTGATCGTTGGTTCCAGTTGGGATCGCGATCTGGCCCGCGAGATTGGCGGATTTCATCTGAGCATTGCCATGCCGGTGATGGACCGGTTGGTGCTTGATCGCGGCTACGTGGGTTATGAAGGTGGTCTTCGTCTTATTGAAGACATTTACGGCTCGGTTCTGGGCACTTACTAACGGAGCACTCTCATGTCAGTAGAACAACAATTTTGCCAACCGGCCACGGACAACCCTGTCCCCGCCAGTCGAAGCACCAGCGTACAGATCCGCGAACGCCGCCTGGGTTCAATCACCGGCTTTGCTGGTACCGCCGGAGAATTGGTGCAGATTGCGCGCTCCGGAGAATTGGCTGAGAGGGAACGCTCCTTCACGCAGGTCGGCACATGCAGTTCGTTTTGCGCCACGTTGCAACTGTCTCTTATCCAGGATGCAGTTGTGATTAACCATGCGCCGGCGGGTTGTGCCGGAGATTTTCCCATGTTCAATCTTTATAACCGCTATGGACAGGGCAAGCGCAAACTGGCGCGCCAGAACGCCCGTTTGCTGACGACCAATCTGAACGAACAGGACACCATATTCGGAGCCACGCATAAGCTAGTTGAGGCAATTCACAAGGCGCATCGCGCTTTTCATCCGAAGGCGATTTTCGTTACCGCTTCGTGCACTTCCGGCATTATCGGCGAAGATTTGGAGAGCGTGATCGAAGAGGCCGAACAGGAACTCGGCATCCCTATTGCCTCAGTCAATTGCGAAGGGTTCCGCTCGCAGATCTGGGCTACCGGGTGGGACGCTGCTTACAACTCCATCCTGCGGAAGATTGTCCGTCCGCCACTTCAGAAACAGCCGGAAACGATCAACATTATCACCTTTATCGGCGAGGATTACTTCTCTGAGTTGCTCCAACCGATCGGACTCAAACCAAATCTGGTTGTGCCCTTTACAGGCGTTGAACAGCTAGAAAGGCTCTCTGAAGCAAGTGCCACCGCGCATATGTGCTCCACGCTTGGCACTTTTCTGGCTGCCGGTCTGGAGCGCGAGTACGGCGTTCCAGAAATAAAGTCGCCGCCACCATACGGACTGGATAGCACAGATCGCTGGCTGCGCGAGGTTGCCACCCTCACGGGTAAAAGTGCACAGGTCGAGCCATTCATTGCCGCCGAGCGCGCGGCCATCGCGCCGCAGTTGGAGATCTTCCGCCAACGCTTTGCTGGGCGCAAGGCCTTCGTTGCCGCAGGTCCTTCCCACGGGCACAGTTCGATGGAGGTACTGCAGGATCTTGGCTTTGATTTGGTTGGCAGTTGCATGTTTCATCACGACGCGCGGCTCGATCATGGTGATCCGACTGGTGACTCGCTTCAGGCCGCAACCCGGCACATACCTGGCCTCTCGTACGGTGTTTGCAACAAACAAGCCTTTGAACTAGTCAATCTGTTGCGCCGTTTACAGCCTGATCTGGTGATTGTTCGCCATCCCAGCTTGGCCTTGAGCGTAGCCAAGTTGGGAATTCCCGCCATCTTCGTGGATGACGAGCACATCGCATTAGGTTATCGAGGCCTGCTCCGCTACGCGCATAAATTGTCCAACTGGCTGGTCAATCCCGCGCTGGAGCGCACTCTGGCGCGCTCTTCCAATCTTCCTTATACCCAATGGTGGCTTAGCCAGCCGCCCTTCGCCATGCTGGGAGAGCCGCGATGAGCACTATACTGCAACATCCTCGCCACCTGTGCGCCTTGGGAGGCCAACAATCGGTCGTTGCGATTCCGCGTGCCATTCCCATTCTCCATGCCGGCCCTGGATGCGGATTCAAGTTGCACACTGGCCTTGGTTCCTATAACGGATTTCAAGGCGGTTGCTATAGCGGCGGCGCAGCCTTGGTCGGCTCAAACGTGGGAGAAAAAGAAATTGTCTTCGGCGGCGAGCAGAGGCTGCGCGATGTAATCGACGGTGCGCTCAAGGTTATGGACGGCGACCTGTACGTGGTATTGAGCGGCTGCGCAACCGATCTGGTTGGCGACGACACGGAAAATGTGGTGACCGAGTATCGCCGTCAGGGCGCCCCCATTGTCTACGCTGCCACAGGCGGTTTTCGCGGCAGTAATCTGCACGGTCATGAAACCATCGTCAACGCCATTGTCGATCAGTTCCTCACGCCACAGGCAAAGATTCCCGGCCTCGTCAATGTCTGGTCAACGGTGCCCTATCATGATCCGTTTTGGGCCGGCAATCTCACCGCCATCCAGAATCTGCTAGCTGGTCTTGGACTGCGCGCCAATCTCCTGTTTGGACCCGATTCCGATGGAATAGAATCCTGGCGCCGTGTTCCGGCCGCCGAACTGAATCTGGTTGTCTCCTCCTGGACAGGGCTTAGTACTGCGCAACTTCTCAACGAACGCCACGGAACGCCTTGGCTGCATTGGCCGACATTACCCATTGGCGCGAAAGAAACAAGCCGCTTCGCGCGGGCTGTAGCAGACGCCGCACATGTGGACAGTCAGTTGACGCAGGCATTTCTTGAGCGGCAAGAACATCGTTACCATTACTACTTTGAGCGCGCCGCCGACTTCTTCCTTGAGTTCCGCTGGGATCTGCCGAGCCATTACGTCACGGTGACGGATGCTTTCTATGGTTCTGGTATCAGCCGTCTGCTTTCCGGTGAACTCGGCCTACTACCCTCGTGCCATTTTATAACCGACCAACCACCGACAGAGCAGCACGATGCAATTCAACAACAATTCGCGGTCCTGTCGCCTGAACTGGAAGCACCGGTAACTTTTACCGCTGATGGCGATCAGATCACGGCGGAGTTGCGTGAGAATTCCAACTCCGCCCCGTTGATTTTGGGCAGCGCATGGGAGCGCGATATTGCCGCCGAGCTGGGCGGATGCCACTTGAGTATCGCTTCGCCCATGATGGATCGTCTGGTGGCCAATGGATCGTATTTTGGCTACGATGGCGCGCTGCGCCTGATCGAGGACGTGTACTCCTCGATCCTTGGCGTAGTGCAATAGACACAGGCTGACGGCCGTATTTACGAAATTCATACGCAAATACGATTGCCAAAAGAACCACGAACGTAAGCGGAAAGGAGACTTCATGATTGGGATCTTGACAACGCGCTGTTGTTGTCGCCGGCACATAGTTTACCTGGCGGACGAACGCGCGTGTTGCATAATCGGGATTGCGTAAAGACAAACCGGTCTGCACCATCTTAAGCCCGCGCCAGGTACTGGACGCGGGCTTTCATTTTCATCGCGCACTTCGGACATGATCGCGCAAATGGCAGTCTATTCGCGCAATCATTGCCAGTCGCTGAGCAGCTCGCGCTTCCTTCCAGGCAACAGTCGTTATTTGATGTCGAAGTTCCAGGGCAGTGGCATCCATTTGATCCACGCCTGCGAGAGTCGATCCACTGTTCTCGAAACAACAGCGGCTAACGAAACGGCCGTGCTGGGTTTCGTGAAAACACTCATTCACAGGAGGAATGTGATGCGCTCTATGCGAAGAAAAACAATGATTGCTACACTAGCCATTCTGCTGGCCTCGGCAGCAACCCACGCTCAGTCTACGTTCGGCAGCATAGTTGGTACCGTTCGTGATCAGAGCGGTGCGCAGATCAGCCAAACAACAATTACTCTCAAGAATCTTGATGACAATAGCGTTCAGGTCAAGAATGCCGACGATGCTGGCGAGTATGTTTTTCTCAACCTCAAGCCGGGCCATTATGAAGTGATCGGCGAGAAGAGTGGATTCAATCGCGCTCAGATCAGAGGCATTTTGCTCGACGCGCGCCAGGAGCGGCGTGTCAATCTTCTTCTGCCGGTCAGGACCAATACGGAAATAATCGAAGTCACGGCCGACGCGCAGATTATCAACACTGAAAATGCAACCATTGGCGACTCGAAAGACGGTGCGCAGGTGGCTGAATTACCAGTGAACTACCGTGGTGCCACTACAAGTCCGCTTGCCGCTCTCGTTTCCGTTCCCGGCGTTCAGCAGGACAGCAGCGGAAATATCTCCATCGGCGGCGGCCTGCCTTCAACGATCGATTTCTCGCTCGACGGCATTTCTACCTCGAATGTGCGTGAGACCGGTCCCAACCAAAACATGTATCCATCCTCGGAGTTGATCTCAGAATTCAAGGTTTCTGCTGTCGACAACAATGCAGAATTTGCGCAGGTTGGCGACGTAACCGTGACCACTAAAAGCGGCAGTAATAAGTTCCATGGCAGCGCTTTCGAATATGCGCAAAACGCGGCATTTGATGCGGAAACTTACAATGCTCCAGATAAACAGAAAAAAGTTGATAACACCTTCGGTGCCAGTCTGGGCGGCCCAGTCGTGCTTGGTTCTCTCTACAACGGGCGCGACCACACCTTCTTTTTTGCGGATTACGAGGGAAACACTATCCGCGCGACGCAACTTCAAGAAGATTATGTTCCAACAGCCGGTGAGCGTGCTGGCCAAGGGAGCACACTGGCCGGAGGCTCCGTTACTAACATTAACCAAGTAGCTCAAAAAGTTCTTCAATATTATCCGTTACCGAACTTTACCTCGGGCGGAGACGACCACTATTACCTCGTCAACCGCGCTGCACCATCGACCACGAAGGGTGTCGACGGGCGTTTGGACCGTATCATCAACTCCAAGCAGCAAGCCTTCGCGCGCTGGAGTTGGAAGGCGCTTTCGAACACCGCTTGGCAGGGTGCATCCAGCACTGCGCAAAGCACGCTGCTGCCGGCCAGCACCATCGATGAAACCAACAACAACTTTATTCTCTCGCATTCCTACGTCATCACGCCCAGCCTTCTGAATGAGTTCCGTTTTGGTGCCAGCCTTTGGAAGAGTGGCGAAAAGTTTCCACTCAACGGTGTCGCCACTGACACGAATCTCGGCCTGACGGGGCTTGATTTGACACAACATCCCGAGTCCGGCGCGTTTCCCGTCTTCAACTTCAGTGCAGTTGGCTTCACGCCTATCGGCAGGCAAAAAGACGGAAATACCATCTCGACCACCTACGAATACACCGACAACCTGTCCAAGACTCTGGGGCATCATGCGTTCAAGTTCGGCATCGATTACAGGCGTCTCGGCTATAAAGACGTAGAGCACTTTGCTCCGGCCGACGATTTTGGTGCATTCAATTTCTACGGAGAATATTCTGGAAACGCATTTCAGGATTTTCTCTTAGGCGTTCCAAACGACAACGAGGTAGCCGTTACCGGACCCAATCTCGATAGTCGCGCCCAGCACTTGGGTCTTTATGCACAAGACGAATACCGTCTTTCGCCGAAGATCACCATCAGTTACGGCCTGCGCTGGGAGTTTCACCCGCCATTCACCGAGCAAAAAGGCAATCTAGCCAACTTCGATCCGGTCAACGATGATGTGATCATTCCCGATCATGCACTGGCACCAGCGACGGCGTTTCTGGAGTCCATCAACTACAGTGGCAACACCAACTATCAAAACCCATCCATTAGCCAGCAATCCAATGTGATCACGGCCAGCCAAGCTCACGTCGGACAAGGATTACGCTCCACCTACTACAAGAACTTCGACCCCAGAATAGGTATTGCCTACCGCCCGTTTGGAGACTCTAAAACAGTTTTGCGCGCCGGTTTCGGCATCTTTACCGCTTCGAACCTTGGTCCGCAGTCGTTCCTGCTCTCCGGCATCAGCACGGCCAGTTTCATCGACTACGCCAACTTTCCAAGTACGAGCACAACTCCTTTGTATACTCTGCCACAAGCAGTACCGACCATCAGCAGCGGCGCCAATCCACTGGAAAGCACCATCGGCTCGGAAGATTTCGAAATCGGCATCGATCTTCACCTGCGCGATGCCGAATCCGCCCAGTGGAACGTGACTGCAGAGCATGAATTTCCTGGCGACTATACTGTGCGTACCAGTTACATCGGCATGAACAGTTATCGACTAATGAACGTAGTCGATCTTAATCAAGTCAGACCCAGTTCCACGCCTTATAGCACATCGGAAAAGCCGTTCCAGAACTGGGGACAGGTATTCAACCAACAAAACAACGCGGGAGCAAATTATCAGTCCTTGCAAGTACAAGCTGACCATCCTGCCAAACATGGTCTGTATTTACAAGCAACTTATACTTTGGCCAAAAACCTGACCAATGCAGAAGGGACTGGACCTTCGGGTTTTCCCGGCATGTGGGGCAGTCAGTTTACAGATCGCTTCCACCCGCGTCTTGATCGAGGCAACGACTATGCCGACCGCCGCCATCGGGTACTCGTTAGCGGCATCTATCAACTTCCCGTTGGACACGGACACAGATTCCTCTCTGATGCGCACGGACTCGAAGAGGCGCTCCTCGGCGGTTGGAAGTTAAGCACTATCAGCCTGCTGCAGACGGGACCATTTCAGACGCCAACCTATGTGCCCTCAACCGACCCGCTCAATATCAACCTGCTTAATTCACTCGCAGTGACGAATCTCAATGGAGGTTTACCGCCGATTCGGCCCGACAGGATCGGTAATGGCAACCTAGCTCATCACACTCCAGGCCATTGGTACGACTCCAGTGCTTTTCAAGCAATTCCAGATAATGCCGGTCGTGAGGGCACGGCGGGCGTCGGCATCCTTGAAGGTCCGGGAACCATTGCCATCGCCGGCGGCCTTGCAAAAGAGTTTGTCATCGGTGAAGGAGTGAAGGCGCGCTTCGAGTCGACATTCACCAATCTGCTTAATCATCCCAACTTTGCAGCCCCGAGCACGGTTTGGACCTCGCCGAGCTTTGGTGTCACAAATATTGTGCAAACGGCTGAAAACGCCGGCAATCGTACCGGACAACTCGCGCTACGCATCGAGTTCTGATCGCAGCATACTGCATGTGAGCCGCCAACATTCTCTCTGCTGGTGGCTCACACAAGGAGATTAGTAATGAATACATTTGCACCCGCGCCAGCTCGCGTCCTGACGTGCGACAACATTCTTGAGACCATAGGCAACACGCCCCTGGTACGATTGCAGCGTTCCGCCGCGCATCTTGCGCCATCGGTCTATGCCAAAGTGGAATCCTTCAATCCGGGCGGCAGCGCCAAGGATCGTGTAGCTTTGCGCATGATTGAACAGGCCGAGCGCGATGGGCTTCTCAAGCCTGGCGGCACGGTGATCGAAGCCACCGCCGGCAACACCGGGCTTGGGCTGGCTCTGGTCAGCGCCGTGCGCGGCTACCGATGCATCTTTGTGATGCCCGACAAGATGAGCAACGACAAAGTGCGCCTGCTGCGGACCTACGGTGCCGAGGTGGTCATCACCCCGACCAACGTGGCTCCCGATTCGCCGGAGAGCTACAACGGCGTGGCGCAGCGGCTGGCGCGCGAGATTCAAGGCGCATGGCGCGCCGGCCAGTTCACCAACCTTGCTAACCCGCAGGCACACTACGAAACCACCGGCCCGGAGATTTGGGAGCAGACCGAAGGCCGCGTCACCGTCTTTGTGGCCGCCGCCGGAACCGGGGGCACATTGAGCGGTACCGGCCGTTACCTCAAAGAGCGCAATCCAAGGATCCGCGTCATCGGGGCCGACATCGAAGGCTCCATCCTGAGCGGAGGCGCGCCCGGCTCCTGGAAGGTCGAGGGCATCGGCGAAGACTTCGTGCCCAGCACGCTCAACGCGCAAGTCATCGATGAATGGGTTCGCGTCGGCGACGCCGAGTCGTTCTACACCGCCCGCCAGGTGGCGCATGAAGACGGCATCCTGCTAGGCGGATCGAGCGGAACCGCGCTCAGCGCGGCCTTTCGCTATGCGCTGCGCTGCTCGGCAGACGATGTCATCGTCACCCTGTGCCCAGACACCGGGCGCAATTACTTGAGCAAGATGTACGACGATCTGTGGATGGCACAGAATGGATTCCTCGATCTTCCGCCTGAATTCACCACGGCCGGCGATGTGCTCACCACTCTGCATCGCGAGGGCGAGCTGATCTATCTGCGGCCCGGCGATCCTTTGCAGCGCGCCGCCGACATCTTCCGCGAGCACGGCATCTCGCAGCTGCCGGTACTCGACAACGGGGTCATGGTGGGAGCCATTCAGGAGATCACCATTGTGCACGCGCTGCATCGCGGCGTCGATACCAGCAACATCGCTCTGCGCGATGTCATGGCCCGTCCGCTGGAGCGCGTCGATGCCGGCGTGCTGCTGGAAGAGGTCTACCGCCTGCTTTTATCCGGCAACACCGCCGTTGCCGTTGTACGGGATGGCATTCTGATTGGCCTGATCACCCGCGCCGACCTCATGGAATTCTACCAGCGTGTTGGCCGCGCAAATACGAACTATGGAGGGTCAAAATGAAATTCGAAACACGCGCCATCCACACCGGGCAGGAGCCGGATCCTTCCACTGGCTCCACCATTCCGCCGCTCTATCTCAGCTCCACGTATACGCAGCAGGCTCCTGGCCAGCATCGCGGCTATGACTACGCGCGCAGCGGCAATCCCACCCGCTCCGGGCTGGAGGCCAGTCTCGCCTCACTGGAGGGCGGAGATGCCTGCGCTGCCTTTTCTTCCGGACTCGCCGCCTGCTCCGCGCTGCTCGACACGCTGCGCCCCGGCGATGGCGTCGTCGCCTCCCACGACCTCTACGGAGGAACCTATCGTCTGCTCGACAAAATCTTTCGGCCCCTGGGCATCGATGTCGTCTTCGCGGAGACGGCCGAGATCGAAGCCTTTGAAGCGGCGATACGCTCCTTGCGGCGTCCGCGTCTGCTTTGGCTGGAAAGCCCCACCAATCCTCTGCTCGACATCCTCGACATCGCGGACCTTAGCCGCCTCGCCGCCGGAAACGGCTTGTTGACCGTGGTCGACAACACCTTCGCCTCGCCGTATCTGCAAACCCCAATCGCCCTCGGTGCCGACTACGTGGTGCACAGCACAACAAAGTATCTGGGCGGTCACTCGGATGTCATCGGAGGCGCGGTGATCGCCCGCACCGGCGCGCTGCTGGATCGCGTACGCTTTCTGCAAAACGCGCGCGGCGCCGTCCCCGGCCCCTTTGACATGTATCTGGTACACCGCGGTATCAAAACCCTGCCCGTGCGCATGCAACGCCACTGCGAAAACACCCACGTACTGGCGCGCTATCTGGAGACAAGCTCCGCCGTGCGCCGTGTCCTGTATCCCGGCCTTCCCTCGCATCCCGGACACACGCTCGCCAGCCGGCAAATGCGCGCCTTTGGCGGCATGCTCTCACTCGAGTTGGAGGGCGGCCTGGAAGCCGCCACCGCCTTCTGCTCCCATCTGCGCATCTTCTCGCTGGCCGAGAGCCTGGGTGGCGTCGAGTCGCTCTGCTGCCATCCCGCCACCATGACCCATGCCAGCATCCCCAAAGCTCTGCGCGAACCGCGCGGCGTCACCGACGGACTCGTCCGCCTTAGCGTCGGTCTGGAGCACATAGACGATCTGAAGGTCGATATCGAGCAGGCGATTGAAAGCATCGCGTTGTATTCCGACGCGGTTTGAAAATCCGAAGACGGACGAGGGAATGTGTTCCCGCGGCCTTCCTTCCTTGCTCAATGCAACATAACCACGCGATGCGGGATATTCGATGAATACATGCGCGCAAGAAATTGTAATGGACGCGACGCGCGGCGACGAGGAAGCATCCACATTGCGCCGCGACGCATTGGGCTTCACGGGCCTGCTGGCGCAGTCCATCGCCGGCGTGGCGCCCTCCACCTCCATCGCGGTGCCTGTTGTCGTGGTGGCCACTATTTGCGGCAACGGAGCATGGCTTACATGGATCATCAGCACGGTGGTTATGCTGGGCGTCTCGCTCAGCCTGGCCCTGCTCAGCAGGAAGTTCGTTGCATCCGGCGGGCTATATTGCCTGAACTCACGCGGACATCCCGCCTACGGCGCGGTCACTGCGTGGGTCGGCTTGTTCAGTTGCGTCACCGGCGGCGCCACCACGCCGCTGCTGTTCGGCATCTTTCTGCAGTCCTTTCTTGACGATCTGGGATTGCATGGCGGTCATGGGGTTCTGCTGGCGCCGATGATTCTTTGCACGGCCTTTGCGGGAGTGCTGGCATGGCGGGATGCATCGGTTTCCGCTCGTTTTGTCATTGCCATTGAGGGATTTTCGCTTCTCGCCATTCTTTCTCTAGTTGTGCTGGTCCTGTGGCGTCATGCGGGCCAGCTGCTGGATGCGGATCAGATTCGCTTGCATAACGTCACGGCGCACCAGATTGCCGAGGGCATTGTGCTGGGGCTAGGCGCATACGGCGGTTTCGAAGCGAGTTGTTCCTTTGGCCTGGAAGCGAAGAAACCGCGCACGCAAATTGCTCACGCGCTGGTTGGCAGTGTGGCGGGAGCCGGACTCATTTTTGTTTTGTGCTCTTATGTGCTCACGCTTGGCTTTCATGGCATGGACATCGCAGCGACGCACAACAGCAATCCGTGGTCCGATCTGGCCTTGGCCAATGGAAGCAACATGCTGCGCTACCTGGTTCAACTGGGCGTGTTGATCTCCGTCTTCTCCATGTTCGTCACCAACTTCAACGTTTGGTCGCGCATGCTGCTCACGCTTGGCAATGAAGGACTGCTGCCCCGTTCGCTCAGCCATGTCGATCCGCGCACGCGCACTCCGGGTTTCGCCATTCTAACCAGTGTTGTGCTGTACATTGGCCTCCAACTCTTCCTGGTGTTTACCGGGTATGCGACACGCAACATCTATACGCTGATTTGCGCGCTGACCGGGTACTGGGTCACGGTCTCCTATGTGCTGATATGCGCGGCCATGCTGACCTATCAAGCGCGCAGCAAGCGGCTCCTGTGGTGGCACCCGCTGGTTGCCGCGTCTGGAGCCTTGCCCTTGACGGTTTCACTGTTTGATAGCTTCCTGCCATTGCCGTCTTTTCCCGACAGCATGGCGGTCATACTGTTTGCTCTTTCCTCCATCGCGGTGCTTGCGCAACTTGCGTACCTTGCGTGCAAGAAGCCCGGTTTGCTGGCTCGCGTCGGCATGAGCACAGTGCACGATTGAAAAAATCCTTGAGAGGACACATGATGAAGACTTTCTTTGCACGGCCAATATTGGCTGCATTCCTCGGCCTCGGAATTCTTGCCCTGGCCCAGACGGCATCCGTGCAAACAGCGGCTGGCGAGCCCGACAACCGTATTCCCGGATGGAAGCAGTTCACCGCAGAGCTAGGAGAACTCGATGCAAAGTTCGTATCTCGGCTTCCGGAGCGTTTACGCGAGGATCCGCAGGTGCGCGCCGAAGCGGGAAGACTTTTGCTGGAAGCGCTGGCCTCGAAAACCATTTGGGCTCTTGGCAGCGACCCGGATCATCCGGCCTTTCTGCCGGCTTCTCATTTTTATTTGAATGTTGGCCAGCCCAACGCGGATACCACGTATCGCAGTGCGGCCATTGATGCCGAGGGAAGTTACCGGATACGCGGCGAACTCGGCTCACTGCGCATATTCCGCCTCGGGCTCTTTGCTCCGCCGACCGCGGGTCCGGCGTTCAGTTTGCCAATTCCCACTTACTACGATTTCAAATCTCTGCGTCTGGATGCGCAGGGGCGCTTCGATGTGCTGGTCAACCCCCGGCGTCCAAGCGGCTATACCGGAGATTGGTGGCAGCTCAAGCCAAACACCGAGCAATTCCTGTTGCGTCAGGTGGCCTTTGACTGGGCCCGCGAGCGCGATCCCCGCGTTTCCATCGAGCGCGTGGACCGGCCAGTCCGCAGGCCGCGTCCCGCCGCCGCCGATCTGCAAAAGCGTCTGGACAAGCTGGCCAGCGACGTAAGTAATTCCGCATTGCTGCTGATTGATCACCTCGAGAATCTGCGCAAGGAAGGTTACATCAACAAACTCAAGCTCTATGACTACTCTCATCAGGGCGGCCTTGTTGGCCAAACCTATTTTGAGGGTGCCTATGAACTGAAGCCGGAGGAAGCCCTGATTGTGGAGAGCAAGGTTCCTGCCGGATGCACCTATTGGTCTATCTTGCTGGCCAACGATATTTATGAAACCGTCGATTGGTACAACAACCAGAGCAGCCTGAATGGCTCGCAGGCACGAGTAGACGCCGATGGCGTGGTGCGCTATGTGATCGCCACCCAAGATCCCGGCGTGCCCAACTGGCTGGACACGGCGGGTTACTTGAGCGGAGCGATCCAGGGGCGCTGGCTGGAGTGCTCGGAAAATCCAGTTCCCACGCTACGCAAGGTAAATCTGGCGGACGTTCGCGCGCTGCTGCCCCCAGATACACCCGTGGTAACTTCGCGGCAGCGGGAAGAGCAAGTGCGCGAGCGGCGCTCGCAGGTGCAGCAGAGACCGTTGTGGTAATGCGACGGCCGCGTTTTGCGCAGCAATCCGAACCGATCAGCAGGACGCGGCAATGGCCTGTTCAAAATCCGCGATAAGATCGTGGGGATCTTCCAGACCGACCGAAATGCGAATCAGGCCATCTGTGATCCCGAGGGCCTGACGCACTTGAGCGTCCACATCGGCGTGCGTGGTTGTGGAAGGATGCGTCACCAGCGTTTCAAGCCCGCCCAGGCTTTCCGCGCGCGAGCATAGTTGCAGGTGATTCAGCATTTGTCTGGCCGCTTCGCCGCCGCCTTTGAGTTCGAAGGCTACGATGCCGCCCGAGCCTCGCTGTTGCTTGAGAGCAAGCGCCTTCTGCGGGAAAGAATCCAGACCAGGATAGTTCACATACTTGACCGCCGGATGCTGTTCGAGCCATTGCGCGACGCGCAGTGCTCCTTCACCATGCAGTTTGAGGCGGGCGGGCAGCGTCTTCATGCCTTGCAGCGTGAGCCACGCCTCAAAGGGAGCTTGTATCGTGCCCAGGGTTTTGCGAATCAGGCGCAGACGTTCCAGCAATGTTTCATCCCGCGTGGCGATGGAGCCGCCGACGGTGGCATTGTGGCCGTCGATGTATTTTGTGGTGGACAGAATGGAAATGTCCGCGCCGAGTTCGAAAGGACGCTGCAAAACCGGCGTGAGGAATGTATTATCGACGGCCAGCAGAATGGAGTGATGTTTGGCGATTCGCGCGATGGCCGGGATGTCGGTGAGTTTAAGCGTAGGATTGCCGGGGCTTTCAATAAGTATGATGCGCGTGGCGGGGGTGATGGCCGCCTCCACATTGGACGGGTCGGAGGTATCCACAAACGAAGCGGTAACGCCAAAATGATCGAGGACTTCGCGAAAGAGGCGAATGGTTCCGCCATAGACCACATCGGAAAGAATGGCATGATCTCCGGCCTTCAGGATGGAGAAGAACAGAGTGGTGATGGCGGCCATTCCCGTGCGAAAGCAGACCGCGGAGGGCGTCTTTTCCAGCGCGGCAATGGCATTTTCCAGCGCGTCGACGGTGGGATTGGAGACCCGTGAATAACTGAAACCTTTGTCGACCCCGACCGCTTCGTGGACAAAATTTCCGGTTTGATAGAGAGGGAACAAGATCGAGTTAGCGTGGGTATCAAGCGAACGACCGCCGCGAATGGCAATGGTGGACTCACTAAGATTCTGGATGCTCACCGCAATCTCCTTCTGGTAAGGACACTTCTTTGGATACAACAAAGCCGCCGGGAGTACCCCAGGCGGCTGCCAGAAAAGAGGATGATGAGCGAAACTCACACACTCGGCACCGGCACGGACCCGCCTGGGGATCGCATGGCCATAGGCATTCGGTATGTGTGCTCGAAGTTCAACTTGCGTTTCCTCGTTTTTCGCATCGTATCACGGGGCCTGTTCGTTTTCAATCACGAGAGGGCGAGAAGCGCCGCCTTGACCGCCAGAAACGGCGCGAAGTAAGATACAGACATGCGCAAGCGCCTTTCATGCTGTTGTTGCTGCTCCCTGCGGGATTGTTTCTGCGGGTTGAGCGCCGCGCATATTTGTACCTGCCGCTAAGCCCCATCCTCGCACACCCCGCATCGAGAATCGTTCTCACGCATTCTCTACCTAGGATCATCGCTGTTGAATTGCCAGAAACATACAGGTCAACCTGATGAGTTCCTCTACCCTGAGCAGACAAATCGGTGTTTCCATGGCGGAACGTATCGGCCGCACGCCACTGCTGCGCTTGCATAGCCCGGTAAGAGATTTTGAGAATGTTACCCTGCTGGCCAAGGCCGAATGGCTGAATCCGGGCGGCAGCGTTAAAGACCGCGCGGCCTGGAACATGGTGCGAGAAGCGGAGGCAAGCGGGCGGCTCAAGGCGGGCAAAACCATTCTGGATGCAACGAGCGGAAATACAGGAATCGCGTTGGCGATGATTGGTGCCGCGCGCGGCATTCCGGTTCGCCTGGCAATGCCTTCCAATGTTTCTCCGGAACGGAAAAATATTCTGCGCGCCTACGGCGCAGTAATTGAGTGGACATCTCCGGACGAAAGCTCCGACGGCGCAATCCGGCGCGCGCGCGAACTGGCGTTCAACGACCCGGAGCGCTTCTGCTATATCGATCAGTACTCGAATCCGGCGAATTGGCAGGCTCATTACGAGACAACAGGTGTGGAGATCTGGCAGCAGACCCAAGGCGCGGTGACGCATTTTGTAGCCGGACTGGGAACCAGCGGTACATTCATGGGGACCACGCGCCGGCTTAAAGATTTCAATTCTCGCATCCAGTCGGTAAGCATGCAGCCTGACTCTCCTTTTCATGGCCTGGAAGGCTTGAAGTATATGGCGACCTCGATTGTGCCGCCAATTTATGATGCATCGCTGGCTGACCGGGCGGTTGAAGTCGAGACCGAGGCGGCGCACGAGATGGTGCGAAGACTGGCGCGCGAAGAAGGCCTGTTGGTAGGCATATCGGCGGCCGCAGCTGTGGTGGCCGCGGCGCGGATAGCGCGCGAAGAATACGAGGCCGGGCGGCAAGCCACCATTGTGACCGTGCTGCCCGACTCGGCGGACAAATATTTGAGCGAACGTTTTTGGGAGGAAGTATGAGCACGCTGCGGCTGCCTGGCGCGGTGTATGACGCGATTCGCGCGCATGGCGAGCGCACGTATCCGCACGAGTGCTGCGGAGCGTTGCTGGGATTGAAAGGCGAGGATGGATGGGTGGTCACGGCATCGATAGAAGCCGGCAATACGCGCACCGACTCGGCGCATAACCGCTATCAGATTTCGCCTTTCGAATTGATGAAGCTGGAGCGCGCGGCGCGGGAGCAAGGCGTGGCCATCGCCGGTTTTTATCACTCGCATCCCGATCATCCGGCGCAATGGTCGGAGACGGATTTCAACGAGGCGCACTGGCTCGGCTGCTCGTATGTGATTACGGCAATCGAAAACGGGGTTGCCGCAATCACCAATGCATTCGTCCTCAACGGCGCAAGCGAGGAGACAAAAACGTTTGCGCCGGAAAGCTTAATTCTCGGGGATTGAAGCAATCGTTCCCACACATGGATACCAATCACTCGCGAAAGGAAATCGAATGAAGATTTTTATTCCCACACCGCTGCGGCAATACGCCGGCGGAAACGATACGGTGGATGTGACGGCCTCAACTGTCGCTTCCGCGCTTGACGAACTCACCGGTGCTCACGCGGATTTGCGCAAGCACCTATTCACGCCGGAAGGCAAGGTACGCTCCTTCGTCAATTTGTATTTGAATGACGAGGATGTGCGCTATTTGCCGGAGAAGGACAAGACGGCGGTGAAGGAATCGGATACTCTGTCCATTATTCCGTCTATCGCAGGCGGCGGCAAACTTTAACAGGCGAGGCAAAGATGGCGATTGGATTGGATTTGGCGGCATTGCCGGAACTTACGACGAACGAGCTGGCCCGGTACTCGCGCCACTTGATTCTGCCGGAAGTGGGCACCGAAGGGCAGCAGCGATTGAAGGCTGCCAAAGTGCTTTGCGTAGGCACGGGAGGACTGGGCGCGCCGCTGGCTTTCTATCTGGCGGCGGCTGGAATTGGAACCCTGGGATTGGTGGATTTCGACGTAGTGGATGAAAGCAACTTGCAGCGGCAGATCATTCACGCGACGCCCGACGTGGGACGCAAGAAGATCGATTCCGCTGCGGACAAATTGCTGGCGCTCAACCCCGCGCTCAACGTCGTCAAACACGAGACACTGCTGACCAGCGCCAATGCGCTCGACATTATCAAAGACTACGACATTGTCGCCGATGGCACGGATAATTTCCCCACGCGCTATCTGGTTAACGATGCCTGCGTCTTGCTGAACAAGCCGAACGCTTATGGATCGATCTTCCGCTTCGAGGGCCAGGCCAGCGTTTTTGCGACGGAAGAGGGCCCATGCTATCGCTGCCTCTATCCCGAGCCGCCACCGCCGGGACTGGTGCCGAGCTGCGCGGAAGGCGGTGTGCTGGGAATTCTGCCCGGGCTGGTCGGCGTGATTCAGGCCACGGAAGTCATCAAACTGATTCTCGGAAAAGGCGAAACGCTGGCGGGCCGCTTGCTGCTTGTCGATTCGTTGAAGATGCGTTTTCGCGAGCTCAAACTGCGCAAGAATCCCGAGTGCCCCATCTGCGGGACAAACCGGACCATCCATGCGCTGATTGATTATCAGCAATTCTGCGGCATCACACCGGAGCGCAAAGAGGATCAAACGGAGAAGAACGGCATTCCGCAGATCAGCGTGAAGGACTTGAAAAGCCGCATTGACAGCGGCGAAGAAATATATCTGATCGATGTGCGCGAACCCTTCGAATACGCGATTGCCAATCTTGGCGGAAAGCTGATTCCACAAAACGACGTGGCGCAGCGGCTGGGTGAAATTGATCGCGACCGCGAAGTGATTGTGCATTGCAAAGGCGGCGTGCGCAGTCAGAAGATCGCCGAATACCTGAAGCAGCAAGGCTACCAGCGCGTCATTAATGTGGCGGGTGGAATTCTTGCCTGGGCCGATCAGGTGGATCCGACCATGAAGAAGTATTAGTGGATTCGCAATGATAACGCGAGAACCCCGGGGAATACATTGTCCGGGGTTCTCGCGGTTTTATGTAGGCATATTTTATGCATGGATGCGCAGCGAACTATCCAGACTGTCGTATAGATCTTTCACCGCGTCGGCGAGAGCGAGAATATCCGCCTGACTTTGATCCGCATCTCCGAACTCGCGCAGTCTGGCGGCGTCGACCACGGAATAGTAACGGCTATCGATAAGCCCGCCGCCAATGAAGTGCCGCTGAAAGCTGGAGAAAACGGACTCCTCGTCCACCGCGTCGATGCCGCGCGTTACTAGCAGCGCGCGCGATGCGCTGAATGCGATTTGATATAGCAATTCATAGCGTTCGTCACTGGCCGGCGCGGCGGCAATCCGTTTGCGCAAATCCGCGATGCGCTTCAAATCGATTCCTATCTGATCAAATAGACCAGCCGAGCATTCCCCTTGTCCGCGGCCGACGAGCGAGAACGGCTTGTCCGCTCCCCAATCGGTATAGTAAGAGGGTTCTTCGGAAAACGCGGGCACATTGAGAAATCGCTCACAGATCAGCTTGATTTCATCCCTGCCCTCGGCCTTGACATACTCGGAGAACGAAGCGAAACGATGTTTGTTGCTTAGCCAAAGAGATATAACCTGTCGCGTAAACTCAGGAAGATCGCGCGCCGCGACCGTGCCGATAGGTTCCGCGAGGCGCGCCTGGCCATCGGCATGAACGCCGCCCGCGACAACGCCGTATGCCGGATAAATATCTTTGTCCCGATGCCGCGCCTGACCATAAAAACCGAGGTCGGCATAGGTGTGCTGTCCGCAGGAGTTCGGGCAACCGGAAAGGTTGAGTTGAAACGACGGAATGCTGTCAAGATCGAGCCTGGCGCCGGCCAACTTCTCACTCGCCGCAATCAAAGCCGGCTTGGGCAAGCAGATGCCCAACTGGCAAGTAGCGGCCCCTGTGCAGGAGACGGCATTGGCCAGCGCGAGTGGCGCATCGGCGAGATCGGTAATGTCGCGCACGACCTGATATGTGGCGGCCAGAGCGGCCTCGGGAATATTCCGCAGGCGCAGGTTTTGTCCGAAGGCGGCGCGAATCGAGTGTGGTCCAAAGGCGCGTAGATATTGCGCGAGAGCGGCAACATGCTGATTCGCGATATTGCCCAGCGACGCCGGGACGACAATGGAATACAATCCCGGTTGGCGTTGAGGAAAGACGTAGCGCTTGCGCCAGCGCGCATACTCGGCACTCTCTACGCCCGTGGCGGGAATCGCGAGAGCCGCAGCCTGGTCCAGCGGCTGGTCAATAACGAGCGGATGGAGTTTTGTCAGCGGCAATTGCGCAAGCTGGCGAACTTCGTCCTGATATATCTGGCGGAAGCGATCTTCGCCAAGCTTCGACCATAGAAAGCGCAAACGCGCGGCATTGCGATTCTTGCGGTTGCCATGCTTGTCAAAGAGATGTTTCAACGCAGCCGACACAATGTACGCATCTTCGGCGGGAATGAACTCTTCGAGCAAGTGGCCCACGGACGAACTGGCACCGAGACCGCCGGCGACATAGACTTTAAAACCCTGCCGTCCGTCTTTGATTGTGGCAAGAAAACCCACATCGTTGAATTGCGCATATGCCGAATCGGCCGGAGAGTTTGAAAAAGCGATCTTGAATTTGCGGGGCAAATTCCATGAGTCGGCTTCAGCGATGAGCCGCGTGGTAAGGGCAAAGGCCCATGGGCTTGGATCAAAGATTTCGTCCACGCCGACGCCGGCGTCGGGCGATACAAGAATGTTGCGCACAGTGTTTCCACCGCCGCCGCGCGTAGTGAGTCCAAGCGGCAACAGAGCGCGCAAAGCGGGAATGACATTTTCAATCGACACATCGTGGATCTGAAATTCCTGGCGCGTGGTGATATGCAGGTGTTCCGCTCCCACCTTGGCGGAGATGCGTGCCAAGCCGAGCAATTGCTCCGGAGTAATGGCACCGCCAGTAGCGCGCACGCGCAGCATATACGTTCCCAGTTTGCGCTGTTCATAGCAGCCAAATGGAACACGGCGAACTTTCAAAGACGTAGCATCCGCTTCGCCACGGAGATGCTTCGCGATCAACGACTCGAGTTCCTCGATTTCGTTCGACAAGTTGCCAGGCAATTCGTAAAACATTGTTTGTCACTCCAGTGTGGCCGCAAATGGAAATCATTGGAAAGTCTGGAGCACCGGGCTGGGTTCGAAGCCGCGTATACGGTTTTGCGGACCCGCGCGTTAGCCGCTTTGCCAACGGTGCTCAATCAAAATCGGAGGAAAATAAAAGCCCGCCGAATGTGGCGGGCGTTGAAGAGCCAGAACGTTCGAGAGAATCGCTCAGAGCCTGTAACATGCCCGCACAGACGCGCGCCGACAACAAACGGGAAGCGCGCGTGGATGCAAGGACATGGTCATGCGGATTCTCTCAGGCAATCGAAGTGAGACCCAGGCGAAGATTGCGCAAGGCCGTTGCCAGTGCGTCGATATCCGCGTGAGTGTTATAGAGCGCCAAGGTCGCGCGCACCGTGCTTTCCAGACCGAATCTGCGCAAGATTGGCTGCGCGCAGTGGTGTCCGGAGCGCACCGCGATACCATTGCGATTGAGATAGTCGCCTATCTCTTCTGTGCGGAAGCCTTCCATGACAAAAGAGAGCACAGCGGCCTTTTCCCTGGCCGTGCCGATGATGCAAAGCCCGGGAATCTCCAAAAGAAGCCGCGTCGCGTAAAGCAGCAATTCGTGTTCGTGCCGGGAGATGTTCTCCATTCCGACACGATCAAGATAGTCAATGGCCGCGCCGAGTCCGACGGCATCCGCGATATTGCCGGTGCCCGCTTCAAATCGTTGCGGCGCGGGCTGATAGACCGTGCGCTCGAAGGTCACATCCTGAATCATGTTGCCGCCGCCCTGCCAAGGCCGCGTGTGCTCCAGAATTTCACTTTTGCCGTAGACAACGCCTATGCCGGTGGGAGCGAAGACCTTGTGCCCCGAAAAGACAAAGAAATCGCAATCGAGCGCTTGCACGTCGACGCGCATGTGCGAGACCGACTGCGCGCCGTCGAGCAGAACCTTGGCGCCGTGGCGATGCGCGGCCTTGATCATCGCAGCGGCGGGGGTGATGGTGCCCAGCGCGTTCGAGACCTGAGTGATGGAAACCAGACGAGTTCTGGGTCCAAGAAGCTTTTCATACTCATCGAGCAAAATCTGCCCGGAGTCATCTACGGGAGCAACCCGCAAGCGGGCCCCTGTTTCCGCGCATAGCATTTGCCAAGGCACGATGTTGGCATGATGCTCCAGCCAGGTGACGACAATCTCATCGTCCTTTTGGATGTTCTGCCGCCCCCAACTTTGCGCAACGAGGTTGATGCCTTCCGTGGCTCCGCGCACGAAGATAATCTCGCGGGTGGAGCCAGCGTTGAGGAAGCGGCGTGTTTTTTCGCGCGCGGATTCATAGGCGTCCGTCGAGCGCGCGGCCAACTCATGGGCGGCGCGATGCACGTTGGAGTTCTCGTGCTCGTAGTAATACTTGATGCGCTCAATCACGCTCAGCGGCTTCTGCGTGGTGGCGCCATTGTCGAGCCAGACCAGAGGCCGGCCATGGACGCGCTCCTTCAAAATTGGAAAATCGCGGCGCACCGTTTCCACGTCGAAGGAATACGACGAGAGGCCCAGATCACGCAACGAATCCGAGTGCTCCTCCGCCGGAGCCACAACGGGCACACCGCTGAAGGCTTCGAGTGCGCGCGGCTGGCTTTGCGGATCGTGCGGCGCGGCAACTGGAACAGCAGCGGCATCTGGCTGCGATGTCTTCGTCTCCGGCAGCGCTGGAACTGGGCCGGGAATCGAGAGAGGGCTCGAGAAGATAGGCCGCGCTTCCTCAAGAAACGAGAAGGCCGGAACCGCCGAGGAATCGACCGCGCCTAACGATCCAGGGATTGCGGGAGCGGGAATCTGCGTCTGCGGCGCGAGGGAAAGATCCGGAAGTAGTGCGGCAGGAATCGTGGCATAGCCATTGTCGATTGCCCGTGGAGTTTCCGCCCCGCGCGCAGGTGAATCCACTGCGGGGGGATGTGCATCCGGCGTAGAAAAGATTGGCCGCGCATCCTGTAGAAAGCCATATGCGGGCACCGCGCCGCCAGGCGCTGCGGATGTGACTGGAACCTCGGGCGCGACGGCCGCAGTGCGCACGTCAGGCAAGATGTTACGGTCCGGAACGGAGACAACGCCGACGGGCCGCAACTCTCTTTCCGCATCGACAAACACGCCCAACTGGCCAGGAATCGCCGGTGCCGTGGGACTGGGAACGGCCGTGTAGGGATTGCCTGTTTGCGCCGAACTGGACGGCAGAACTGCGGTTGCGACGGTAGCAGCGGGCGGTTGCGCCTCATCCGGCAGCGCATTGAAGATCGCGTTGGCCATGCGCGCCAACTCCGCTGGCGAGGGAATACCGGGAGCGATGATCTCACTCCCGGGCAATCCTCGATTCCAGCTTGCAACCTCAGAAGGCACGGGCAGATTCTGGCTACTTGTACTCATGGTATTGACCCACGTCTACCCCGTCGAGCAGGGCAATGGCGTCGTTGGTAAGAACGGCCGCCGAGCAATACAGCGACACCAGATAGGAGGCCAGCGAGCGTTGATCGATGCCCATAAAGCGAACCGACAGGCCGGGGCTCTGCTCACCGGGAAGTCCCGGCTGGAAGAGGCCAATCACGCCCTGTTTCTTCTCGCCCACGCGCAGCAGAAGAATCTTCGAAGTCTGGTCCTTGCTGCGAATGGCGATCTTGTCCGAGGGAATCAGCGGCACGCCGCGCCAGGTCAGGAACGGAGTTCCAAACAGTGTGACCGTCGGAGGAGGAACGCCGCGCCGCGTGCACTCGCGACCAAAGGCGGCAATGGCCCGTGGATGCGCCAGGAACAGGGAAGGCTCTTTCCAAACCTTGGTCAGCAGTTCATCCAGATCGTCGGGGGTAGGCGGTCCTTTGCGCGTCTTGAGGATCTGCGATTCCGGAACGTTGTGCAACAGGCCGTAATCAGCATTGTTGAGCAACTCGCTCTCCTGCTTCTCCTTGACGCTCTCAATCAAAATGCGCAACTGCTCGCGTACCTGGTCATAAGGATTGCTCAATAGATCGGAGACGCGGGTGTGAACATTGAGGACGGCATTGATGCTTCCCAAGCGGTATTCGCGAGGCGATTCTTCGTATTGCACGTAGGTTGCCGGCAGCTGCGACTCATCCTCGTGCGCGCAAAGCGACTCGATGACTTTGCTTTCGTCCACCTTGTTCAGGCGAAGCGTGCCCGCTTCCAGCGGCTTCCAATCGAGGAAGCGAACCAGCCAGCGTGGCGTAATGGCGCCAAACTGCGGGGCCGTTTTGGTCACATTTGCAAGTTGAAATGCGGATTCCTCGCGCAACGACACGCGACTTACTTCTTCTGCCACAGGTTGCCTCCTTCTGGATCAAATACATGGTGATTGTAACGGTTGACAGCGACAGCGGCAAATGAAATGTACGCCTCCGGATGTAACTTCCGAGCCGAGGCTGGAATCGGCTCCGCAAACCTCCGGTACGCCGCATTCGGACCACAAGCATCTCCAAATAAGCAACCATATACCAACACATCTGCCGGCAATGGTCCCGCCGTGGAGACAGCTTGTAACGTCTTTGATTCAGTCAAATTCACGCCAGAATCCATCTATCCGCATCGCAGTCAAACATTGGACCGGCGCCTACCAGGAATTCGCTTTCGTGCCAGAAGTGACACGCAGCAAGACCCTGGCGGCGCTGGCCGCAAGGATCGGTTAGAAACCGTAGGAGATACCGAACGCGGCACGGGCACGGGCCTTAAGGTTGACGCCAGGGGAAATATTTCCGGCGGCTTGCAGAATGCCGAAATCCACATTGAGCTTGTGCTTGGGCGAAGGAAGCACGCGCACAGCATAATCAACCGAAGTGGGAATATCGAAGACGCCGCTGCTGACGCCGGCCGTCGAAGTGGACTTGATCTTCTGCGGCTGCTGCGCTGCTTCAGAAGCCAGAATGATCGTGCTCTTTCCCGGACCAGTGAAGACAAAGGCCACCGCGCCAAAGGCCCGCGCGGAAAAGTCCGGCGCATTGCCACCCAATCCCCACAGGGAAGAGTTGGTTCCGCGAACACCGGCATTGAGCAGAATGGGAACCTTCTTTTCGATTTGCGTGACGACCTTGGTGGCTACCAGATAGAGATCGCCATTGGTTTTAGATTGACCGTTTGTGCCGTTAAAGACGTTGCTGTCGTTGGTGCGCGCGATACCACCTACGGAGACCGCTGGAACCCACTTGGTTTTGCCCGCATTCTCGGGAATCAGGTTGACCTTTCCGTGGAAGATGTTCAGACCGTCGGTCCAAAGCGGGCTCAGGCCTGCGGTGTTTCCAGCCGCGTGATCCTCGCGCGTATAACCGATTTCAATGCGTTTGGCGAAACCTTCGGTAATGGAAACGGTATTCCATGTGCCGATCACTGGCCCACCGGCCAAAACGTGATAGGCAATCACAGGATGCCCCGCTCCATTGGCAGGCGAAGCCGCGGTGGAAGCCAGCGGGGTGACAAAGACTCCCGTCGGGCCTTCGTATCCCAGACTCTGCGCCGGCAAGTTGTGAGCCGTGAAAAAGAGCGCAAACAGCAGGAAGAGAATCGTCTTCCGGTCAGAAGCTATCCATGAAGAAAAGGAATATACAAAAGGCGTATGCATGACACTTTCTCCTTGTTTGTCGTGGTTCGATTCAAATCATGCGGCGGAAGATTGTCGCTTTCGAGGCAACGTGCGGGAATGAGCCGGCGTCCCTCCGCAAACACATAAAGGCGCGCAACAAACTCAATTCGGAGTTGTAGGAAAGGGAATGTTCAGTCGCAGGGCTGCGCAGTTGCTAGAGGCAACAGATACAGAGTCCGAAACGCCGGGCGGCATGATGCGACTGATTCATGAAAATAAGTATACAGATGTTTGTTGAATTATCCAGCATAAAGTGCACAGCGGATCGCTGCAACAAGAGCATACAAAGCAATTGATCAAAGATGCAGGTAGAGGTCTGCGGTATAGACCAGCCCCAGCGTCACCAATGCAATGAAAACCTCGCCAATTGCTCCTACCGCAAAAGGCTTCCATCCCTGCTTGCCAAGATCGCGCAGACTGGTGCGCAAACCAACGCCGGCGAATGTCAGCAGAAAAGCCCAGCGGGAGAGATTGGCCAGACTGGTCAGTTGTGGTTTGGTGAAAAATCCGAGTGTAGCCAGCAGTGAAATCAACAGAAATCCAAGCACGAACTTGGGGAACTTCTTCCATAGAAATGCAGCTTTGTTACTGACTGTTTGAGCCTGTCCTTGCGAGGACCAGTACAGCGCATAACCCAGCACAATAAAGCCAATCAGAGCATTGCGCGTTGTCTTGGCCAACACGGCAACCTTGCCGGCGGCATCAGAATAGAGCGCTCCCGCGGCGGTGGCTTCTGCCGTATTGTCCACTGCAAGTCCAGCCCAAAGCCCGTAAGCCTTGTCGCTCAAATGGAGAGTGTGGCCAATCAATGGAAAGGTGAAGAGAGAAATCGCTCCGAGAGCAAGAATGGCGGCGATGGCATAAGAGGCGTCTTCGTCGTCGGCATCGATCGAAGGCTTTGCTGCAATGATGGCCGAGACGCCGCAGATGGAAGAACCCACCGCGAGCAGCGACGTCAGCTTTGGCTTGAGGCTGAAGGCGCGGCCCAGCGGGTGCATGAAAGTTAGCGAGAGCGAAAGCGCCAATGCGACCAGTAGCAGCGAGATGCCACCAAGATGCAGAATATCGCCGAGCAAGAATCGCGAGCCGAGCAAGACAATGCCAGCCTTGAGCCAGAACTCATAGGTTGCAATTCCGGCGGCGAAGATGCGCGGCACTCCTGTTGTGTTGGCGATCACCAGGCCGATGACAATCGCCCATAATACGTATTCGATATTGGGAAATGTTGTGTGGTGCGCTTTGGTATAGGTGGCAATGGATTGTTCGATGAACTTGCCTGCGTACCCGACAGCAGCCAGCAGTAGTAGGCCGGGAATCAGTTCAACGGCGGTGCGCCCCAGAGATACTGCCTGAGGCCGAGCAAGGGCAGTAGTAGCCATCAGATCCTCCATGCAACTTCAAAGGTACTGCAAGTTTCCAGTTAGATATCAATCGTGTTCGCTCAGCAATGATCCATGCTGTCTGCTCTTGTCTTGACCTACCACTTGACAGCCGGGATCAGGTTGAAGCGAACCAGAAGAGCAAGCAGCAAAGCGAGTGCCACGGCATAAATGTCGAGCGACAGACCAATCCCGGGCACTTTCTTTTTGACTTCCGTCATCATGCTTCACCTCGAAGCGGGAGTAACTTGCCGCGCCGGCAATCTTTGGCGCACCGGGCGGGACTCGAACCCGCGAATACGTGGTTTTGCAGACCTGCGCGTTGACCTCTTCGCCACCGGTGCGGGTGGGGTTATTGTCAGCGAGCACTGGCAGTTGGTATCAATCAAATCATGACTGCAAGGCATGTCTGGAGCGCCGGGCGGGAGTTGAACCCGCGAGTACAGGTTTTGCAGACCTGCGCGTTAGCCGCTTCGCCACCGGCGCTTTGGAATAAAGTCAATACTTGCGAACGCTGTGATCCACACGATCCGACCAGGCGTGAATCCCGCCAGTTAGGTTCCAGACGTGGGAGAAGCCCGCCTTGTGCAGAACCTGCGCCGCCTTTACGCCACGCGGTCCCATCTTGCAAACCGTCACAATATTCAAGTTCGCGTCGAGTTCCTTCACACGCTTGGCCAACTCTGGAAGTGGAATCAACTGTCCGCCGATGTTGGAGATTTCAAATTCATCCTCGTCGCGCACATCGAGCAGAAAAAGGTTTTCGCCCGCATCCAACCGCTGTTTCAACTCTTCGGCACGAATTTCAGCAACGCCCATGATTTCCTCACCTTGAATTGGCTCGGCGGACGCCCTGGTTGCTGCATTCGCCTCGCGTTCATGTCCAAATAAAAAATCCACCTGCCAGTCTGTCTTCTGGCGGTGGATCCCTTGGAGGCGGCAGCTTGTAAAGTCCTTTAGCTCAGCCATTTCCTCACGCCAGAATGACGCTGCGTACAGCGCATCGCTGCACAACAACACATTTCGGCGGTCATGGAGTTAAAGAAGCTCATGGAAGGAATGTACCACAGACGCTTCCGGAGGACAAGTCCCACTTCTCGAATTGCTTTCTTCTGGATGGGCGCAACTCTATCTGCCCCGGTCGGGGCCTGCTCAAGATCAGCGAAAAAACAGGAGGTTATGATTGATCCCAAACGCATTTTGCCAAGCCTTCCAACGGTTCTTCAGCGTCGATAGTCTGAACTTTGTTTGTTTTCGGAACAGGTCTGAAGACTCGACTCAAACAGAAAATGACTTTTGTTTTCCAATTCAAAACCGTTACCCTCAATAGGAACGTATCGCCGACCGCCGAAAGGATCGCATCATGAGTTTGACTTGTCGCAATGCCGCGGTGACCATTCTTGCTTTGGCCGTATCGCTGGTCTCCGCCGCCGCCCAATCCAGCACGTCAAGTCCGGCTCAACCCGCCTATCCCGATTACCCCAGCGAGAGCCCGGAGAAATTCGCGATTGCATCCGGCAGTTTTGATTACATTCGTCGCGAGGCGATGATTCCCATGCGCGACGGAGTGAAACTCTATACCGTCATCCTGGTTCCAAAAGGCGCAAAGAACGCGCCCATTCTGATGACGCGCACTCCATATAGCGCCAAAGATCAGACAGGTCATGCGGCCAGTTCCCATCTGGGACCAACCCTCCAGGGATACGACAACGCCACCGACGTGATTGTGGAAGGCGGCTACATCCGCGTAGTACAGGATATCCGCGGCAAGTACGGCTCCGAGGGCGACTATGTGATGAATCGCCCCATTCACGGGCCGCAGAATCCCACTCCAGTGGACGAAGCGACGGACACATACGACAGCATAGATTGGCTTATTAAAAACATTCCCGAGACCAACGGAAAGGTCGGCATCCTGGGCATCTCATACGATGGTTTTCTGCCCCTGATGGCGCTGGTGAATCCACATCCGGCCTTGAAAGCCGCCGTGCCGATGAATCCCATGGTGGACGGATGGATGGGCGACGACTGGTTTCACAACGGCGCATTCCGCGAGCAGAACATGGCATACATTTACGAGCAGGAGGGAACGCGCTCGAATGACGCGGATGCCAAATGGTGGACCTCGAACTTTGATGACTACGACCTCTTCATGCAAGCTGGATCGGCGGGCGAACTTGGCCGCAAGCACGGCATGGAGCAGATGGGATTCTGGCGCAAGATTCTCGCCCATCCAAGTTATGACGCATTCTGGAGCGATCAGGCCGTAGACAAAGTATTAGCCGCGCAACCTCTCAAAGTGCCGGTTTTACTTGTTCACAGTCTGTGGGATCAGGAAGACATCTATGGAGCCATGGCCGTTTACAAGGCCATCAAACCGCTGGACACCGCGAATGACAAGGTCTTTCTCGCTGTTGGCCCGTGGTATCACGGACAGGAGATCAAGGATGGTTCCGCGCTCGGTGCCATTCGTTTTGGCAGTGACACGGGCGCATGGTTTCGCCAAAACATTTTGCGGCCATTTCTGGATCGCTATTTGAAAGACGATGCGCCGAAGTCTGAAATCGCGTCTGTGACGGCCTTTGAAACGGGCGTCAATCGCTGGCGTAGCCTTGCTGCGTGGCCAACCGCGCCAAAAACAAAGCCGCTCTATTTGGAGGCTGGACTCAAGCTTTCCTTTGCGCCGCCCGCCGCCACGGATGCGGCTTTTGACGAGTACATTTCTGATCCAGCCAAGCCGGTTCCCTTCCGCGCACGGCCCATTCAACCCATTGGATACGACGATCCACTCACTTGGGAGCGGTGGCTGGTGGACGATCAGCGCGAAGCCTCCGGCCGGACCGACGTTCTTGTCTTCACTTCCGATGTGTTGACTGCGCCTGTTGCCATCACCGGTCAGCCCATTGCAAATCTCGTTGCCTCCACCAGCGGAACCGACTCCGACTGGGTGGTCAAGTTGATCGATGTCTATCCCGACGAAGTGGCCGGCCAGCCCAGCCTGGGCGGCTATCAACTGATGATCGCAGCCGATATTTTCCGTGGCCGTTATCGGGAGAATTTCACCACACCCAAAGCGATCCCTGCTGGCCAGCCACTCACATACAGATTTGCTCTACCACCGGCGAATCACGTTTTTCTGCCTGGGCATCGCATCATGGTGCAGGTGCAATCCAGTTGGTTTCCGCTCTACGACCGCAACCCGCAGAGCTTTGTGCCGAATATTTTCTGGGCCAAGCCCGGCGACTATCAGAAGGCCACGCAGCGCATCTATCACGCGCCGGGAAAGGCCAGCACAATCGAGTTGCCGGTAGTTGCCAACTAAGCTTCAACGCTGCCGGATCGCCGCTTCCGCCACTTGTCGAATATGCGCGGGACGGGTCCGGCAGCATCCACCCACGATCTGTGCGCCCGCCGCAAACCACTCGGAAGCATTGACTCCAAAGCTGCCCGGATCGCCTGTGCCGGTCCAGCAACGCGCCGCCGCATCCCACTCCTCACCGGAGTTCGGATAGACAACCACCGGCTTGCGAGTTGCCGTTCGCAGTTCACGGATCAACGCTGGAATGCGCGCTGGCGGCGTGCAATTGATTCCGATGGCCACCGTCTGGGGAAAGCGCGCCACCGCGGCCGCGCATGCGCTTAACTTCTCACCATGCGCCACATGCGCATCGTCTTTGCAAGTGAAGCTGAACCATGCCGCCAACCGCGGCCACGGCGTCAATGCCTCACCGATGGCCAAGGCTTCATCCAGCGACGGTAGCGTTTCGAAGGCCAGCAGATCCGGCCTGATTGAGTCGGCCGCATCCTCGGCCAGCACGCGAATGCGCTCGCGATGAAAGTCCACCATCTCGGCAAAACTGCAGCCGTAGTTGCCGTGATACTCAGAACCGTTGTGCAGCGCAGCGCCATACGGTCCTAGTGATGCGGCCACCACGACTCGCCGCTCTGGAAACTCCGCGCAGGCTGCGCGAGCCAATTCCATTGCGCGAAGCAACGCCGCATCGGCTCGCTCGGCCGTCAGGCCATACTCCGCATAGCCCCTGCGCGAAACCTGATAGCTGGAAGTCAGAATGCACTGCGCGCCCGCTTCAATATAGGCGCGATGCACGGCAACAATCTTCTCCGGCGCATCTTCCAATACGTGCGCCGACCATAGCGGCCCATTGATGTCGGCTCCGAGATACTCCAGCTCCGAGGCAAAGCCGCCATCCAGAACCTGAATCCCTTGCAATATAGAATCGCGCTCTCTTGTCGTCATTGTTACTGTCCCCAAGGAATTTTTTGCAGATTCTCGATGGCGTGTTCAAGCGTCGTCAACTGCTTGCAGAAGGCAAAGCGAATCTGTTGCGCTCCGCCGCTGGAAAGCCTATAGAAGCTCGAACCGGGAACAGTGGCAACACCGATATCTTTGACCAGATGCATCGCGAATATGCGGTCGTTCTCAAATCCGAAAGCGGAAATGTCGGTCATGATGTAGTAAGCGCCGAGAGGCTTGAAGACTTTGAACCCCGCCGTGCGCAAGGCGCCGAGCAGCAGATCGCGGCGCTCGTTGTACTTCGCGGATAACTCCGCATAATAGCTGTCAGGCAACTCCAGCGCGGCTGCGCCGGCTGCTTGCAGGGGAGCCGCCGCGCCCACGGTAAGAAAGTCGTGAACTTTTCGAATGGCCGCGGTGAGCGCAGGCGGAGCAATGGCCCAACCCACGCGCCATCCGGTGACGCTATAACTTTTTGACAGGCTGTTGATGGTTACCGTGCGTTCGCGCATTCCTTCGACAGTGGCAAGTGAGATGTGCTCGGTGCCGTCGTAGAGAATGTGTTCGTAAATCTCATCCGTGATGGCCAGAACGTTGAACTCTACGCAGAGATCGCGAACCAACTCGAGTTCGGCGCGCGAAAAGACCTTGCCGGTGGGATTGTGCGGCGTGTTGAGAATGATGGCGCGAGTCTTACTATTAAAGGCCGCGCGCAAGGCCGCCGGATCGAAGCGCCATTCGCCATCCACCTCTGTCGGTGGATGCAGGGTGACGTAGCGCGGCGTGGCTCCTGAGAGAATCGCATCGGGGCCATAGTTCTCATAGAACGGCTCGAAGACGATCACCTCTTCTCCTGGATCGACCAGCGCAAGCAATGTGGCAATCATCGCCTCGGTCGATCCGCAACAGACAGTAATCTCTCGCTCAGGATCGATTTCGATCTTCTGCCATGCGGCAAATTTCGCGGCAATGGCACGCCGGAAGTTTTGTGCGCCCCAGGTGATGGCATATTGATTGATGTCGGCGCCGACGGCCTGTTGCGCGGCAATCTTGATGGCCTCGGGTGCCGGGAAGTCGGGAAAACCTTGCGCCAGATTCACCGCATTATGTTGGATGGCTTGGCGCGTCATCTCACGGATGACCGACTCGGTAAACTGCGCCGCCTTTTGACTGATTCGCACTGTAGAGTCCTTCTCCGCGCAGGATGCGCTTTCTAATCAGAGTGCCACATGGAAATGTGGTAACGAAAGGCTGAAACATATTTTTCGCAAACGACTGCAGTCAATGAGACTACCGACGGGACGAATTCTCTGGAAAGAGAAATCCGTCCTGCCGGTAGCCACGTCTATAGTCTGCTCTAATTATTTAGAAGATAATCTTCAAAGCGAGTTGAGCATTGACCGGCTCTCCCGGTCCAATACCCGGATTGCCGAGATATTGGCCGATAGTGGAACCGATGGTGCTGGTTTCACCCGCCGTCGGGAATCCCACCGGTGCCAGATTGGTGCGGTTGAATACGTTGATGATGTCGGCACGCAATTGCGCATTGATGCGCTCGGTGATGGGTGTGTTTTTGACCACGGCAAGGTCAATCGAGTTGTAGCCGGGATTGTAGTTTTGGCCGCGCCGCGTGGGGGAATACTTGCCCGATGCGGCATCCTGAAACGCAGAAGAACTGAACCACTGCACGTATGCCGCACTACCAGAACTGGCAGGTACGATTTTGTGACTCACACCGGCAGAGGGGTGGGCAACCACCTGCACGGCACGATCCGCACCCTCGCCGTTGCCGCTTGGGTTGTTTGCCGAGACGACCGTGTATGGAGTGCCGCCGTGAATCGCCAGTGCGGAAGAAAGATCCCAACCGTGAGTCAGGCGTTTCGGGCCATGGAATGCCGGCACCTGATAGTCAATGTAGCCACTGAAGGTGTGGCGAACATCGAAGTCGGAGTTTCCATACTCGGCGCGCTCATTGGTCGGATCTTGCGGCACATAGGGCAGCAGGCCGGTTTCGTAATCGAGCGCATGCGCCCACGTGTAGCCCAGCTGCGAAGTGAAACCACGATAGTTCTGCACGCGCAACGTGGTTTGCAAGGAGTTGTAGTTCGACCCCAAATTGCTGCGCGCCTCGTCAATGACCGTGAAGTTGGAAAACTGACTATAGTAAGGCCGCGTGACGTTGGGATTGGTCAGGCTAGCGCTACCCACACTCTCCGGATTGATATCGAAGAGGCCTAGCAGATGAATTCCCTGCGTGCCCACATAGCCCACCTGCCAAATCACATTCGAACTAAAGCTGTGCTGAATATTCAGGTCGTAAGTTTGCGTATAGGAAGGACGGAAATTCTTGTCGAAGGTCGAAATCGCAACGGTTCCTTGTCCGGCCAAAGCCGCCGTGTAGGTTTGGTAGATGGGAACGCCGCTGGCGATGACAGTATTTGTCAGGCCCGCAGCCTGTGCTACCTTCTGCGTTCCGGCTGGATTGAACTCAGGCCCGAAGACCGAAATGTTTTGTGCGCCGTTGTTCTGCAGAATCGACTTCATGAAGACCGAGTCGCCATAAAATCCATAGCCGCCGCGGAGTACGGATTTGCCATTCGAATCGAGCCGGTAAGCGAAGCCCACACGCGGACTGATGCCGCCCCAGAACTTCTGATAGATGTTCGATACGTCCTGGCCAACCACTGCCAGTCCAGTAGTTTTTGTTGGATCGAAGATGGACAGGTTGGATTCTCCGGAGTGAACCGGGCCTTCGTAGTCGTAGCGCAGGCCAACGTTCACATTCAATCGCTTGTTTATTTGCCACGCATCCTGAGCAAATAGCGCAAAGGTGTTGACGTAGACCAGACGCTTGGGATCGCCCAGAACGATGTTGGAATAGTTGGGATCAAACTCGCCTGCAAGAAAGTCGGCCAGATAACGCAGATTAGGGTCGGTAATGCTTGCATCTTTGGCCCACGGTCCCTGCGATCCGTCGAAGTATATCGTGCCGCGCTTTCCAGTCTGATAGAAGTCGTTGACTTGGGCTTTGCGTATTTCTCCGCCAAAGTGCAGTTGATGCGCGCCCTTGGTCCAGGAAAGATCCTCATCCAGATGGCCGGTAATATCCTGACGGCCGGAGGGCGAAGTCACGCCGATCGGATCGAAGCCTCCGCCCGCTGCAAACAACCCACTGCCCGCCGATGGAGGTCCAATAATCAGGTGCGGAGAACCGGCCAGCGATGCATCGGTGACACCGGTGTCCAAACCCAGACCTACGGGATTGAAATTCGTATCCGCATCGGCAAAGACCTGATTGAAATAGCTAACGCCAGCCGCGAGCTGATTGCTGATGGAGGGGGAAATCAGCCGGTTGTACACCAGCGAATAGTTCTGTACATGAATGGGCGCGACCTCGAAGTAAGGCGAAAGAGCTGAGGTGCTCGGTGCTGTTTGATTGCCCTGGCCAATGAACCAATTAAATGCGATATGATCCTTATCGGTCAACTGACCATCCAGTTTCACTACGCCATTAAAGCTGTGGCCGATCACGTTGCCGGTGGCGGTGTAATTGTTTGCCGCAGCTACACCGTTTAGTGCGGAGCTGGGCCACAGACCTGCATCCGATCCGTTCCCGTAGAGTAGGTTGTGAGCAACCGAATTGTGTGCCACGCCATAAGAATCGAGAATGGCGTAGGCTGCCGTCTGGTACGCGGCGGAGGGCTCCGTCGCCGCATTGCTGGCGCCGATCAAAAAGCCCTGATGCTCGCCCGCAACAAAGTAGAATAGCTTGTCTTTTAGAATCGGGCCGCCTGCCGAGAATCCGTAGTGCTGATTGCGCGTCTCCGGCTTGCTGCTCGCAAACGGATTCGTCGCTTGAAAAGCCTCATTGTGATTGAAGTAAAAGGCCGTGCCATGCAGCGTGTTGCTTCCCGATTTGACCGTGAGGTTCACTGTGCCGCCAGGGTTTCGGCCAATCTCGGTGGAACCGGCGGTCACAATCGAAAAGTTTTCAATTGCATCGATGGGGAAGATCACACCTGCAATGCCGTTTACACCGGTCTGATTCACGGCGGGAATATTCCACCAAAGATCGTTGTTGTCAGTTCCTTCAATTTGCCAGTTTACGGCGTTTGAGCGCGAGCCGTTGACGCTGAAGTTGTATCCGCCGCCGCCGGTCTGCGCGCCGGCAAAGCCCGTGGTCTGTCCGATCAATTGCGTATAGTCGCGTCCGCTGTTGGGCAGGTTCTGCACCACCGCTTCCGGCAGGACCGCCGATTGCTGATCGCTCTCCGTGTCCAGCGCCAATGCGTCCGCAGTGACTTCAACAGTTTCACCTGCCGATGCAATAGGCAACCGGACCGGCAGCGTGTAGGTTGATCCGGCTGTAACAGGGACTTTCTCTACTTTGACGGTCTTGAAACCGGAGGCAGTCACGGTAACGGCATAGCTGCCCAGCGGTACATTGGCGAAGGCGAATTCTCCCGCGCTGGAACTTACTACCTTGTACGAGGTGTTTGTGCTGGCTTCCGTCGCGATCACCTGCGCTCCAGCCACGGCAGCACCTGACTGATCCGTGACAGCGCCGACGATGCCTCCGCGAAAGGTCTGACCAAATCCGCTGATCGGCAGAGACAAGATTAAGGCGAGCGCGAGCGAGAGCGCAGAGAATGCACTTCGAGTACGTAGGGTAAGCATTACGTCTTTCCTCCAAAATGTCGAACAGGTTGTACAGGTGGCCTCAAATAGAAATCGAAGAGGGCATGTATGAGCTGGCGCTCATGCACGCACAAAAAGAGGCCTGATTGTCAGGGTGGGTTTTAACGACAACAGCGGAATGGAGTGGGCAGAAATCCCATGGGCGAATTATATGTCCAGTTCCTCCGAAATTGCAAGAGCGACTGAGCGACAGTTGACTCCACTCGTGCCGTTCCGTATGATGACGCCATGACGATGTGCCTCAAGAGCGCCCTTGCCTCAACACTGTGTTGCAGCGTTTGTACGCTGACATGGTGTCCCTCTGGCAGGTGGAGGCTGGGCAGATTCGTTCTTTGACCTAGTTTCAGCTAAAGCACTCTCTTAGCCCACCGCCGGAGACCGATCTGGCAGGTGGGCTTTCTATTTTTGCCTGCTTGATCGCCGACATTCTGGCAACTTCCCCAAAACAGTCGAATGATTTTCACACCTTCAAGGCGAGGTCCAAGATGAAACATAACGCAGCCAGAGCGATATTTGGCGTGATCGTATCTCTATCGATGATTCCATCTGCATTTGCAACAGATGGATATTTCTTGACCGGTTACGGCACCAAACAGCAAGGGCAAGGTGGAGCAGGCGTGGCCAAACCTGGAGACAGCCTGGCTGGCGCGACGAATCCAGCCGGATTGACCTTGGTAGGCAATCGCCTGGATGTTGGTTTGACACTGTTTCGCCCGGTGCGTTTCGGCACGATTACCGGCAATCAGTTGCCGCCGGGCTACCCAAGTGTGAACGGCACGTATGATGCCAACCGTGTGAAGAACTTCGAACTTCCCGAACTCGGTTACAGCTTCCAGTACCGTCCCAACCTCGCGCTGGGATTGGCGATTTACGGCAATGGCGGGCTCAATACATCCTATAAATCTGCCATTCCCTTGCTGGGCAGCACGCGCGGCGGCGTGAATATCGAACAGGTATTTCTGTCTCCCACCCTGGCTTACAAAGTGGGCGCACACAACTCTTTGGGAATTGCCGCCAATATTGCAATCCAGCTTTTCGCGGACGAGGGGTTGCAGAATTTCGAGAGTGCAGCCTCCGTTGCACCGACGCAGGTGAGCAACAATGGAAACTCCTATGGCGTCGGTGGTGGTGTACGCGTGGGTTGGCTGGGAGAGTTGAACAAGGTCGTGAGCGTAGGCGCAACTTACCAAAGCCGAACCTATGTGAGCAAGTTCAATCGCTATAGCGGTCTCTTTGCCGAACACGGCGGCTTTGATATTCCTGCCAACTTTGCTGGCGGAGCTGCCGTGAAACTCGGCTCCAAAACTACGTTGCTTTACGATGAAGAGCGCATTCTCTACGGGTCGGTCAAGTCGATTGCCAACTCCGATTCAAATCAGGCTCAGCTTGGTTCAGACAATGGCCCCGGCTTCGGTTGGCACGATATCAATGTTCTCAAGGCTGGGATCGATCACGCGATCAACCCCGCGTTGACCCTGCGCGCAGGCTACAATCACGGGGGAGTTCCTTTCGACAGTTCGCAGACTTTTTTCAATCTTCTCGCCCCGGCCGTCACCAAGGATCACCTGCATGCAGGTGCAACCTGGACTGCCAAAAGCGGCAATGAGATCAGCTTCGCCTATATTCACGCCTTCAACAATACGGTGAATGGCGTGAACTCAATTCCAGCAGCTTATGGCGGCGGCAATGCCAATCTGAGCATGTATCAGAATTCATTTCAGGTGGCGTTTGCGTGGAACCGTGACAAGAAAAAGTAATGATCCAGAATGATTGCAATGAGGAGTGAACGCGGATGATGGAATGGATCAGAGGCGAGTGGCCATGGTATGTGGCAGGCCCACTCATAGGTCTCTTCGTGCCGGCACTGCTGATCGCTGGGAACAAACTGTTTGGAATATCGAGCAATCTGCGGCACCTCTGCGCCGCACTTGTTCCTGGCAGAGTGGCGTTTTTTTGCTACGACTGGAAGCGGACTGGGTTGTGGAATCTTCTCTTCTTGGCAGGAGTTCTGGTGGGCGGCTTGATTGCCTCTCATCTCGGTGCGGCTCACGATGTAGCGATCTCCGCACAGAGCAAAGAGTCGCTGGTCAGGCTTGGAATTCATGACTTCTCTGGCCTAGCACCGCGAGAACTCTTCCGCTGGCAAATGCTTCTGACGCTCAGAGGATTTGTTTCCATCATTGTAGGTGGATTTCTCGTTGGCTTTGGTACCGCTTATGCGGGAGGCTGCACCTCAGGTCACGCTATCAGCGGATTGGCGAACTTCGAGTTGCCGTCGATGATCGCTGTGCTGGGCTTTTTTGCCGGCGGACTTGCCGCCACCTACCTGATCTTGCCATTTCTGCTGAGAGGCATATGAGGGACACTATGCAATCCGTGCACCAGGATGCGGAGATCGGCCGGCACGCGAACGAGCCGTTATTCCTGCTGTTTTATCTTCTACTGGGCGTCGCCTTTGGAATCGTGCTGACACGTTCGGAAGTAGTCTCCTGGTTTCGCATCCAGGAGATGTTTCACTTTCAGTCCTTCCGCATGTATGGAATCATTGGCTCGGCAATAGCGACCGCGGCGATCTCCGTGGCGCTGATCAAGAAATTGCACCTGCGTTCGGTCTCCGGCGAGATCATTGCGATTCCTCGCAAGGACTTGGGAAGCGGCATTCGATACGTGGTTGGAGGAACGATCTTCGGCTTGGGTTGGGCGCTGACAGGTGCTTGCCCTGGACCGCTCTTTGCACTCATTGGCAGTGGAGTGCCGGTAATGATCGTCGCTGTACTGAGTGCTCTGGCCGGAACCTGGGTATATGGATGGCTGCGGCCGCGACTGCCACATTGATCCCTGGCAAACCCGCGCCTTCCTTCTGCGCAGAGTAAAAGCCGCATTCACCGTCCAAATGCGTGTTCGTACGCCTCAAACTGCTTGACAAGCCGTATCGCAACCTGAGAAGCCAACTCTGCCGATGTGAAGTTCTTGCCTAGTTCTTTCACATGCCATACGACGCTCTGGCCTTCCGCCCGCGGCTCCAACGACCATACTTCAGCCGCAACTGGCGATTTGTCTTCAAGAAAAACACCCTGAGGGCCTGAAGCGTTTCGGTCAAATCGTATACTGCACGCCTGAGGGACTCCATTGCGAATTCCTCTGTCAATGAAGATAGCCGCAACATTCTTCAACTGCAGGAAATCTGGATAGTAAGCACTATAAGGTCTCCACTCAAGCCGATTACCTTCAATGGTCTTGCCAGATGTCAATGCTTTCGTCGCATCCTTCAAGTTTTGCCACTCCGCAGCGGCTCCTTGAACAACGACTTCTTCAGTGCTCCTGGTCTGATTCTGCCGAGCTTCACGCTCGCTCAGAAACTTATCAAACTCGTTGTTTGCCATAACTTCGTCTCCTTATCATGTTGTTAGGGGAATTGTTTGGCTGTAACTGCTCTCCATATTTCTGATTCGATAGCGACGATCTCTTCATCGCGCAATTCCGGAAACTGACGCCGCTTTTTTGCAGACAGTATGCCACGGTTCTGCCGAATAAACCGGATGAGCAAAGATGCACGTGCATTCGGCATATCGACGATCATCTTCACCGCTGCCATTGCCTTGTCGAAGACCTCAAGGAATTCAATCTCCTCTCTAAGATCTTTGCGGATGGTTTCGGCCACGGCTTCATATAGATACTCCGCCTGAGGCGTCGCATCGTAGTAGCGATAGAGCTTGTCCGTGCTGCTCAGAACAGTGAGCCGTTGTTGATCGTCCATTTCATACTTGATCAGGGGCATGGCGCTTTTGGAAAACGCATTCAAGGCGGCATCATATGCTTTCGGTGTGCGCAACATGGCCGCGGAAACCGGGAAAAGAACGCCCTGCGGAGCGAATTGCAACTTCGCCAAGCTGTGATGAATCAGAAATCGGTGGATTCTGCCGTTTCCATCTTCAAAAGGATGAATGAATACGAATCCAAACCCTGTCACCGCCGCAGCGCAAATAGGATCGACTCCGCCGCCTTCGATACGAGTGACCATGCGCATCCAGCCGTCCATGAGGCCGGGAACATCTTCCGGCTTGGGGCAGATAAAGTGGACGATTTCAGAGTAATTGGACGCCGTTTGCCCGACGTAATTTTGAATGGAACGCCAATCCTTCTGCGCGTAGCGAGCATCAACGATTGAGTTCTGCAATTCCACGAAGGCCTGCTTGTCGCTGGTGTCGAAGTCGTCTGCACGTCCCAATGCCGCTACAAATCGTAACGTCCGGTCCGTGCTTGGCACTTCACCCTCGATAGCAAAAGAGGATTTGGTCTCTTTCGTAAAGAGGTAGTGGACAGCGCGAGCCAATAAGGCGGGGTCTGCGCCTTCGACAATTTTTTTGGCTTCCTCTCCCAATTGCTGCTGTTGCGCGGCGTTCAATCGGTCGGTGCGACGAATCATCGGGCAGTAATCACGATTGCCCAGGAGATTGTCGATCACACGTTGCCGGCGGATACGAGCGCCGGTTGTTGTGATGTGCAATTCCGGGTCCAGCAGAAGCACGTTATCTGTGGGCGGAACGTCGGGGATATCTAGCGTTTCACCGGTGAGGAATTCGTAGAGATACCAGGCGCGCCGCGCGTACTTGCCAACCGGCTCACTCTTGACCCATGCTTCAAAATCATTGCGGCCCACCTTTTCAAAAAAGGCGACCAGAACATTCAGGTCAACGGGCTCGTAGCGCATGGCAAAGCGGAGATGCCCGAACAAATCTGTTGGCCCATATGCCAGCGGATACTGCTCAAGAACCATGCCATCCGAGATTCTCGTTTTCCGCGCGCCGCGGATCGCTTCGGAGCGAACGGCAGGAGGCACAACGGCCAGTCCAAGCTCTTCGATCAGCCAGCAAAGTCCGATCAGCTTAGCCTCAGATTTCGATTTTAAATCGCTAAATGTCATATGGAACCGTTAAATCAGACCTCAGTTGGAACGAAAGCGCTAATCGGCTAGAGCAATTGAACCATCCAAATTTGCTAAAGTCAATTCTAAAACGCTAAGATTGTCCGAATATTTATCTAAAACGTTAATGTCCGTCTGCGATTCCCTGGCGATGCCTCCATGAGGAAGGAGCCATTTTCCCTTTGCGCTTAGCATTGGAATGCCGGGAGGCTCCAAAAGTTGCAATGCAGCAACTTCATCGGGATCCTCCGGCCTGTCCAGTCCCCCTTCACGATGAGTTGAGGCTGAAACCCGGGCAGAACTGATCGTTTCGCCTATTCTCTGGGGCCGTCTGATGTATAAATGTTGCAGAGCACTTCAGCGTGTCTCTCATTTGCAGTAAAAGATCTGAAGGTTGGGGTTCTGGGAATTGCTGTACGCGCCGGAGCAAAAATAGACCACGTGACGCCGCGTTAGCGGCGTGACGTGGCGGAGTAAAAGTGGACCACCCGCCAGATTGAAGTTTCACAGACAAGCAGGTTTTCTTTGGGGTGCC
>Ga0187867_10000176_pt1 | contig 57881 bp, 43 predicted proteins | sample June2016WEW_13_1_FD_132976 | JGI IMG/M metagenome (GOLD analysis project Ga0187867, IMG submission 132976) | Peatland microbial communities from SPRUCE experiment site at the Marcell Experimental Forest, Minnesota, USA - June2016WEW_13_10 | ecosystem: Environmental > Terrestrial > Soil >...
GCCGGCCCGGCCGCGGCCCCGCTCAGCGCCGCGGCCATTGGGAGCAATCACCCCTCCTCGGGCGCCTATTCGCCGGTGAACCCGTCGTCATGGGGAGGCGCGAGCTGGCCCCTCGGCTCCACGTTCACGTCGGGGCCCGGCAGCACGCTGGAGGTCGGGGTGTACTCCGCAAACGCGACCGAGATCGTCCTGGAAATCTACCTGGCCGACACCGGGGCGGACGCGGCCTACGACTACGTGATGGCGAAGGGGCCCGACAACATATGGCGGGCCGCCGTGGCGGGCGCGCCCGGCTACACCCTGTACGCATTCCGCGCCTGGGGCCCGAACTGGCCCTTCGCCGGCGCGTGGGCGCGGGGCAACTCGTCGGCGGGCTTCGTCACGGACTGCGATTCCCAGGGCAATCGATTCAACCCCAACAAGGTCCTCTTTGATCCCTATGCAAGGGAGCTGTCCCACAACACGTGGACCCCGGCGATGCAGGCGGCCGGCGAGCAGTACTCGATGTACACGAGCGGGGGAGCCGACATATCGCCGACCCAGGTCTATGCGGGCCCCTTGACCGGCGGGGTCGCCGTCGACTGCCGCAGCGTGGACACCGGGCACTGGGCCCCAAAGGCGGTCGCCTTGGTGGACGCGACCCCCACCGGGCCCAGGCCGGCCCTCAACCAGAAGGACGCCATCATCTACGAGGCCCACCTCAAGGGGCTCACCGCGCACCCGTCGAGCGTCAACCTGACGGCGCTCCTCAGCCCCTATTCGGGCTTCCAGGACGCGGCGGACGTCCCGGACAGCCTCCGGGGGACGTATGCCGGGGCGGCCTACATGGCCGGCTACCTGAAGGACCTTGGCTTCAACACGGTGGAGTTCCTGCCGGTCCACGAGACCGACAACGCGGCGGACCCGACAACCGCGCCGTCGACAAGCGGAGGGGGATACTGGGCCTACTACACCTATGGGTACTTCGCCCCGGACCGGCGCTACGCCAGCAACCAGTCCCTGGGCGGCCCCACGGCCGAGTTCAAGGCCATGGTGGCCGCCTTCCACGGCGCCGGGATCGAGGTGTACCTGGACGTGGTCTACAACCACTCGGGCGAAGGGGGCGTCTGGGATGCCTCGACCTCGGCCCAGGCCGAGATCACGTTCTTCCGGGGCCTGGACAACTCGTCCTACTACACGCTGGATCCCGGCGACGCGCAGCACTACTGGGTCAGCACCGGCGTCGGGACCAACGTGAACGGCGGCTCCGCGCCGGTGCGCCAGCTGATCGCGGATTCGCTGACCTACTGGTCCGCCAACATGGGCGTGGACGGCTTCCGCTTCGACGAGGCCGCGGAGCTGGGGCGGGACGGCGCCTCCGACTTCTCGGGCTCATCGCCCCTCCTGCAGTCGATCGCGGCCCTCGCCGACGCCGGCGGATTCAAGATCATCGCCGAGCCGGGGGACGTCACCGACTCGGACTGGCACGAGATCGGCGAATTCCCCGCGGGGTGGGCCTGCTGGAACGGCAACTACCGCGACTCCGTGCGCCTCTACATGACGGGGAACCTGGCCGGGTACGTCGACGGGGCCGGCGGCCTAGGGTACGCCGACGCCTTCTACGGGGACTCCGCGAAGATGGCGGCCGAGGGGGGGCCCCAGAAGTCGGTGAACTACGTCGTGAGCCACGACGGGTTCGACATGACGGACCTCGTGAGCTACGGCACGCCACCGGCCAGCCTCGCGTGGCCCTTCGGCCCCGAGCAGGAGGGCGGCGCCGACAACAGCTCCTCCTGGGGTGGCAGCCAATCGCTTCGCCGCCAGGCCATAAGGGACTTCTGGACGTTCCAGGTCCTGAGCCGCGGCGTCCCGATGATGCTCTGGGGAGACGAGTTCGGCCGCACGGTGGATGGGAACAACAACTCCTACAACATCGATTCGGTGGCCACCTGGAACAACTACAACATGATCGCCAGCAACAGCCCGGACACGGTCCCGACCGGCGACACGACGGGCGGGACCATGGGCTATAACGACAACCTCGGGAGCTTTGCCGGCCCCATCAACGCGAACTTCGCGTTCCTCCAGTACCTGCTCCACCTCCGGGGCGCCCACGCCGCCTTCAGGCAGCAGGACTACGTCTCGGAGGCGATCACCTTCACGAACGCCGACGGGTCGGGGGGCTTCAACGAGGCGGCCACCCCGACGGCGGAGATCTACGTCCACGGGAGCCAGGTGGGCGACGACGACTTCCTGGTCCTGAGCAACATGGCGTCGTCGTCCGTCGCCTGCACGCTGCCCGCGGCCCCGGCGGGCGCCAGCTGGGTGCGAATCATCGACACGGACAGCTCGTCCGAGGCCACAGCGAACTTCTGGAGCGCCTCGGCGGGGTCCACGGTGGCGGGGACCTGCGCGGTGGGGGGCCAGTCCATCGTCGTCCTGGAGGCGGTATCCCCCGCGCCGAGGATCCAGGCGCAGCCCGTTGACGCCGCCGTCAGCGCCGGCCAGGACGCCAGTTTCCAGGTCGCGGCGTCCGGCGCGGGGGCCCTGGCCTATCAATGGCAGGAGCTGCAGCTCGGCGGGACGGCCTGGACGAGCCTCGCGGACGGGAGCGGCTTCAGCGGCACGGCCACGCCTACGCTGACCGTCGCCGGCGCCGCGCCGGCGATGTCGGGCGACGAATTCCGCGTGGTGGTGACGGATTCGAGCGGCGCGGCGACGAGCTGGGCGGTCCTCCTCGGGGTGGCGGGCGGCGCCCCGTCGCTGCCGAGCTACCGCCTTGGCAATATCTCGACCCGCGCCGATGTCCTGACAGGGAGCAACATCGCCATCGCCGGGTTCGCCGTGGCCGGCCCCGTCGGGTTTGCCAAGCAGCTGCTCATCCGCGCGGTGGGGCCGGGCCTGGGCGCCTTCGGCGTGCCCGGCACCATCACATCGCCCGAGCTCGTCCTGAACGACAGCTCGGGCTCGCCCATTGTCACCGATATCGGGTGGGGCAGCACCCTGATGCCCGGGACCTCGAGCGCGCCCGTGACCTACCGCGGCGCGACCGCGGCCGACTTCGCGGGCGTGGGGGCCTTCCCGTTGGCGGCCGGCTCTACGGATTCGGCGGTCGTGGTCGATGTCCCCGCCGGAAACTACACCGTCTCGGTGCTCGGGGCCGGCGGCGGCACCGGCATCGGCCTCGCCGAGGTCTACGAGATGAACACCTCCGATCCCTGTGTCCTCACCAACATCTCAACGCGCGCCTACATCGGCGCCCAGCAGGCGCAGGTTGCGATACCGGGCTTCGTGATCTTTGGGAGCCAGCCGGCCACGCTGCTCGTGCGGGCCGCAGGCCCGGCGCTGGCCGGCTTCGGGGTCGCGGACCCGGTGGCCAATCCTGTCCTGGAGGTCGATGACGGCGGCGGCGACCCGATCGCAACCGATACGGGATGGGCAAACCTGCCGGTCCTGGGCGACTCGAAGCTCGTGACCGGGAGCTCGTCCACGGCCGGCGCCCGCCAGGCTACACCCGCGGACTTCAGTTCCGCGGGGGCGTTCCAGCTGGCCGCCGGCTCCGCGGACAGCGCGATGGTCGTCCGGCTTCCACCCGGAGCCTATACGGCAAAGGTCTCCGGGGCGGGCGGCACCACCGGCGCGACCCTCGTCGAGGTCTACCTCATGCCTTGAGCGCCTAGGGGGTGCCTCACCCCTGGCGCCGCGGATAATGCCGGTCCGCAGCCGGCTCGCCTAGCCGACCGAATACGGCTCCTCCGTCCGCACCGTCGTGATGTTGTCCAGGCGCTTGGACAGGTCCAGCGGGTCGCCCACCCCGACCGTCCCCTTCGCCACCTGGTAGGCCCACACCTGGAAGTAGGAAAGCGTCGCCCCACCGTACAGGGTCGAGAACGCGCCGTCGACGGCATCGAGCCCGCACGAGATCTTGATACGGCCGATGCGCGGCACGTGGAAGCGCGCGTCCGACGTGAACCAGTGCCCGCCGATGTAGACCTCGGCGTAGGCATGGAAGTCCATGTGCTCGTCCGGGCAGGGGAACCCGATGTCGGGCAGGTGCCCGGTCACATAGCGCGCCGGCAGGTTGAACGTGCGGTTGAGCGCGACCGCCAGGTGGGCGAAGTCGCGGCAGACGCCGTAGCCGCGCTGCAGCACATCCCACGCGGACAGGTCGGGTCGGCCGGAGAGGTTGCGGTACTCGATGTTCTCGTGCAGCCAGAGGCTGATCGCCGCCACGCGCGGCAGCCCGTGCTCGACGGCGCCGAACTTGTCCCAGGCGAACTTGGCAAGCTTGTCGGAGTCGCAGTAGCGGCTCGGCAGGGTGTAGCGCAGGAGGCCGGGGGGCAGCTCGGAGGGCGCGAGCGGCGACGCGGCCGGGAGGCCGTGGTTGTCGGGCTGCGAGGTCGTCGCGACGATGGCGTCGTGCCGGAAGTAGTTCGCGCCGCGCGCCAGCTTGACCCGCCACACGCGGTTGCCGTGCGCGTCCTCGAAATCCTCCGCCGGCAGGCTGTCGCCCATCGTCAGCGCCTCGAACACCACGGCGTGGTCCCGGCTCGGCCGCGGCTGCACGTGCAGGAGCAGCGAGGCCGTGCCGGTCACCTCATAGGCCAGGCTGCAGCCGACCCGCAGCGTGACGTCAAAGGTCGGTCGCGGCTCCGTGCTGCTCAAGCAAACCTCCACGCATCGTTCGCCTTCCAGTGGGGCGGAAGGCGCTAAACCAAGGCTGCGCCCCCGGAATCCGCGATTTGGACGGGAGGGCGGGATTAAGGGCGGTGTTCATGGGGGTTTGTCCGACAATTCAAATCCTAGCCCAGGAGACGCGAAAACGCGAAGAAATACACGGCGGCGTCCTGCCCCGGAGGCAAGTCGCGCGCGGGCCGTCCCGTTCCGTTGCGGATTGCGCGCCCGAAGCCGGAGGGACGCTGGGGATCCCTGAAGGGACCCGCACCGGAGCCAATCGCCGCAGCCGGGGGCCGGGCAAGCGGGGATGGCCAAGCCGTTAAAACCGTCCCAAGCGGATGGCCGGGCAACGCCTTGCCCGTCCCGCCGGGCCCCGGGGGGAAACCCAGGCGAATTGCATCGCCGTTGGGAAAGCCGGCCTTCAGGATGGCAGACCCGGCAAGAACAACGGACGGCAACCCGACTTCCCACATATGAGAGACGACTATCTGAAGAACGCCCTGAAGGTGATCACCGATCCGAACATTCTCGTGAACGTCGTCTCCCGCCGGGTGAAGCAGCTCAGGCGCGGCAACCGCCCGCTCGTGGAGTCGCTGGAGCACCTCTCCGCGGAGGACACGGCGCTGCGCGAGGTTGCCGAGGGCAAGATCACTTACGAACTGGCGCCGGCGGATGAGCCGGCCCGCGGCAACCCGATCCAGGTCAGGAACATTGCTAGAGCCCCTGTCCTCCAGGCCGTCTGAGGAATCAGCCGCGGGATGGCTCCGATGCCTTCCGCGCCATTGTCGGCGCCCTTGCGGGCCGCAAACCCCGTCTGTGTTTTCCAAGCTTTGGGAACAGCCCCGCATTCAAGGGCAACGGCGGCAGACCTCCCAGGACGGTCACGGTTTGTGCGACTTTGTGTGCAACGCTTGGCCGGCAGCTCGCATCGCCCCTGTTCGCTGCCAGCGGACGTAAGTCACATCGTTACCGAACGGGCACGCTGACTCGGGCCGTGGCCTGTAAAGTCACGGGACCAAGCAGCCCGGATTTGATCAGGGTCGCGTCCTTGGACCATACGTTCCATGTGGCGAACGTGAACCGGCCAACCGGGCTTGGCTTGTCCTCGAGCAGCCACGCTGGCCACCGCGCCAGCCGCTTTCCGTAAAGGCTGTCCTTCACCCACTCGCAGTCATCGGGAAGCTGTGCGTCCCCGATCAACCGGTTTGGCCAGAGATTTGTCACATCCACCTCCAGGAGATTGTCACCCGGTCGCGCGACGCCGGTGATCTCGACCCTGAAGGGAGGCTTCCAAAGGATGCCCAGGTCCCTGCCGTTCAACCTCACTGATGCGATGACCTCGACCCCGCCCAGATCCAGGTACGCGCGGCTCCCTTTTGCGACCATGGACGATGGCACCTGGATCGTTCTCCGGTAGCTCGCCTTCCCGGAGAAATACCTGACCCCGGGATCCGGGCATTCGGTCCAGGAAACAAGGCGGTCCAGCCTCATGCCGGGGGGAGCCCCCCATCCCTGCGGGAATTGAAGGTCCCATGGGCCCTCGATATTCACCGGTCCGGGCACTGCAGGGACAATGAGCCGGTGCTCCCTGCCGTCGGCGCGCCCCAGGACGTATGTTCCCTCGCGCTTTACCTCGGCCTCCAGGCCTCCATCCCCCAGGCGCACGATCTCAGGATCGTCGCCGATGCCGGACGGCGCGGCGCCGTCGCGGGTGACAGAGACGATCCTGTCCTCCTCCACGACCTCTCCCGGGGTGAAGACAACGAACACGGAGCCGCTCTCGGGCAGGCGCAGCGGCAGGCTGACGCAGCCGTTGCCCTCATCATACCGGGCGGGCAGCTCCACGCGTCCGGTCTCCGGCCACCAGAATTCAGGGCGCATGCCGCTGACGCGGAAGACGCACACCGCCTCCTGGGCGGTGTCGCGCCTGTTCGCGACGAAATAGATCTCCGTGCCGTCGTCCACGTGGCGGTGCGTATAGCGAAATGGGGCCGCCTGGAGCTTTCCGCAGGAAAAGTCGGCCGGCACCCCCGCCTCCGCCAGCACCTGCTGAGGGGTTGGCCCCCAGATAACGCGCCCTTTCCCAAGGCGATGCTCCGTCACGGTCTTGCCATCACAATCCCCCCAGAGGCGACCAGCCAGCTGTGCCAGCCTCGTGTCGCACTCGGGATACCCCGACAGGCTCGGGGATTTCAGGGGCCTGGGCCCGACCACCGTGGCTCCGGCCTCCACCAGCTCCAGGATCCGCGACAGCAGCCCAGGCGTCATTGTCCCGGACCAGGGCATCGCGCCAGGCCCGGGAAGCACCATCGCCCGATAGCCCGTCCCGTCGGGCAGGACGAGCCGGCCATCCTTCACCGACATCCGGGTCAGGACCACCTCCGGCGAGCAGCCGTCATAGTTGTAGCCGGGGCGCACCGGCGGCTCCGGGCTCGCGGGGTCCACCCCCGGCGACTGAAAACGCATGGGCGCGCCTTCCGGCTGAAGGTAGCACAGGTCGGCCACGAACCGGCCCTGGCGGAGCAGGTACTGGCACCTCGCCAGGTATTCATGCCACGGCTTCGACTGCTCCCACCAGGTCTGCGTCCGTTCATAGTGCACGCCCCATGGCCCCATCGTCATGCCCGGCTTGCGGTCCTTCCAGGGCTGCATCGCGTAGCGGTGGAAGATGAGGCGGTTGATCCCCTCGCAAAACGCCCAGTCGCCGAGCGACTTCATCGACGCAGGGTGCGCGAGCCAGTCCTCCCCCCCAACGGATGTGAAGGCCTCGGCGGCCACGACCGGTTTGCCGTAGACGTGGGCCGCCGAGACCGTGCCCCCGCACCATTCCCAGGAGCGATAGACCCCGGGGAAGAAGTCGCGCCCAAGCCAGAATTCGGCCTGGGGTTCGTCCGCCCGGCCGGCATAGGACATGTCGTCGACCGGCGTGGCGTCGTACGCCTCGATGGACAGCCGCAGGCCGTGACGGTTGGCCAGCTCGCGAAGCCGTCCCGCGTAGTTCTCGTTCAGCAGATCGGAGATGGTCCTGCGAAAATCCCAGAGAAACCGTTCCGATGTCTCGAGGTCGCCCACGACCCGCCCCGTGAGCGTGGGCATGAACGGAACAAGATCGTAGCCGTTGCGCTTCTGAAACTCCTCGCCGAACAGGGGTGTCCAGTTCTGCGCCCCCACCTCCCAGCTGTCGATGTGCGCGGATACAAGGGCGTCGCCCGCGAGCGGCCCGGCGTCGGCGATGATCTTCCCCAGGAATCCGGCGAAGTGGACGTCGGCCGCGGCCCTGCTCAGCTTGTCACACTCGAGCCCCCGGCCGCCTTCGGGCGCCGGATGGTTGTCAACGCCGGTCGAGGTGTGGCCGAATCGAAGTATGGTCCAGTTGCCGTCCGGGACATCCCAGGAAAGCCGGCCATCCTTCATCCTCGCCGTGAGATTGAGGATTCGGCTGCGATCAACCTCCCTGTCCTTCGGCAGCTCGGGGAATGTTATCGGCAGCCTCGGAATCCCCAGATCGGTGCCATAGGGGGACGTCTTCGATATGAAGGTCGCCTTCAGGTCGATGTCGGCGATCCGGTAGGAATCGTCCGGCGGAGTGGGAAATCCGAGGAGCACAATGTCCCGGTAATAGCCCGCCACCCGCGCGGGCTCCGCCAGCGCCTCCTCAAAGTGGCGGGGGCCCCGGACCTTCGTCTCGGTCCACACGACCTTCTGCATCGAGAGCTCGGGGGTGATCCACGGGCCCGCGCTTCCCGTCCAGCCCGCGTCATTGCTCAGGTTCACCTCCAATCCGAGCCGCTTCGCCTCTCCGCAGGCGAACCGGAACAGCTCGCGCCACTGGGCGCTGCCAAATGCCACCGGCCCGGCGGGAAGCCCCGGGTCCACCTCCATGATCAGGACGCCGCCGATGCCAACCCGCTGCATCGCCTCCAAGTCCGCAGTGATCGCGCCCGTGCTGATGTTGCCATTGATCCAGAACCAGTAGACCCACGGCCTCGCATAGCCGGGCGGCCGCGCGAATCCCCCTCTCAAGGCAGGGTCGCCCGCGTCCGCAGCGGCGGCGCCCAGGAACAGGGCAGCCGCGACCAGAAGGAACCGAGTCTTGGGTGTTTTCACTTCGAGGACCGAGATTCAGGCAAGGCACGCCTCACGCCGCAGACTAGCAGAATTCCGGCCCAAGAAAACGCATACAGCTCAGACCTGCCGGAGGATCCCCGGGCCTCCCGCGGCCGCCGTGCAGCCCCCGCCATGGGCCAGGCCGCGCCTCTCACCTGGATCGGCACGATTAATGTTGGCTATTAGCCGACTTAATGTAGGCAGGCACCCGCGATTCACCCCGAAGACCGCTCCCGCCGAGCTCAGCTCGACAACAACCTGCCGGACTTGGGTCATCGTAACCCCCAAAAAAAAGACCGATGAAAATGTCCCTGAAACATGCCGCGGCGCTGTTGCCGCTCTTTGCCGCCTGCTGTGCGACCGCAGCCAACGATGCCGGATCCAGTTCCGCCCCGCAGATGCCGGTCGCCTCCGTCCAGGTCGTCACCACGGAGGACTCGTCCGGATACGCAACCTGGGTCGCGATGGCCAACGAGAAATTCAAGGCGGCGGGCGGGCCAGACCACTTCACGCATGTCTACCAGGGTGTATTCGCGGGCGAGGAAACGGGCGCGGTGTTCGCCGTGCGGTTCGCGGACTCCGCCGTGGCCCTTGCGAAGGATTCCGAGGCGATCATGAAGCTCCCAGAGCGGCATGAGCTCATGGAGCACCTTGGCGCGATCCGTAAGCTCGGGCCCTCGATTCTCCTGCAGGCGGTGCATTTCGAGGGCACCTACGAGGGGGAATGGGTGCTGGTCACCGACGCCATGGTGAAGGACGAGGCGGCCTACATCAAGGCGCTGGGAGAGCTCCGCGCGCTGTTCGACAGCCACGGCCTCAAGGACATCAAGATCAACGCCTATCGCGTGGTGGCCGGCCGGTCCAACCACTCGCACGAGGTGGTCATCTGCGCCCCTTCCGGGGAGCGCAGCGCGGCCATGATCGATTCCGAGTCGTCGCCGTGGATGACTGACTGGCTGGCCGGGGTGGCCGGTGTCCGCACCGTGGTCCACAACGGCATCTACCGCGAGATCAGCAAGTGACCGGCTGATCCCGCCTGTCGGCTGGCGGCGGGAGCATCCGTCGCCAGCTTCCGGCCAGGCGGACCGGCCCCTGGCCGGCGCCCCGTGACCGGAGCCCGGGCGGGCTAGGTCGTCGACTCCGCGAGGACCTGGCCTGCGACCACCGGATTGGGCTGCCCGTCGGAGGTCGCTATCAACTCCTTCGGGATCAGCAGCAGCACGGGGACGATCAGGGCATAGACGATCGTGGTCGCGATGGTGCAGTTCAGGAAGCCGTGGGAGGGGCTGGCCCTGTAGATCCAGGCCCCGACGATGTCGCCGCCCCGGTAGGAAAGCTGGTAGGCCCCGTCCACCATCATCATGAGCGTGCCCTGGAGGCCGGGCGGGCATGCCCTCATGGCAAGGTCGTAGTAGGCCGCCGTGGCGATCCCGCCCATGAGCCCGATCGGAACCGCCATGATCAGGGCCAGGTTGGCTGAGTGGATGAGCGCAAGCGGAAGCATCTGGGGGATTGTGATGAACGTCCCCCACCAGAGCAGTTTGCTCAGGCTCATCCTCTTGCACAGGTATCCATAGACGAAGAACATGGGGATGAACGAGGCGGCAAAGATGGCGTAGTAGTAGCCGTAGACCGCGTCCGTGCCATGGAGCTCGTTGCTGAGGTAGAACTGCAGCGGAGTGTTCGATCCCGGGGAGAAGCTGAACAGGAACATGGCGAGCACCGCGGGATACGTGGCCCGGTGCCTGAGGAGGCGCTTGATGTCGCCCACAAGGTTGCTCCCGCGCGCCAGGGGCTGGTCGTAGGCGCCGCTGAAGACCGCGCGAGGCTTCCACAGCCCGAAGAGCCCGAGGGCGATCGTGAGCGCACCCATGATGAGGAAGGTCTCGCCGGGGCGCAGGTGCACCGCGAGGTAGCCGGCCCAGAGGGCCGCGGCGACAGACGGGAGTATGGAGACGATGTTCCAGAGGGCGCTCAGGCGCCCCGACATCAGGTCCTCCTGGCCGACCAGGGCCAGCAGGCCTTGGTAGGCGGCCGCGACGAAGCGGAACGCGAACATCGCCAGGAGCACGCCCGTGAAGACGGACGCATACGAGACCGCCGAGAACGCGAGCCAGAAGTACACGGCCGCGGTCACCGAGGAGAACAGCAGGAAAAAGCCGCGGTCCCGCAGCCCGAATGGGTTCCACGCGTCGCGCGCGAGCCCAAACACGAACGAGAAGTACAGGGGAATGCCCGTGAGCAGCCGGAATGTCGCGATCTGGGTCGCCGACGCGTGCAGCTGGTTCTTGAGCAGGTAGGACGAGCCGATGTCCAGGAGATAGCCGCTCGGCGTCGCGAGGTAGATCAGGAAGGTGAGCGGCGTGAAGTAGGCGAAGACCCGGCCCGCCTTGTCCGTGGAGCTATCGGGTCCGGGGGAGGCAGGTGCCATGGGGGCGACAGTTTCCGAAAACTGCCGGGACCGCCACATGTGTTTTTGCGCAGGGGAACGCCGCCCCCAGGCGCAGGAATCCGGCGGTAAGGGATTGAAAGGGGGCTGCCGCGGGGCTTAGGTGGCATCGGCGCGGGCCGCCGCGCGAACGAGATGCCGCAAAAACCCCTCCATGAAGTCGCGCGCGAGCGCCGCCTCGTCGGCGACGGGGCGATGGGCACCGAGCTCATGCGCGCCGGCCTCGAGGAGGGCGCGTGCGGCGAGGCCTGGAACCTCGAGCATCCGGAGCGCGTGCTCGCGATACAGAGGCGGTACGTCGACGCGGGCGCGGACTGCCTGATCACGAACACCTTTGGGGCGAACCGCATCAGCCTCACGCGGCGGGGCTACGAGTCCGAGCTCTCGGAGATCAACCGGACCGGGGCCTGGATCGCCCGCCAGGCCTTTGAAGGCCGGCCGGGCTTTGTGCTCGGCGACATCGGGCCGCTGGGCGCGATCCTCGAGCCCTACGGCGAGCTCCCCGCCGCCGAGGCCCAGACGGCGCTCGAGGAGCAGGCGGCCGTCCTCGTGGGCGCCGGCGTCGACGCGGTCATCATCGAGACCCAGACGGCGCTCGAGGAGCTCGGCATGGCGATCGACGCGGCCCTGAAGGCCGGCGCGCCGTGCATCATCGCGTCGCTGGCCTACGACCTCCTGCGCGACGGGGTGTCCTACCGGACGATGATGGGCGTCTCCCCGGGCCAGGCCGCCGAGTTCGCCGAAGGGAGGGGCGCGCACGTCGTGGCGCTCAACTGCGGGACGGGCATGGACATGGCCGGGGCCGCCAAGGTGGCGCGCCTCTACCGCCGGCAATGCGAGCTGCCCATCATGGTGCAGCCGAACGCGGGCTCGCCCACCCTCGAGAACTTCAAGGCGTTCTACAGGGAAAGCCCCGCCGACATGGCCCGGGCGGTTCCCGAGGTCCTGGAGGCCGGCGTCGCGATCATCGGCTCGTGCTGCGGTACCACGCCCGAGCACACCAGGGAGATCCGGCGCGTGGTGGACCTGTTCCAGCAGCACGCCCCGGGCCCGGCCACGGGCTGACCTTCGTCCCAAGCGCCTTTTGGAGCCGCGACAGCCGGTCGGGGTGGGCGGGAATTCGGGCTAGCCCGGCCGAAGCCATACCGCCGCCCCGTCCCGGCGCACCTCCCGCACCCGGTGGAAGGGGATCCGCCGGCGCAGGCCCTCGGGGTCGACGATCTCGAAGACATGGCGCCGGTCTTCCGGGAAATGAAGGTCCCGGAAGGGGACGCGGACGATCCGCTTCTCGGCGCGGTCGAGGTAGCCAACCTCGATCAGCCCGCCCGCGAACGAGCGGTCCCACCGGATGCGGCTGAGCAGCTCGTGGATGGGGGCCATGGCGGATGCCCCGCCTCATTCCTCCAGCCGAGCGAAACGGCGCTCGCACCAGACCTGGGCCAGGAACAAGGCCGCCAGGGCCAAGATCCAGAAGCCGGACTGGAACGCCGCGTAGCGGAAGAAGAGGTGTTGGTCCCATGGGACCGATCCGCCGCGGGAATACGTGCTCAGCATGGGCGAAAGGCTCACCAGGAGGATGAAGGCCCAGAAGTAGTATCTACGGTACCTGAACGGGTATATGGCGTATACGAACACCTGGACAATGATGGCCAGGGCGAGGAACTCCCAGGCGCGCCATGCCGCTATGAGGACGTTCCCGTTCGGGATTGAGACGACGTCCGAGCGCCCGCCCCTTCCGATGACCAGGGCGCTTCCGGGGACGTGGCTCAGGCAGTCCAGCCGGGCCAATCTCTCATAGATCATGACATGCAGGTCCGGGCGCCTCAGCGAATAGAGCACCACGGCCATCGGGGCGATGAGCGCCACGAGGTAGAAGAAGGCCGCCTTGGACCTGGCCAGGACGCTCTTGTCCACCGCCCTGGTGCGTATGAATTCCGCTCCCAGCCCGCCCGTCTGGCTCCCCGACGCCGTGGTGAATATCTCCGGCGCCAGGATCAGGGCGCCCAGGAGGAGGACGAGGAAGAGGTTCTGGGTAAGCATGAGCATGTTCAGCGAGGGCTCCGTCTGCGACATGAACAGGAGGGGCGTGCAGAAGGCGAGCGGGAGCACCCAGACGAACGGGCTGACGACCGCCTGGAACCTGAGAAGCGCCCAGAACTGCTTTGAGGTATTCATAGGTGTCCTTCAGTTGCGGGAAAGCTCCACGAAGATGTCCTCGAGGTTCAGGACGCGGGCCTCGTGCTCGCACGACCATCGCTCGGCCAGGGCCTCGGGTGACGGGCCTGAGTCGATCCGCATCGTGACGGTGATGTCGTCCCCCGAGCGGATTGTCCGGTAGCTTCCCGGGATGTCGCCGGACGGCGCGCCGCCCCTGAATCCGAAGAAGCGCACCTGCCGGATCGAGTCCTTCAGCGAATCCAGCGGCTCGCTTACCCGCAGCTTCCCGTTCGCGAGGATGCCGATCTCGTCGGCCACGCGCTCGACGTCGCTAAGGATATGGGTCGAGAACAGCACGGTGCAGCCGCATTCGCGGATGAGCTCGAGGATGTCGTCCAGGACCTCGCGCCTGGCGACCACGTCGAGGTTGGCCGCCGGCTCGTCCAGCAGCAGCACGCTGGGCCGCGGCGCGATGGCCAGGATGAAGCTGAAGATGCGCTGGCTTCCCTGCGAGAGCAAGGTGAGGCGCTTCCATGGCGAGATGCCGTACTTGGCTATGAGTGCGTCGGCCAGCGCCGGGTTCCAGTTGGGATACAGCCTGCGGCACAGGTTCAGGACGGTCCTGACCCTCGCAAAGGGCATGGTCATCGCCTTCTCTGACATGTAGCCCAGCCGCTGGCGTTCCTCGGCGCCCATGAGAAAGGGATCGCTCCCAGAAACCCGGACCGTCCCCTGGTCGGGCCTGGTCAACCCCGCGAGCATCCGGATCGTGGTCGTCTTGCCCGCGCCGTTGCGGCCGAGAAAGCCGTAGATGCTTCCTGTCTTGATGGAGACGCTGAGGTCCTTGATGACCGCAACGCCGTTAAACGACCGGCTGACGTCTTGTATGTGTATGGGTGCCTCGCTCATGGGACTTGGGGCTTTCGGTTCAACCTGCGGAACTTATCGGAAATGAGGGCCTGCACTTCGCCTTCCGCGACGCCCAGGTGCACGGCCCCGGCGACAAGCTGGTCCACGGCGGGAGCCAGCTGCTGGCGGCGAGCGTCCATCCTGAGGACGGGCGGCTGCGGGGAGACGTAGGTGCCTATCCCGCGCCTTGTCTCGACGAAACCCTCCCGCTCGAGGATCTGGTAGACCTTTGCGGCCGTCAGCGGATTGATGTGAAGCTCCTCGGAAAGGTCGCGGACCGAGGGGAGCTGCGCCCCGTGCTGAAGCTGCCCCGACAGGATGCGCTGGCGCAGCTGCTGCTGAAGCTGCACGTAGAGGGGAATCCCGCTGTTGGCGTCCAGGAAGAACACGGTGTATTACTGTAGTAACACAGCATAGATGCGGGCGTCAAACAAAAAAACGCAGCCAAAATCACAAGCCGGAGCGGGAGAAGGAACGAAGTGGACCGGTCCCCCCGGCGGGCTGGCCGGTTGCCGCCGGCCCAAGCAACCACTTTGCGGCGGGGATTTATTCCTGCGAGGGAGCGCCCGTTTCCAGGAAGAAGGCCAGCGGGACCTCCACGCGCGCACGCCACGATCTCTCCGAATGGTCCGCGCCGGGAAACTTTCTGGTTATCCAGTCGCCGCCCGGCGTATAGCCGCCGGCCCGGAGCACGGCGTCCATGCGTTGCTGGTATGGCCCGTACTGCGAATCGAGCGTGGCGGTGCCGTAATCGAAGTAGAACTTGTGGAGGCCGGGCTTCGGCAGGTGCTTCGCGAGGTAGTCGATCACGACGCCGTCGCCGGCCGGCCAATGGGTGGACATGCAGCCGGCCCCCCCGAAGACGTCGGGATACTCGGCCATCGCATAGGCCGATATCAGCCCCCCCATGCTCGAGCCCATCACGAACGTGTGCTGCCGCCCGGTCTCCGTTCGGTACGTCAGGTCGATGAACGGCTTCAGCTCAGTCACGAGGAACTTCAGGTAGGCGTCCGAGGAGACGGGGTGCGATTCGTGGGTGAAAAGACCCGCAATGTCCTTGGCATCATTCACCGGCGTGGCCTTCTGCGGCATGTATTCAGCGGCGCGATTGGCCTCCGTGTTCCAGACGCCGACGATGATAGCTCCGCGGCTTCGCCCGGAGGTAATCAGGTGCAGCATGGCCTTATCGACCGACCAAGACTCGCCCGCGTAGCTCGTTGCCGCGACGAAGAGGTTCTGGCCGTCCTGCATGTATACGACCGGATACCGCTCACGGGCGTCGGCATCGTACCCCGGGGGCAGCCACACGTCGACCTCCCGGGCGATGACAAACCGCGAGGGGAACCCCTTGTGCCTCTCGATGCGCCCGTCCTCGGCGGCGGCCCGGGTCGCGCCCGCAGGGGCGGTTGCGGGCGCCGGGTCGGCCCTCGCAACAATCCCAGGGGCCGCAATGCAGCACAGCGCAAGCGCTCCGAGGCAGAGGTCGGGCATTCTCATGGGCGTTTTGGGACCTGTGGATTTCACCGGGCGGCGCTTCAGAGGAGCCAGCGGAAGTGACGAGCCGCTCGTGTTCCCTGCTGCCCGCGCCGCTGTCTAAAGCGAGCGACGAATGGACTCAACCTTGCCTAACCAGGCGATCACCTCGCGCGCGCTCCCATCTGGTGGGAAGACCGGATAAAAGACGTGCCGGACCGTTCCATCGTCGATCACGAGCACAAGGCGCTTCAACAAGGTCATCCCGCCCGTCTCGAAGGTCGGTAGGCGCATGGCCCGCGTCAGTCTGAGGGATTCATCCGAGATGATCGCGAAGGGCAAGTGCAGGCGTACTGCGGCCTCGCGCTGGTAGGCGGTGTCCTGGGTCGAGAGGCCAAACAGGCGATCGACTCCCAGGGCCCTCAGCTCTGCGAAATGGTCGCGGAAGGAACACGATTGCGGCGTGCAACCCCGCGCTCCGGGGATCAGGTCCCACCCGTCAGGATTCTCGATCCCGGGTTTTCCCGTCCGGGGATACGCGTAGACCACGACCCGGCCGGCAAGCGAGGCCAGGTCGACTGTCGCCCCATCGGTGGCGGGGAGCGAAACGGAAGCCATCCGCGCGCCGGTCAGGTGCCGCGCCGCCCCGTCATCGGACGGCGCCGGGATTGTCGACCAGTCGGGGGTTTCAATGCTGCTTTTCATCTTCTTGCGCTGGGGGAAAAGACATCAAATTCTCGCCCTTCATAGAAGCCGAATCGGCGGCATTCCGCGGGCGATAGGCGTAGGGCAATCACAGGTCTCGCGGAACTGACTGCCAGGGAATTCCCATCTGGCCCAGGAGGTGCCTTTCGCCATATGGTATGAGTCGGCCGCCGTTTGAATCCGAGCGCCAGACACACCAACCGACGCCTCCATGAAATTCGAAAGATGTCTCATTCTTTGTCTCCTCGCGCTGCCAATGGCGGCGGTCCCTGGGCGATGCGCGACGGCAGAGCCCGGATTGCCCGCGGATTCCCCCGCCGAAGCCGTCCGCGGCGCGACGGAGGCACAGATCGACGCGATATTCAAGGAATGGGACTCGACGACGGCCCCGGGTGCGGCTGTGGCCGTGATCCGGCACGGGAACATGGTCTTCGAGAAGGGATATGGCGTCGCGAACCTGGAGTACGGCATTCCCATCAGGCCCGAGACCATCTTCCATGTCGCCTCGGTCTCCAAGCAGTTCACCGCGATGGCGGTGGTCGTCCTTGAATCGGACGGCAAACTGTCAGTCGACGACGACGTCCGCAAGTACCTGCCCGAGCTGCCCGACTATGGGCAGAAGATCACGATCCGGAACCTGCTGCAGCATTCGAGCGGGATCCGGGACCAATGGCAGACCCTGGCGCTCGCCGGGTGGAGCCTTGAGGATGTCATCACCCAGGACCAGATCCTCCGGCTGCTGTTTCGCCAGAAGGAACTGAATTTCCCTCCGGGGACAGCCCATCTGTATTCGAACGGCGGGTTCACGCTTCTCGCCGAGATCGTCACCCGCGTCTCGGGCAAACCCTTCCCCCAATTCTGCGCGGAGCGCATTTTCAATCCACTGGGGATGTCCCGCACCCACTTCCATCAGGACCTGACTCAGCTGGTGCCGGGTCGAGCCTATTCGTACCAGGATGAGGGGAAATCCTATGTCGCCGCGCCGCTCAACTACGCCAACGTAGGGGCTACAAGTCTCTTTGCGACCGCGGGCGACCTCGTGCGGTGGCTGGACAATTTCAGGACCTCCAAGGTCGGTGGCGCAGCGGCTGTTTCCCGTCTGCAGGAGCCCTGCGTGTTGGCCGACGGGTCGAGGTTCGACTACGGCCTTGGTCTCGGGCTTGGAAGCTATCGGGGCTTGCCGATACTATGGCATAACGGCGGAGACGCCGGCTACCGCAGCGATGTGATTTGGTTTCCCAAGCAGGAGTTGGGCGTCGCGGTCCTTGGCAATGCGGCAAACCTTTATGCCGAGGGCAAAGCCCAGAAGGTCGCCGCAGTCTTCATTGGCGACGAGATGAAGGCGGCCGAGGCGAAGCAGGAGAAGGCGGAACGTAAGTTTGTCGCGGCGGATCCGAAGCAATTGGAGCAGTATGTCGGGACCTATCCGCTTCCGTTCGTCCCGCAGGTATTCCGGGTGTTCATGGAAAATGGGAAGCTCTGGGGCCCCGACAGGAAGGGGACGCATTTTGAGCTCCGACCGGTCGCCCCAGGGAAGTTCTACATGGGCGAGATCAAAGGCGACATCGAGTTTGTACAGAAGCCCGGCGACGGAATGAAGATAAGGATCCTGCAGCCGGGATCCATCGTTGAGGGCTGGCGCGTGGCGGCCGACCCGGCCGAGACGGATCTTCTTCCGTACACTGGGGCGTATTGGAGCGACGAGCTTGAGACCCAATACACGTTTTTCGTGCGGGACGGGACGCTGTTCGGGCTTCATGTCCGCCATGGGGAGTTCGCGCTTGTTCCTGTGTTCAGGGACTACTTCACGAGCGGCGAATGGTTCACGCCGACCCTGAGGTTTCTACGCGACGATACGGGGCATGTCACCGGTGTGCGGATGGGGGGTGGCCGCGTCGTTGGCGTGCTGTTCACTAGAAAGCCGGGCGGCGTCCTTCAGCAGGCGTCCCTCGTGTCGGTACCCGCGTCCAGCGCGGCAGTGGCCGCAATAGTGGGCCGTTACGATTACAACGGCCCCATCATGACCGTGACGGAGGAGGACGGCCGCGTGTTTGCCCAGCTGGGCTTCCAGCCGAAATTCGAGATTTTTGCGAAGTCCGACACGGAGTATTTCTGGAAGGTCGTGGACGCGCATGTCACGTTCGTAAGGGACCCGGCGGGGAAGGTCGTAAGCGCGACCCACGACCAGAACGGGCACACGTTCAGCGCGCCCAGGATACAGGATGTTGTTGAAATGAAGCTGAGCGATTCCCAGGCGGACGCTCTGGTGGGTGACTACGACCTTGGGGAGTCGAACAGAATGACAATAAGCCGCGACGCAGGCCGGCTATACACCCAGATTGCGGGGCAGCCGAGGTTCGAACTGGGCGCGCAGTCCGACACCGAATTTTTCCTGCGGCAGTGGGACGCGCAACTAACCTTCATCAAGGACAAGAATAGCAAGGTGACGGGCGTGGTTTCCCACCAGAACGGCAAAGATCACGAGTGGCCAAAACTGGTTAACCCGTAGGCCTTGTAGATTCGAGCAGGGGAGGATCGGACGCGAAGACCACCTCGATACCGGACGCAGCTGAGTTAACGGCGGGCGAACGGTGGTCTCGAGTGCTTCGGGAGTGCATTCGCAACGGCAGGTCGATGTCGGCGGGCCGACCCTCGTCGAATTGTTGGACGGCTCCACGGAAGGGGACGCCGTAGAAATCATTCAGCCCTGAGCGTTTCCGCGGGGTCGACCCGGGCCGCCCGCCGGGCTGGGATCCAGCTCGCGAGAAGCGCCACGCTAACAAGCAATATCGAACTTGCGGCGACGACGAGCGGATCCTGGCCCAGGATGCCGGGCATAAAGGAGGCGAGCAGGCGGGCGAGTGCGAAGGCTCCGGCAATCCCGAGAACCAGCCCTATTGCGGCGAGGCGAACGCCCTGCCCGAGAATAAGCAGTGTGATGTCCCGCAATTGGGCGCCAAGCGCAGCGCGAATGCCGATCTCCGCGGTGCGCTCGACCACCAGCTGGGAAATCACCCCGTAGAGTCCCAGCGTGGACACGAGAAGCCCCGAGATCGCCATGGCCAGAATCCCGTTGGTCAGGAGGCTGTTCCAGCGGCTGATCGACTCGAGAGAGTGGTCGACCGAGGCCACCTGGTAGACGGCCAGGTCGGGATCGACCCGGCCCACCGCCTTGTGCAGGGCGTCGGCGACGGAATCCGGGGGCACGGACGTGCGAAGCACGACGGAGAAATAACTTCCCCCGGTCTGGGCCATCGGCCGGTAGATCTGCAAGTGCGCCGACGTGTTGTTGTCGAACGGGAAACTCACGTCATTGACCACCCCCACCACCTCCATCCAGTCGCGTTTTTCCGGATCCGCGCCGCCTATCCGCTTCCCCAGCGGATTACCATTGGGCCAGAATTTCTGGGCAAGCGTCTGGTTGATGATGGCGACGGCCGGAGCACCGGAGCGATCCAATGCCGTGAAATCCCGCCCTTGCTGTATCTTTATGCCGAGCACGTCGAAATAGCCCGGCGTTGTCGTGTTGGAGTCGGCGACTGGCGCCTGTCCCGATGCGCCGGAGGCCCCCTCCGCGACCACCGGGCGCGAATTGTAGAAGCCGCCCAGCGGGAGGATGTCGCAGGTGACGGAGCGTTCGACCCCAGGCACCGAATCCAGCTCCTCGTTCAGCCTGCCGTAGAAGGCGCTGCACTTTTCGACGCCGCCATACTTGTTGCCCGGCAGCGCGAAGCGGCCGCTCAGCAGGTGATCCGTTCGCCATCCGAAGTCCCGATGCATCGCCCTGCTAAAGCCGTGCATGAAATAGCCGGACCCGGCGAGGAGCACGAGGGTCAGGGAGAGTTCGACGACGACGAGCACCTGGCGAAGCCGATGCCGCGACCGGTCTCCCGTCATGCCCCTGCCGGACTGCTTCAGGCCGGCGTTTGGGTCCACCCGGGACGCGAACCAGGCCGGGGCGATGCCGAAGAAAGCGCCGGCCGCCAACGCGGCAAACAGGGTGAAGCCGAGCACGCGCACATCGATCGAGAGGCGCGGGGGCACCTCATTCTCCCACAACAGGGCGATCTGCCTGCCCAGAATCCGGTTGGTGCCCACGGCGACCAAAACCCCGACCGCGCCGCTGACCAGGGCCAGCGCCAGGCTCTCGGTGAGCACCTGGCGCAATAGCCGGAACCGCGATGCCCCTAGCGCGATGCGAATCGCGTATTCCCGGGCACGGCCCGAGTTTCGCGCAAGCTGAAGATTTGCCAGGTTGGCGCACGCAATCAGCAAGACGGCAGCCGCCAGCCCAATGATCATCCAGGTGAAGCCTTCGACGCTAACTTCCCCGATGGGGGTCAGGCGAAATCCGCTCTGCGCGTCAGTCAGTGGATGTTCACGGCCCAACCGGGCTGCGATGGCATTCAGATTCGCCTGTGCATTGGCGATCGTCGTTCCGGGCTTGAGCTGCGCCACGGCCTGCAGCCAGCGCCCGTCGCGGCTCTTGACGACATCCGGGCTCAGCACCAGGGGCCTCCAGATGTCCTGAGTACCCCAGACCATGGACGTGTCGAACTGCTCCGGCATGACGCCGACAACCTGAACCTCCTCGCCATCAAGCCTCAAGGGCCGTCCGACGATCGCCGGATCGCCGGCGAACCGCTGACGCCAGAATCGATAGCTCAGGACCACCACCTGGTTGCGGCCGGGCTGGGCCTCCGCAGCGCCAAAGACACGCCCCAGCAGCGGCTGCACGCCCATCATCGAGAAGAAGCCACCGTCGACCGCGAAGGCGCGCACCCGCTCTGCCGGCTGGCCGGGCGACGAGATGCTGTAGTCTGGGAAATCGATGATCGAGAACCGTGCGAAAACGTCGTTCTGCGCCTTGACGTCCAAGATATCGCCAGGGGAATGGGGGCCCATTCCGCCTCCCTCGAGGGACGTGTGGTATATGAGAACGACGCCCTTGGGCCTCGCGAACGGCAGCGGCCGGAGGGCGATCGCATTGACAAAGCTGAAATTCGTCGTGTTCACACCGATTCCCAGCGCTAGCGTCAGGACCGCGGTCGTGGCGAACCCCGGGCTCTTGCACAGGGACCGGGCAGCGTAACTCAGGTCCTGGATGAACTGCTCGATCAACGGGAACCCGCGCACGTCTCGGTAGGACTCCTGAACCTGGGCGACCCCGCCGAACTGCCGCAGCGCCGCCGCGCGGGCCTCCTCGGGCGGCATCCCCGCCGCAATGTTGGCCTCCGTCGCCAACTCCAGGTGGGTCCGGATCTCCTCGGACAGCTCAGCCTCGATTCTCCCCTTGTGGAAGAGCGGCTGCAGGCGGAAGGCGAACTGCCGAAGCCAGTTCATGAGGGTGAGCCGGTTAGATCGTCTTGAGCATCAGGTTGATGGCGCTCGAAAGCTTCTCCCACTTCGCCGTCTCCTCCATCAGCTGCCTCCTGCCTCCGGAGGTCAGCGAATAGAACCGAGCCTTGCGGTTGGCGGCCGAGACGCTCCATTCGCCCTTGATCCATCCCCTTGCCTCCAGCCGGCACAGGGCGGGATAAAGCGAGCCCATTTCCACCTGGAATACCTCACGGGACATCTCGCGGATTCGCTGGGACAGTCCGAACCCGTGCATGGCGTCGCGCTGAAGTGCCTTAAGGATCAGCATGTCTAGGGTGCCTTGCAGTAGTTCTGATTTCTCGTTTGCCATTGGAGCTTCCTTTAGGATGTCTATATGAAAGAATGGGCACGGCTCCTTTAGAACGTCAATAGGGAAAAATATTGAAGCCCCGGTGCTTGTTCGGGGCCCTCTCCGCGGTCATTGAACACGAGCTCGACCGCAACCATGGTGAACAGGGCGTGGGGTCTTGTTCCAAGAAGCGCCCTTTGAAGCACCTTGGGCGCGTAGGCTATCCGAATGGCGGAGGAGCTTTTTTCGCGGCTAGCCGCTCAAGAAGACATACAGCCTCGGTCTGGTCGGGAAGGGCTGCGATCTCGTCCCTAATGCGCCCTGCGCACCGTCGGTTTGCGTGGTCGTCAAACACCGCGGCTAACCGAAGAGGTGCCCGGAAAAGGACCGCTTTTGAAGCGGTCCCTTATCGAATGCGCCTTCAGAATGGCATTACAGCTCCTGTCAGTTGCTTCAGCTCATTGTCTGTTCCGGCGCGCACTCAATCCGCTCGAAGGGCGACAATCGGGTCGACCCTAGCCGCGCGCCACGCCGGCAGCCAGCAGGCCAAAGTGGCGGCTGTCCCGATCGCGGCCGCCCCGACCAGCAGCGATAGCGCGCTGAGCGGGTCAACACCCCAGATCAGCGAGCGAAGCATGGAGGCCAGGGCGAGCGAGCCCGCGATTCCAGCGGCGAGCCCGACGAGCACCCAGCCGAAGCCCTGCTTGAAGACCAGCTTCAGGATGCTGGGGCGCTCCGCCCCAACGGCCAGGCGTATACCTATCTCGCGGGTCCGCTGAAGAACGTGGTACGAAAGGGTGCCATAAAGGCCGACGGCCACCAGCCCGAGCGCCGCGGCCATGAAGAAGTCGACCACTCCGGCAACGAGGCGCTCTGTCTGTGTGGCCTCATGGACCACGTCCCTCAGGGTGCGGACGTGGGCCAGCGGAAGGTCCGGGTCCATCGTCGCAAGCTCGCGGCGCAGCAGCGGCGCGAGCTGCGCAGCCGGGTGGGTCGACCGCACCAATAGGAAGATCCTCCCGCCCCACGCCCGGTCGGGCGTCCAGTACATCTCGGGTATCGGATCCATCTTCGCGCCCCACTGCCTCACGCTTTCGGCGACCCCGACTACGCGGGCGTGGAACCACGCCTTCGGTCCGTCCGGTCGGATGATCTTGCCGATAGGGTCCTGTCCCGGCCAGCACTTCTCGGCGAGGGCGCGGTTCACCACGACGCCGATGGCGTCCTCGCCGGTGTCCTCGATTCCGAGCGTGCGCCCGCTGAGCATCCTGATTCCGACGGCGTCGAAATACCCCGGGGTGACGCTGGAAATCTCCGCCAGCGTGCGCTGGACCGAGGAATCGAACGCCTCGTTGTTGACGAGGATGTTCATGTTGCTGGCGCCTTCGAGCGGGAGGTTTGTCGTGGTGCCGGCGGCGGCGACGCCGGGCAGCGCCGCCGCACGCTCCGTCAGTTGGATCGTGAAGCGCGTGCGCACTTCGGCCTTCTCGTACTTGTTTCCCTGCAGATTCACCTCGGCCGAGAGCACGTGTTCGGTTGCGAGACCCTCGTTTGCCGTGAGCAGCTTCATGTAGCTTTCGGAGAAGAGCGCAGCGGCATTGGCGAGGGTGAATGCAATGGCTACTTGCGCGATGATAAGGCCGCGGAGCAGGTTGTGGCGGGTTCTGGAGCCAGCGATGCTCCGGCCGTCGCCGCGTATCAGGTCCGCGACGGAGAGCCTAAGGGACGCGAGGGCGGGAGGAAGGCCTGCAAGAAGCGCGGTCAGGACCGTGGCGGCGACAACAAAGCCGAGCACACGGACGTCGAGAACAATGGCTGCCCTGCGCGTATCGGTGATCGGGGCGACGGCCGCCAGTATGCGGATGCCGTAGGCCGCGATCAAGGTACCGGCGACGGCTCCCCAGATTGCCAGTATTAGGCTTTCGGTCAGGACCAGCCTGAGAATCCGCGCGCCCGAGGCCCCCATCGCGACGCGGATCCCGAACTCGCCCTGGCGGCGCGCGCCGCGGGCGAGGAGCATGCTTGCGACGTTGGCGCAGGCCACGAGCATCACGAGGACGACGGCGCAGAAGAGCATCCAGACTGAGGGGGCGATGAAGCGGCCCATCTCCTCCTTGAGCGGCCGGATGAAGAACGGCTTGGTCGCGTTGGTGTCGGGGTAGAGCGCCTTCAGGCGCGCGCCGATTGACTTTATCTCAGCGTTCGCGGCCGCGAACGTCACGCCATCCTTCAGCCTACCCACGCCGCCTAGCCAGTGGCTTCCCCGGCCGCCGTTGTCGCCCTCGATCTTCAGCGGCAGCCAGACCTGGCACGTGTCCGAGCGCATCCACGGAGAGGCGAACTCGAAGCCCGCGGGCATGATGCCGACCACCGTCGTGTCCGCCCCGTCCAGGCGGACCGTCCGGCCCACAAGACCGGGGTCGCCCGCGAACGCCTGCTTCCAGAGGCCGTCGCTCACGATGGCCACGGGGGGCGCACCAGGGACCTCGTCGGCGGGCGCGAACCAGCGGCCGAGGGCCGGCGCCACTCCAAATGCGCGGAGCACCCCGGAGGAGCAGTAGACGCTGCTGACTGCCTGCGCCTTCTCGCCGCCCAGGTTCGCATCCCAGGGGTTGTAAGCGCCGAATTCTGCGAACGAGGTGGCCTGGTCGCGCATGTCCAAATAATCCGGCGTGGACAGGGGCTGGCCCTCGTTGGACCAGACCTGGACCACCTGGTCCGCTTTCGGGTAGCTGAACGGCTCCACCACGAGGGCGCGCAGGACGCAGAACATCGCGGTGGCCGCACCGATTCCGACTGCGAGGGTGAAGGCGGCGATGAGCGTGAATCCGGGGGTTTTCGCCAGGGACCTCAGGGCGAAGCGCAGGTCGGTGAGCATGGGTTGACGGCAGCGCTATCCATATTAGCAATCGGCATTCCAAAGTAACCGATATTCGTAAGTAGTTACTTGTTAATTTCGTACAGAATTACCAAGCCGCTCTTGAGAGAACGTAAAGGCGAGAATGGGACGGGGCCGTTCCAAAACTGGGACGTGTGCAACGACGCGGCCCTTGCGCCGAATTCCTAGAGCTTGTTTGCGAATGTGGGCACGAAGAGCTTATCCAGCATTTCACCGCTGAATTCCTGGCTGGGTTTGAACCCCGGCGAAGCTACGTAGGTGTAGAGGCTCGCGAGTAACTGGCGCGCGGCCGGCTCCTTGGTCTGGTGGGGCAGGTCGAGGCCGCACACAAGCAACTGGCCGTTGCCGACGCGTCCCTCGAACACGATGCCAAGTTTCTGGTTGCGCGCGAAGTTGTCGATGACCTGAAGCGTCGGCCGGTAGCTGGCCGGCGTGTCTTCCAGGACGAACAAGCGCGATCTTTGCATCAACTCATACCACTGCCAGTCACTGTGGAAGTCAGTGGGAAACAGCGCGAAGAGCGGGTTCTTCGGATCGCAGAGCAGGCCCATCGTATTCGGTTTCTGGCTGGGAAACCACACCGGGCTCCAGAATACCGGCAGGAAACGGCCGCTCAGGGATCGCTGTGTGTCCGCCGCGAACGCGAAGAACACGACTTTCTTCCCGTCAGCCAGCGCTGCTTTCGCCGCGTCCCACTTTTCGCAAACGACGGCGCCGGCGGGCGGTTGCGGCGCAGTGCTGGCAGGGTAAACCCAAATGTCCCAGTCATTGGCAAACTCCGTGCCTTTCAGCGCGACCGTTATGGTGAGCTTGGCCGGTGCGGCGGCTTTGGCTAGCGACGCGTTGATCGCGCCAAGCGCGGTGAGCCTTCCGCTGGGCGCGGTCACGGGAGGCAATTTGCCTGACGCCACCTCGCGACCCTGCGCGTCCTTGATCGTCCAGATCGGCTGCGCGACGGCGAGGTCGGCGGGGCCGTAGTGCGCGAGGTCAGCCGTGGCTTTGAACAACTCGTCTGCCGCGTAGGTGCGCTTGGGCATCCGCAGCAGCGGCACGGTCGGTGAGCAGAACCGCCGCCACGCTTCTGGCGTTATGAAGCCCTTCGATTTCCAGAACGCATCGAGCGGCCCGACGAGCGCGGTGCCTTGCGTTGGATAGTCATGCAGGTCGAGTAGCGAGAAACCCGCGTAGCCCGGTGTGCGCAGCAGTACTTCGATTTCCTCCTTGTAAAGCCGCACAGCGAAGCGGCCCGACGCCTGGACAAATAGCGGCTCGAGATCGAGCAGGTGTTTCTTCTCCAGATCATCGCGGACCATTTCGAAGTTCTTCAGCGCCATCACGCCGGTCCATTTCTTGATCTCGTGCGAGTCGGGCCAAAACATCCATTGGCTAATTTCGTGGCCGACGATGGGTCGCGCATCGCTCGCCACCACGTCGCGCAAGTCCCTCGTCGTGCCGGCACCTTGGATCCCGCGGCCGTCGGCCAGCTCTGTCCACTGGCGATTGCCGGTCTCCTGCCCCGACGATGGCGACGAGTAGAGGTGCCGCGGGTCGCGCTGGATCAACATGCTCACCCAGCGCGAGAGCAGCTCATCCTTGCCGCCGTACTCGTTGCCGAGCGTCATCGTACAGAACGACGGATGGTTGCCGTAGGTGTCCACGATGCGCTTGAACTCAGCTTCGATGAACGTGTCGCGGGCCGGGTCCGAGCCGGCGGAAACGTTGGCCTGCGGGCCTTCCGCCTGAATCATGATGCCCTCGATGTCTGCGGCGGCAAACGCCGCTTCGGGCGGGCACCAAGAGTGAAAGCGAATGTAATTTAAGCCGTACGACTTCATGGTCCGGTAGATTTGCTGCCACGCCGGTACGTCCGTCGGCGGATAACCGGTCAACGGCCAGATCGAACACTCAAGCGTACCGCGGACGTAGACCGGACGGCCATTCATCGTGAACTGTGTGCCTCTGGCGGCAAAGTCTCTCATGCCGAAGCGCACCGTGCGCTCGTCGTCGCCGAGTTTTCCGGTCAACTCGGTCATGTTTGGGGAGAACTCGTCCCACAACTTTGCGGAGTTCATTTCCACTTCAATATCGGCCTGACCGCCTTTCGCGTCCCAGGTGGCGGTGACGCCCTTCCCTCCGACATTCAGCGTGCCACTGCCGCCCTTGCCCGTCGCGTTGCCTATGCGCACCCTTACCAGTGCCGTCTTATTCGCGACGTTGGGATAGACCTGCATGTCGTCGAGCCACACCGGGGGCGTGGCGGCCAGTTCGATGCGGCCGACGATGCCATTCATATTGCCCCAAGTGCCGCCGAATAGCGCGGAGACAAAACTGCCGAGATCGAGTTTCACGGTGTTGTCCACGCAGATCGTGAGCCGGTGTTTGCCCGGCGGGACGCCGAGGCCCAAGTCGTAGAGGTGCGGGGCAATCAAGCTGTCCTGCGTGCCGATGAGCTTTCCGTCCAGCCAGACAGTCGTGACCCAGCGGCAGCGTTCGAGGAAGAGCGTGACGCGCTTTCCCTGCCACGCCTTCGGAATCTCGATGTCGCGTTGATACCATGCCGGCCCGGCGTAGTCGGAGAGCCGGTACGGCCCCTCGAGCGTGGGCGGCTTGGTGTTCTTCGGCCCGAGGACGGCGTCGTCAATGGTTCCTGGCAGGCGAATTTTGCCGGGTAAGTCGCGAACGAAGCCTTTGGCGTCTGTCCCGCCGATCTCAAAACGCCACTCGCCTGCGAGCGAGACAGCTTGCTCTGCCGTCGCATCACAGGGCCACGCCAGCGCTGCGACGAATACGAAGCACGACAATGCGAACCGGCGATTCCAAGTCTTCATGGTTAGATGTTCAGTTACAACAGCCTGCCCGCACGCCCCTTCGCCTTTTTCGGTCGCCCTGATGGTTTCAATGCGCGTCTGTTTCGGAAGACGCCTCAGGGAAATACGGGTGGGCCACCCCGGACCTTGTCCTGCAATATACGCGACCGCTCGGCGTCATCATCCGGTTCCTGATACCCGAATGCCTTGAACATCTGCCCGATCGATGTGCTCGGGTCGTTGGACCAGAAGATCCCGGCATCCTCTCCCCGGAAATATGTGAATCCCACCCTGTCTCCGAATTTGCGCCTCAGAGATTCGCCCTCGTCCAGCCCTTCCGCCCAACCCGAAATGGCGTACGAAAGATCAATTTGATGAACCAACACGCCCTCCTGTGTAACTTGGGCATCGATGACACCGAGCGGGTTGTAAACGGCCGCATGCTCCTTGGGCGTGGCGCTCACAATATAGTACCCGTGTTGCAGAGCATACATCGAGGGACGGGCGGTCACTGACGTTTCAGACGGAAACGCAACAATCTCAGCGCCCTCGTTCGCCAACATCTGCCATCCCTCCGGATATACGACATCGTAACAGATCTGTATTCCGAGCCGTCCGAAATCGCAGTCAAAAACTGGGTAGTCCCGACCCGGGGTGATGCCGCCCTCTAGGAGCGTATACTTAAGGTGGTCGCTGGTTGGGTGCACCTTGCGGTACATCCCGACTAGGCGTCCCTCGCGGTCGATCAGCACGGCGACGTTGCTGTATCGCGCCGGCTCAACCTCTTCCCTAAGGACCACGGGCACGACGAGGTAGCATCCGTGCTTCTTCGCGCAGGCCTCAATCCTCTGGCTCACATCCCCAAGGCGCACCGCCTGCTGCTCCAGCTTGTCGCCCGGCCGCGCCATAAACCATTCCGTCAACACGACAAGGTCCAGTCGCTTGCCGGGATATTCGACCTTGGCCTGGACCTCCATCGCATCGACAAACTCGTCCATTCGCTGGAATCGCTTCTCAAGGGGAAACTTAAAAATAACGTCATAGCCGCTGACGATCGTCCCCAACAGAACCTTCCGAGGAAGTTGATCGCGCCGAATCGCTACGCTCTTGGCCGGTGGCACCAAAGCCTCGTCAGCCAAAGCACAGGTTGTTGGTGGCAGGGCGATAAACCAAATCAGCAACGCGGACACTGTTGCTATGCCGGGTTGGAGAAGGAAGCTGCAAGACTGGGATTCCATGCTCGTGACCGCCTCCGCATCGATGACCAGGAGAGTCTTCGCCGCAAGGACTAAGAATCGTGCAGGCACAATCAGCTTGGGAGCAAATCTGCTTCGGAGGAGCTGCAGTCCTTGCTGTTCCAAAATCCACCCTTTTGGGAACGCCTAACTAACCTTTGCCACCACTGGGCGGCACAGCAATCGGGGCATACCTTGGCAAGTCGGCAGGGGGGATAATCTGAGTCGTGGCGAGAAAGTTCGCAGCGGCCTGAGGATTTAGAGCATACCAATTCTGAAGTATCGGGTTTACGTGGTTGTAAATACCGTCGCCGGACAAGCCCGACTGATATATCGCAGCGATTGCGGTTGCCGGCGATGAACTTTCTGAGTTCTTAGCTACGACCAAGCAGGCGATCATTTTTGTATGGGGATCGCTGATATCCTGTATCGTTTGTAATGCCGTAGCGGGATCTGATGACCAAAGGGAAATGCCGTAAGCAGCGAGGACTTGGTCCGATGTTTGGATCGAGGGCGGCAATGATTTGTACCAAGGGCCAATCTCGGCTTCTCCATTCAGTTGGGAGCTCAATTCATTCATTACCCCGGCAATTGCAGAAATCCTTAGCTGATCGGTCGTTTGTCCCATTGCAAATGCCTTTGCACTATCGATGTTTATTGTAGCAAGAAGACTCCCTATCGCACCAGCGGTTGGTCCGGCGGCGGTGGCATTCACGGATGGCATGAGACTAGCAAACGCGCTGATTTGTCCCGGGCTCTCCTCCCATCGTCCGATCTGATATATGGCATTGAAGGGATCGTCGGCGACATTGGCGATATCGAGAAGCTCCGATGCAGTAGCCCTTTCTCCGATCGCCTTGGTAATCCCTGGAAGCCAAAGGTCCTTATAATGAGTTTGGGAGAGAAACCGCATAGCCGCTGCTCGGTCAGCGGCAAGCCATTCGATAATGATCGCCGCTCTCTTGGTACGCTCGACCGTATCTTTCCAATCGGGGGCGGGAGTCGCTATGAGTCGATCCTCAAAGGAGTGAGATAACGGTGGAGCAACAATCTGGCTCCTCATAGCATCCACTGCAATAGGGGGGCTCTTGCGTTTTGCTTCGTCCTCGTGACCTCGCTTAATCTGTGACCGATAGCTAATCGCCAAGAATAGGAAACAGGCTAGAAGAGCCGAGGCGCAGACGAGAATTAGCCGGGATTTAGGCATAGTATGGATCGATGGGGATGCCTTGGTGCTCTCATAGGTAGAATACCGAAGGTTCAAATAGGTTCAATCAATCTGGGTTCCCGCATAAGTTCTGGACCAAAAACAGGAGAATCTACCTGCCCCTTCCTTGCAGCGTCTCAAAAAGGACCCTTTTAGGTGCGCTAGCGACCGGACCGAAGCCCCTATTTCGAGATAAGTTGCCCTTTGGCGCCGGCGCCGGATAGGAAGCCCCCTTCGTCCACAATCCCGTTCATAGCCAGTGTGCGAGCAAAGCCGGCTGCGCTCGGGTCGCTCCCTCGAAGTGCCGTGTCCCAGAATGCCAATCCCACCCGCTCAATGAAATCGTGCCAAGGGGCGCCTTCGAGACCATCGTCCCCGAAGTCCGAGTGGTTGGCTCCAGTAACAGTTACGTGAAATTTCCCTCCCGATGGCATGTGCCGCAGAATCTGTAACATTGGGTCTTTGGGCGTCCCGCCGTTGGTCCTCTCCTTTGACCCTGCCATTGTCAGCATTGGACGCGTGACCGATACCCAGGAATCCGCATAGAACCCCCCCTCTCCAGGAGTCCAAGGTCCCATCGCAATGAATGCCTTGATGCGTGGGTCTCCAAACGCGCGAGTCTCCCATGCTGGAAACTGAAGGATTGCGCCAGCGACCGCCATGACAGTGCTGGCGCCCTCAGAATGGCCGGCGACGCCTATTCGAGTGCGGTCCATGCGACCTCTTAATTCGGGCACCATCTCTTCAATTTCCGGCAGTGAATCGATAATAAAGGAAATATCCAGCGCCCGGTTTTTCACTATCCAGTTCTCTGGGGGGTTGCTGCTCATCTGCTCTTTGGCCCATTCGGGTATCGGGACCCACGATCCGGAGACGAGCATTTTACCCGACTGGATCTTTATGCGACCGTACTCCAGATGAGTTACATGGATCACAATGTAACCATTCTCCGCCCAGAACCGACCCAGGTAGGAGTATCCGTCCTTGGAGCCTCCCGACCCGTGTGAGAAAATTACCACGGGATACCCGCCTGCTCGTTCCTGCGGGGGATAATAGATCTTTAGGGGGAGCTGCCGGGCGCGAACCGCATCAGTTAGTACATAATTCTCTACAACCTCGGCCGTGGCGGGCATGGCGGCCCGAGCGGTCACGAGAAACACCAGCGCCAGGAACCACCTTTTCCAAGTAGGGGTCCTCAATCTGTCAGGTGGACAAGCCGCCTCCATGGGTATTTAGCCTGTTTCATACCGCACGTTTCGCAACGACAGTTCGATAAGTCACCCGTTATCGAACAGTGCGCTTGACGGGGCTAGGGCGGTGTTGATCGTCGCAGGTATGTCGGGCCCGTATCCTGAGATTGAACCGTATGCGCAGGGTATGCTGGAGGTCACAGGCGGCGATCTCGTCTACTGGGAAGTGTGCGGCAACCCCAATGGCAAGCCCGCTGTCGTCTTACACGGTGGTCCCGGCTCAGGTTGTGATCCCTGGCATCGAAGGCTATTCGACCCTTCTGCGTACCGCATTGTGCTGTTTGATCAGCGTGGGTGTGGAAGAAGCCTGCCTCACGCAAGCTCCCCCGAGACGGACTTGTCAGGAAACACCACGGAGAGCCTGATCTCCGACATTGAATTGTTGAGGGTTCATCTCAATGTCGAGCGGTGGTTGGTGTTGGGCGGCTCATGGGGTAGTGCATTGGCGCTTGCCTATGCCGAAAAGTGTCCGACCCGCGTGACGGAATTGATCTTGTTTGGTGTTACGACGGGGCGACGTGAGGAGTTCGACTGGTTGTTTCGTGATGGTCTTGGGGTGCTATTCCCCGAAGAGTGGGAACGCCGTCGTAATGCTTTACCGGTTGCCGATCGAGACGGCGACATCATCGAGGCCTACTGTCGTTTATTGCGGGATTCTAATCCTGAGATTCGCAAACAGACCGCTCTTGCGTGGTGCTTGTGGGAGTCCGCGACACCGGATTGGCCACCTGTGTCTGGATTGGCGGATCGATTCCGGGATCCATCGTTCGCGTTGGCCTATGCGCGACTTGTCACGCATTACGTTTATCACGATGCGTGGCTCGGCGATGGGCGAATCTTGCTCAATGTGGATAAGATTGCGGGGATTCCCGGCGTGCTCGTGAGCGGACGCTTCGATTTTCAGGCACCGCTTGCCACGGCGTGGAAGCTGCACAGTTTATGGCCTAAATCGGAGTTGGTGATTGTAAACCATGCAGGCCACGCAGCCGGTAATCCTAATATAGTCGGAGAGTTGGTCCGAGCTACAAACCGTTTTAAGGGCGGATGACGTTGGCTTAGGGCGCAGACTGCCCCAATTGCGTTCACGCTCCAACTCCCTGCTGCAAGGAGATTTCTCAGAATGGACCCTTTTTGAGACGATTGCGAGACGCATGCCCGCAGAGCGAAAGAACCCTTCGCTCCTCGATTCTCTGATCGTTAAACGTGGACGCGGAATCAATCGCTCAATCAGTCCTCAGCAACTTCACCACATCTACCCGTGCTGCCCGCCGCGCAGGCAACCAGCATGCCGCAAATGTCGCTGCCAGGAGCAAAAGCGCCGCGGCAAGATACACGAAGGGATCGAAGGGATTAGTTTCAAACAGCATGCTTCGCATGAAGCGTGTTAATCCGAACGCTCCAACCATCCCAATTGTTATTCCGGCAGCCGCGGCGGCCAAGCCCCGGAGCAATATCAAGAGGTTAAGATCTGACGGGGAAGCTCCCACCGCCAGCCGCACTCCAAGTTCCGTCATCCGGACGTTGACCGTGTAGGCAATGACCGAGAACAGACCAACCACCGTCAATCCAAGTGCGACCGCTGCAAGTCCTTTCAAGACGGTATACGCATAGTTCTCAGCCCACATCGAATCGGTGACCTCCTGATTGATCGACCTTATGTCGGGAGAGATCAGATTTGGATCAACCTCATAGATTGCCCGACGAACGACATCCGCAAACTCCTTTTTCGGGTCCTTGCCGAGTCGGAGGACCAGCGCATTAATGCCGGGCGGAAAATTCCAAGCAGCGGTATAGAAATGCATTCCCGGTGACGATCTCATTGTCTCCCTTACGTTCTTGACGACACCCACTACCGGGAACTGGAGATTCCCGGTAACCTGGACCCTGATTGATTGCCCAATCGGGTCCTTGTCCCCGAACCGAGCTTTGGCCAAAGCCTCATTTATCACGACTTCAAGGACGCCACGCTTCCCAGATAGCCAACGCCCCTCCTTTATAACGAGCCCAGCGGTCTGTTGGTAGTCGGCGGAGACAAAGTTATTTGCCGCCGGGCGAAATGTGCCATCAGCCATTTGCAGGTGAACATTTGAGTCTTCGCCTTCCAAAAGGGAATCCTGGCCGAATGAAACAGCTTCGACGCCCGGAATCACGCTCAGCCTGCGCTGCAACCGTTCAAATAGCTGAAGACGTTCCTCTGGTCTTAATTCGTAGCCGCGAGGGAATTGGATCGAGACCTTCATCTTCCCGTCAGGATTAAACCCGAGGTCCACACGGTGGAGCTTGTCGAACGATCGAACCATGAGACCTGTCCCGGTTAGTAGGATCACTGCGAACGCTGCCTGGAAGATAACAAGGGAATTGCGAATGCGGCCAGCCCGTCGGCTTTCGCCGATGGTTGGGCCACCATCCTTAAGGCCTGTGTTGATGTTGGCCCGGGACAGGCGCAGTGCCGGAGCTAGTGCGGTGACAACGCACGCGAACAAGCTCAGGCCACAAATGAACGACAAGGTTCTCCAGTCCCAATAGTTCAGGTAGAAGGAGGAATCATCGCCGTTTAACAGGGTGAGCAAGGGAGGAAAGCACCAGCGGGCCACCATCATGACCACGAGGCACGCGAAGAGCGAAAGGACCAGATTTTCGACGACGATCAACCGCACGACCTGCCACCGTGATCCTCCGACAGCGAATCGAATGCTTAACTCGCGACGCCTACCTAGAAGGCGGATCAACGTCAGATTCATCGCATTAAGGCAGGCTATCGCAAAGAGTAGCGCGGCAGCAGCAAACATCACCCAGTAAATATCGGGCCGATTCAATTCGGTCACATTTGTGAGGATCGGTCTTTGATCCACAAAGAACACAGATTCCCACTCCTGAAGGGGAGGGAGCTTTACGGTGGAAAGCGCGCCAAGGGCCATATCACGCGTGATTCCTGGTTTTAGGCGGCCGATAATTTCGAGGGTCGGGTCGAATACGTTCGCGGGGTCGAGCTTGAATACGAGTGGGCGGTACACGTCCGCGCCGAAATACTGCGGGAACGACTGACCCTGCTCCAAGACCCCCACTATTACGCATGCTTGCTTGTCGATGAGGAGCTTCGTGCCGAGAGCATCCCGAGCCGCATTGAGATGTTTCCGCCAGAATAGATCGGTGATAACGACGACATTGTTCGCCCCGGCTCTGAATTCTTCGGGTAGAAACGCACGACCCAATACCGGAGCTATTCCAAGGGTTCGGAAGCAGTCCGTGGAGACATTGTTTACGGATGCAGCGACGGGTTGGCCACCAACCACCACATTCGAAACTGAGTTCTCCACCGCTGCGTATTCGGAGAAGACGCTTGTCTGTTCTCGGTAAGCCTGGAGTTGGAAGCCAAAGCGATAATAGCCGGAGGAACCTTGCTTATCGTTGAAACCGAGAAAGAAGAGCTGTTCCGATGTCGGATAGGGCGAGGCGCGGAATATGATCCAGGCGGTGATTTCGTAGACCGCCGCCGTTACGCCGATTCCCAGGATAAGAGTGAAAAGGACAGTAAGTGAATACCCGCGGGCACGGCACAACGAACGAACGACGAAAAGAACATCCTTGGAAAGCAGGTCTAGCCCAACAAATCCGTGCTCGTCGCGGCATCGTTCCTCAATCTGTGCAATCCCTCCGAATCGTCTTTGGGCGGCAAAGCGCGCCTCTTCAGGTTCCATCCCGGCTGCGATATTCGCCTTTGTCAGTTCATCGAGGTGCTGGCGCATTTCCTCAGCCATCTCTGCCTCGTGCCGCCTTCGTCTAACGAAGCATCTAAATTGGGAACCCAGCGTACGCCAGTATGCCTTCATGTGCGGGAACACTTAGGCCGAGTCCATGATTGCACCAATGGCCGCGCAAATCCGGATCCAGTCTTTGGATTCAGTCGCAAGCTGCTTGTGACCCTCCTTGGTCAATTCGTAGTACTTTGCCCGTCGGTTGTTGTCCGACTGTCCCCATTCGGCTTTGATCCAGCCCTTGTGCTCCATGCGGTAGAGCGCCGGGTAAATCGAGCCCTCCTCGACCTGGAGGACATCCTTCGAAAGTATCTGAATCCTTTGGGCAATGCCCCATCCGTGCATGGGTCCGCCGCTCAACACTCGGAGCACCAACATATCGAGGGTCCCTTGAAGCAGTTCCATTTTACTCATCGGCTTGCGCTCCTTAGATAGTCTATGGGAATGGACCTCTCCCTTAGATAGTCAATGGGGAAATGTGCAGCCGGGGCTTAACGTGAAAGTTGCTCGCGTTCGCTAATGGCGGCGGCGGGTACTCATCGTCAAGAAGGCACCTCATCGACCGTTTATCGACTGTTCGAAAACCCACCCTTTTTCGAACACTCGACACAAGACTCGCTGGCGCCTGCTCGGCTCCAATCTTGCTCTTCCCTACCGACGGAACGCCTCATCCAAGAATGTGAAGGCCGGAATCATCTGGGTCGCCATGAAAGTAGGATCCTCGTGGCCGGCGCCCGGAATCAGGGTGAGCGCGGAGTTCGCGCCAGCCTTGACCAACGCCTCGTGGAGCCTTCTAGCGTTTGCAGCGCTGACATTTGGGTCGGCTTCGCCGTTCGCAATCAGGAATGGCGGCAACACCTTTGCGGTCGGGATGTAGTGGACCATCCTGATGTCCGGGCTCAGGAAATCGGCGTCGACCGCGCCGTACCACACCACAACCGCCTGCACGGCGCTCGAGACACCAGCGTCTTGGGAAGTCGGGTCGTCAAAGATCGTGGGCTGGTCGCCCGTGACGCCGAGCATTGCAGCCATGTACCCTCCTGCGGAGTCGCCCCAAACGGCAAACTTTTGGGGATCGATATTGAACCTGTTCGCATTCGCGCGGAGGAAGCGCACGGCCGACTTGCCGTCCTGGAAGCCGGCAATCGCAGCCTCATAGATGTGTTCACCCTTCCTGTAGGACAACCTGTAGTTGAGGCTGACCACAGCATATCCCTTCGCGGTCAAAGCGGCGACGTCTGGAACTTGGATTTGAAATGGGCCGCCCGGTCCGAGAAGCTTGGGCGGGGGCCCGTAGTCCCGGCGCGGCATCGACCGCTTGTCGCCGGTTTGAAATCCACCGCCATGGATCCAAATGACCAATGGTGCTGGGCGGTGTTGGTCTGACGAGAGGTATAGGTCGAGCTTCTCGAAGGGGGACTTGCCCGAGTACGGCAAGTCCGCGAATGCCGGCCTCAGAATCCCTTGCTTCTCGTCGGCGGTGACAACGGAAGGCGAGCTGTTATCGAGCGGAAAATGCCACCGGTAGCCAATCCTTGAGAAATAGAGGAACGCCAGACTCTCGCGGCAGCAGTAAGCCGCGAACAGCGCGGCCGCCGCCACAGCCACGATCGAGAGCGTAATCCTTGCTCTCGGGCCCTCGTCAGTGCGCATGACCGCCGGTTTGGACGGATCGATCTGCAGCGCCAAGGTATTTCCCAAGGAAAGCCAGGATGATCGGCCTCAGGTCCGTGGGTAGCAGATGGTCCCCGTCCGTGGTGAATGTGAAGGCATGGCCGACATGGTCCAAGAGGACCAACTCGTGCGGGACTGCCTTGGCGGTAAGATCCTGGTCCATCTCGATCGCCTGGCGGTAGTCGATCAAGGGGTCGTCCCTGCCCTGCACGATCAGAACGGGCGGCACGGCCGAAGTCAGATGGTTCACGGGCTGGAACAGGTCTATCTGTTTCAATGCAGGTCGAACTCCGGCCATATCGAGCGGCAGGACAGCCAGCTGCCTCTGAACGAGTGGGAACCTCATGCCGTCATACCCGCCGTAGAAGTCGATTACCGCGCTTACCGCGCTTGAGACGCAGGGATATGGCTCGCGGGGCTCGAAGCCCACTTCGCCGTCGGTGAATCCGACCATTGAGGCGAGGTAGCCGCCGCCGGATGCTCCCCCGATTGCGATGCGACTGGCGTCAATGTGGTATTCCTTGGCATGCGTCCGGAGGTATCGCACCGCATTCTTGCAGTCCAAAATGGGCAGGACCCTAAAGGGCGTGTCCAAAGTCCAGTTGATGCAGGCACAGATGTAGCCGGCAGAAGTGAACGTCAGGCATTCGTCGCGGATATGACTGCTGGCTTTGTCACTCCCATTGCCATGCACCCATATCACGGCGGGTGCTGGACGATCGCCGGGTGCCCTGGGAGGGAGGTAGAGATCCATCTTCTCATCCCGCCCGGGCTGAAGGTAGACAATGTCCTCGATAACATGGAAGGGTTCCATGGTGGAGGATTGAACGGCTGCCGCCCCGACTGTTTGGACCTTGGGTGATTCTGCGCCCCGGGAGGGCGCCAGGCAGAGCAACAATGGCGGCACGAACAGCTGCCTTCTAACCAGCTGAAGCCAAGGAGATTGTGGTATAGTGCGCATGGGTTAAAAGGTGGCTTTTCGCCGGGCCAACCTCTGCACGACAATCTTCGGACCTACGTCCGCTATTCCGAGTGTAAGAGAAACACTGTTCGCACGCAGCATTCGCAAATAACCGTCCGTGTTGCCAAGACGTCGTGCCTGTTCAAGAAACCACCGCCCCTCGGATCATCGCCGGCCTTGTGAAATCACGCGTCGGCCGCCATTCACAGGTGAAACGCCGCATCTCATCATGTCTGAACATAAGGCCGTCATCAGCTGGGTCCGGAAAGGGCCCGATTTCATACGCGGACAGTACTCGCGCGAGCACACGTGGACCTTCGACGGGGGGATCACCGTCCCGGCCTCGCCGTCGCCGTCCATCGTGCCGGCCCCGTTCTCGAATCCCGCAAACGTCGACCCGGAGGAGGCGTTCGTGGCCGCAATATCGAGCTGCCACATGCTTGCCTTCCTTTTTCTCGCCTCCCGCCAGGGGTTCCAAGTGGAGAGCTACCGGGACGAGGCCGTGGGGGTCATGACCAAGAACGACAAGGGCGTGCCGTGGGTGAGTTCGGTCACCCTGAGGCCGGCCTTAGCCTTTGGAGGGCAGCGGCTGCCCGGGCCGAAGGACATCGACGGGCTGCATCACCTCGCCCACGAGCAGTGCTTCATCGCGAATTCCGTAAGGACCGAGATCACCGTCAAGTAGTCGCCCGCAGCGGGCCGGATTCACCGTTTGGATGCCCGGATGCCGTCCAGGATCCGCCGGGCCTGGGCGTCCTCGGGATGAATCCTCAGGCACGCCTCGAGGTGTGCCCTGGCCTCGTCGAGGCGCCCGGGCGCCCTGAGGAGGGCCACCGCCAGGCTGAGGTGGGCGTCGGCATAGTCCGGGCTGAGGCGCAGCGCTTCCGCGCAATGGGCGACCGCGTCGTCCAGCCGCCCGGGGATCGCCAGGCATGCGCTGCCCAGGAGATAGTGCGCCTCGGCGGAATCCGGCTCGAGCCGGAGCGCCTCCTCGTACCGGGCGGCCGCCTCGCGGGTCCTGCCGTCGGCGTTCAGGGCGTTGCCCAGGTTGATCAGGGCCCCCGCGGAATGCGGGCTTAGGCGCAGCGCCTCCTCGAATCGAAGGACGGCCTCCTTTGTCCGGCCAACGGCATTCAGGGCGTAGCCGAGGTTGGTGAGGGCCTGGGCGTGGTCCGGCTTGAGCCGCAGCGCCTCCTCGTACTGGGCGATCGCGTCGTTCATCCGGCCCTGTATCTTCATCCAGGCGTTGCCGAGGAGAAAGTGCGTCTGCGCGGAATCGGGCATGCGGCGCAGCGCCTCCTCGTACAGGGCGATCGCCTCGGGGGTCCGGCCCTCGGCGCCCACGGCGTCGCCCAGGCTGGCGAAGGCCTCGGCGGAATCTGGGCTGCGGCGCAGCGCCTCCGCGCACTTCCTCACGGCGTCGTTCAGCGGCCCGGGCATGCTTGACAGGGCTCTGCCCAGGTTGGCGCGCGCCCCGGCGGAATTCGGGTTCAGGCGCAGGGCCTCCTCATACTGGGTCACGGCGTCGCCGAGGCGCCCCGGCGCCCTCGACAGGGCGTTGCCGAGGTTCAGGTGAGCGCCGGCATGGTCCGGCTCCAGCCGCAGCGCCTCCTCCTCCTCGGCGATCGCCTCGTTCAGCCGCCCGGGCACGTCCAGCAGGGCCGCGCCGAGGTTGCTGTGCGCGTCGGCATAGTCCGGCATCAGCCGCAGCGCCTCCTTGAACTGGGCGATCGCCTCGTCCAGCCGGCCGGGCACGTTCAGCAGGGCCGCTCCGAGGTTCCCGTGCGCTTCCGCGTAGTCCGGCCTCAGGCGCAGCGCCTCCTTGAACTGGGAGATCGCGTCGTCCAGCCGCCCCGGCTCATCCGACAGGACGGCACCAAGGTTGTTGTGCGCCCGCGGGTTCCCGGGGCACTTGGACACTGTGTCGCTCCAGAGCGCCTGCGCGCTCGAGTAGGCGCGGTTGCGCTCGGCGGACGCGAGGTCGAGGCCCAGGGCGATCGCCGCGAGGGCGGGCAGGCTCCGGCGCCCGGCTACGGCGAAGGCCGAGACAACCGCGAGCGCGGCCACGCCCGCCAGCGGAAGGTACAGGCGGTTCTCGGCCATGGGCTGCCAAACGATGGGAACGATGCTCGAGGTCGGAGCCAGGATGAGGAAGAACCAGGCGGCCGTGAAGCCGGCGGCCGGCCGACGGCGCAGCGCGATGGCCGCCGACGCCGCAAGCAGGGCGAGGACCAGGGCCCAGGGCCAGGCCTCGGACAGCCGCGCGGGCGCATACGTCCCGTAGTCGAACACCAGGGGATGCGGCCACAGGCAGAGCAGGAGGTACCTGACAACCACGCTGCATTCGGCAAGCCCGTAGGCCCACCACGCGGCCCCCTCCCCGAAACCGACGCCGCGCTGGCGCAGGTTCATCATGAGGATTCCCAGCGGAATCCAGGTCGCGGCCAGCGCCAGGGCGGGCCGCCAGTTCCGCCGCCATGCCCCGGCGAAGCTCCCGGAGACGAACGTGCGGTCGTAGAGGAGCGCCACCAGGGGCGCGGTGGCGATGCCCTCCTTGGTGCCGACGCCGTCCAGGCACGCCGCGACCGACAGCGAGAACCAGATCCGGCGGCGGGTCACGTCGCCGGTCTCCGCCCCCCGCAGGAAGCAGTACAGCGTCAGCAGGTAGAAAAGCCCCATGAGCGACTCGGCCCGCTGGGACAGGTACGTCACCGACTCCGTCTGCACCGGGTGCCACGCCCAGATCGCGCCGATGGCGAGGGCAAGGGGCGTCGCGTACGGGCCGAAGCGCCCTGCCAGGACGGGGCGCAGGAGAGTGCGGCGGGCCAGAGCGAACAACGTGCACGCGGCCAGGAAGTGGATCAGCAGGTTGACCATGTGGTAGCCCGGAGGCGCCGTGCCTCCGACCGCGTAATTCAATGCGTACGAAAGGTTAAGGAGAGGACGCCCTCCGACGCCGCTGGTCTCCGGGGGCGACAGGACCGGCCAGACCGGCCAAAGCCCCTGGATCGACGGATTGCCGGCGATCGACCGGTTGTCGTCGTAAAGGAGCGGGACAAAGAGGGTCCGGCCGTACGCCGCGAACAGCCCGGCCGCGAGAACGGCCGCGCAGAGAAGCCCCGGCCAGTCCGCGCGCCGGGCGGGTACGATGGGCGTTGCCACGACGAACTCGTATCCCGCCCGGCCGGGGACTCAACCAACAACGATCTCCCCGGGGGCACGCCGTCGAATCCGCAGGAAGGCGCGGATCGCCGCCTCTCTTCTCGCCTAACGGGCGATCCGGGGCAATATTCGCCGCCGATCGATGACCCGCGCCAGTCCCAAGCTCCAGCCGCGCCTGCGCATCCTCGAGGCCGGAAAGGCCGCCTTCGGCCCCGGAAGGGCCGAGCTGCTCGGGCACATCGCGCGGACGGGCTCCATCCGCTCGGCCGCCGCCAGGATGGCGATGTCCTACAACAGGGCCTGGACCCTCGTGAAGGACCTGAACCGGCACTTCCGCAGGCCCCTGGTGGAGGTGAGGCGCGGGGGCGGATCCGGGGGAGGGGCCGCGCTGACGGCGTCCGGCAGGGCGGTCCTCGAGAGGTATTCGCGCATGGAGCGGGCCTGCCACGCGGCCACGAGGTCGGACTGGCGGGCCATGCGCAGGCTCCTGCGCTAGGCGCGCAGGCCAGCGTTATATTTGACAAAGGATAACGCTTCGGTGTCTTGGCTGGGGCATGCGCGCGCTGCCAAGGCTGCTTCTGGGGATCGCCCTGTGGGCCGGCGCGCGCGCGCCGGCGGCCGAGCAGGTCTCGGTGGCCGCGGCCGCCAACCTGGCCTACGTCCTCGAGCCGCTCAACGCCGGATTCGCGAAGTCGGATCCGGGCGTCGTCCTGACGAGCGAGATAGGCGCCTCGGGAAGCCTCGTCGCGCAGATCGAGAACGGCGCCCCCTATGATGTCTTCCTGTCGGCCGACCTGGACTTCCCGAGGAAGCTGATCGCCGCCGGCGGCGCCGACGCCTCGAGCCTCGTGACGTTCGCGTTCGGCAGGCTCGTGCTGTGGACGACCCGGCCGGGGCTCGATCTCGGCTCGGTCGGGTCCGTCGTCCGCAATCCCTCGGTCCGCAGGATCGCCATCGCGAACCCAAAGGCGGCCCCCTATGGCCGGGCGGCCGAGGAGGCCCTTGGCCGCCTCGGGGTCTCCGCTGACGCGGAGCCGAAGCTCGTGTTCGGCGAGAACATAACCCAGACGGCGCAGTTCGTCTCGAGCGGGAACGCCGACGCCGGCTTCGTGGCCTACTCGCTCGTCGTCGCGCCAAACAACAGGGACAAGGGCCGCTGGATCGAGGTCCCGGCGTCGCTCTACTCGCCCATGGCGCAGGGCGCCGTGCTCACGAGGCGCGGATTGTCCAACCCGGCGGCCGGCCGGTACCTGCGCTTCCTCGGCTCCGCGGAGGCGCGAAGGGTCTTCGCGCAGTTCGGATACGGGCTCCCCTGACGATCGGGCGCGGGGATCTTCACCCGACACCGCTCCCAGTCCCAACCCCGGAGGCACTTATGCACCGCTTGAAGCCAATCACGGCCGCCCTCGTGATGGCCCTCGTTGCGGCGATCGCCGCGCCCGGCACGGGGCTCGCGGCCCAGACGGACGCGGCTTCGCCGATAACAAGCTATTTCGACCACTGGTACGACCGGGTCGACGCGGCGCAGGCGTCCCAGCCGAGCTGGATCACGCCGCTCGCGACGGTGACGCCCAGGCTCGAGGAGGAGTTCCGGTACGACCAGAACCGGCAGACGCTCGCCAACGGGGGAACCGTGGACATCTACGGCGCGGGAAAGGGCCTAGAGCTGATCCCGACCGGGGAGACGGAGATCATCATAACCATTCCGCCCTACCAGGTCCGCCGCGGCGCCGAGCCGGCGTCGGGGTTGAACGACTGGCCCGGGATCCTGCTCAAGTACAGGCTCCTGAGCGCCAACGCGAAGTCGGGAGACTACATCGTGACCGTGTTCGCGCAGTACGGGCTTCCGACCGGCGCCCTGGTCTACACGAACCGCAACCACGTGTTCACCCCGACCCTTGCGGCGGGGAAGGGCTTCGGGGACTTCGACGTCCAGGCCACCGTGGGCGAGGCGATCCCGACCCACGACAATTCCAATGCGGGGCGGATGCTGCTCGGGAACCTGACCGCGCAGTACCACCTGGCAAAGGTGTTCTGGCCCGAGCTCGAGCTCAACGGCACCGGCTGGCACGGGGGATCCCGGGACGGCCGCTCCCAGGCCTACCTGACCCCGGGCATCGTCCTCGGCCGGTTCCCGATCGGGGGCCGTTCAAGGCTGATCGTCGGATTCGGATACCAGGCCCCGCTGTCGGAGAAGTACGCCAAGTCGCCGGCGACCCCCACGTTCAACCACAACTGGATCCTCTCGGCGCGGGTCACCTTCTGACCTGGCGGCGCCCGGCGGCGCGGTCACTTGTTGGTGCGCGGGTCGTCCCAGACGGGGGCAAACCTCGAGCGGCCGTCCCCCATGCGGGTGACGGGGCCCGTCTTCAGCATCCGGTAGTGGCTGTAGGGGATCGCGGAGAGTCCCCCGGTCGGGCGCAGCTTTCCCTTCCACGACCTGCCGGGATGCCCCCAGAGCCCCTCGGCGTAGATGGGCTGGCCCTGCGCGATGTCGACAAGGACCATGCCGTAGCGCTGCAGGGCGACGCAGACGATGCGCTCCTCCGGCGTCAGGGGGAAGCCCGACAGGTCGAGCGCGGGGTCGAGCTGGATGACTGTGCCCTCGGGTATTCCCCCCTCGGTGAACCCGTCGGTCCAGGCTGCGGGGAAGACAAACTCCTTGTAGGCGCAGAAGCGCGAGGCCGCGGCGATCTTGTGCCGGATCTCGCCAGACATCACCTCGTCGTAGAGGATGAGGCCCGCGACGGCGGGCACGCCGGCGGCCCTGCTGGGCCCGTGGAAGTGGACACTCTCGCCGTCGGGCACGCCGAGGTCCGCGGTCCTGAAAACGCCGGGCCCGTCGGCCGCGTAGACCATGCCCGTGGCCGACTTCCAGGTGCCGTCCGGGTTCCTTTCTAGGGCCCACATGTCCCACACGAGCCGGCGTCCCCAGTCGACGGCCGCGAGGTGCGCGTCGCCGCGGGGGTCCGGGGTCGCCTCGGCCGGGATGGGGACAAGGTCGAATCCCGGCCCGTGGCCGAAGTGCTCGCGCTGGGTGTGCCAGATCCTCTTCTCCTCGGGGCTCAGGTAGTGCAGCCCGACCTTCACCAGGGGGGTGGACGCGTCCACCTCGTACACCGGGATCGTCCACTGCTCGCAGTTGATGAGCCAGTTCTCCTTGCTGGGCTCGGTCTCGAGCAGCTTCACCCAGCGCCCCGTGCGGGGGTCCGTCTCGGCGCCGGGCCCGATCGGCTGGTTCCAGAAGCTGTCGCCGGAGAAGAACCTCCTGGGCGTTCTGGGGGTGTCGCCGGCCGCGGGCGCCGGGCCGGGGATTAGGGCCGTGGTGAGGAGGCCGACGCAGGCGATGGTCTTCATGTGTGCGGATGCGGGGGGTGGGGTGGGGCCCCGATCGACGTCAGCCTGACCGTCAGGGCCTCGAAGCCGACCACGCGCTCGTAGCGCTCCTCGACCTCGACGCGCTCCCTCGCGTCCAGGATCGCGACGCCGGCGACCCGCGCGGTGAGCCTCTCGAGGAGCGTCCGGAGCAGGAGGCGCGCGTGCGGCGCGCCGAGGCAGAGGTGGGCCCCCATCCCGAAGGCGACGTGGGGGTTGGGTTTCCTGTCGAGGCGCACCTCCGCGGGCTCGTCGAACGCCGCCTCGTCCTGGTTGGCCGAGGCCCAGCAGAGCGACACGCGGCCGGCCGGCTTGACCCTGACCCCGTGGACGTCCGTCTCGACCGGGCAGACCCGCCCGATGTGGGTGAGCGGCGTGATGACCCGGAAGAACTCCTCGCCGGCGTGGACGATGCGCGCCGGGTCCTGCCGCAGGAAATCGAGCGCCTCGGGATGGCGGCCGAAGTGGGCGACGACCGAGGAGACCGTGTGGATGATCGTGTCGCGCCCGCCGGCGAAGGTCAGGTTGGCGAACCCCATCATCTCCTCCCTGCTTAGGGCCCGCCCGCGGAAGGTCGCCCGGGTGAGGGCGCTGAAGAAGTCCGCGCCCGGCTTCCCTTGGGCGCGGTCGAACTGCCGGTTGAGGTAGCTTTCCAGCGACGCGCCCTTCTGGCTGCCGGAGCCGCCGTCTCGGAAGACATGGGTGCCCCAGCTGATCCAGGTCGCGGCCTCCTCCTCGGGCACGTTGAGCAGGTAGGTGAGGGCGCGCGACTGGAGGGGCAGCGCGAACCCCCGCACCACCTCGATCGACTCCCGGCCGAATGCGTCGGTGATCAGCTCGTCGATGAGCGCCTGGACCCGGGCCACCACGGCCGGGTCCTTGGCCCGGCGGAAGAACGGCTCGACGATCTCCCGGTACTCCGTGTGCTCGGGCGGGTCCGTCTCGATCGGCAGCTGGCGCATCGTCCTGACGTCCTCCTCGGACGGGATCGGCACCCGGAACGGGGCGTCGGAGCTGAACGTCCTCCAGTCCTTGGCCGCCCGGCACACGTCGCCGTGGCGCAGGATCATCGGCACCTTCTCCCCCTGGAACTCGCACTCGAGGGCGCCCGCCTTCTTCCTGTGTTCGCGAAAGGGGTCGGTGGTTTTGCTCATGGGGCCGCTGTCTGCCCGCGCCGGGGCCGGGGTGCTCGGTCTAGATGGGCCCTGCCCCCGCGCAAGTGAAAATGGCGCGGGCGCGCGCCCGAACCCGCCCTGCTTCAGCCCAGGCGCACGGCCTGTCGGCGCGCCCCCCAGCCGCCGGGCTGGCGCTCGAAGCGCCCGGCGATCTCGGTGCCGCACGAGTTGCAGCGGTTGGCGTCGAGGTTGTAGGCGCCGAGCTCGTACCAGTCGCGCTCCACAAGCAGGGCGCCGCAGGACGGGCACCAGGTGCTCCCGCCGGACCGGTCGTGGACGTTTCCCGTGTAGACGTACCTGAGCCCCTTCGAGATCGCCATCTCACGGGCCCGGAAGAGGGTCGTCGGCGGCGTCCGGGGGGTCGTGAGCATCTTGAAGTCGGGGTGGAACGCGCTGAAGTGCCACGGGACGTCGCGCCCGAGGTTGGCCGCGAACCAGTCGGAGGCCCGGTCGAGCTCGTCGGCGCCGTCGTTCTCGCCGGGGATGAGGAGCGTGGTCACCTCGATCCAGACGCCGGTCTCGTTCCTCAGGTACGCGAGCGTGTCGAGCACGGGCTGGAGCTCGGCGAAGCACAGGCGCCGGTAGAAGCCGTCGGTGAACCCCTTCAGGTCCACGTTCGCCGCGTCCATCCCGCGGAAGAACTCCTCGCGGGCCCCGGGCTCGATGTACCCCGCGGTTACGGCGACCGCCTTCACTCCCTCGTCGCGGCACGCGCGCGCCACGTCGATGGCGTATTCCGCGAAGATGACCGGGTCGTTGTACGTGAACGCCACCGACCGGCAGCCGAGGCGCTTTGCGGCGGCGGCTATGGTCTCCGGCGACGCCGCCTCGCTCAGCTTGTCGAACGCGCGCGCCTTGCTCATGTCCCAGTTCTGGCAGAACCGGCAGCCGAGGTTGCAGCCGGCGGTGCCAAACGAGAGCACGCTCGAGCCCGGCAGGAAGTGGTTCAGGGGCTTCTTCTCGATCGGGTCGATGCAGAAGCCGCTGCTGCGGCCGTACGTCGAGAGCACCATCCGGTCGCCCACCCGGCGCCGGACGAAGCAGAAGCCCTGCTGGCCGTCCTGCAGCTTGCACAGGCGCGGGCAGAGCCGGCACTCGATGCGCCCGTCGGGGCGCATCTGCCACCAGCTGGCCGGGTGGTCGGACGGCGTGGCTCGGGTGTCCGCGGCCATGCGCTCAGTCCTCCTTCTCCAGGAACGACGGCTCCGCGTAGCTCCGGGCGGTGAACCGCTGGATCTCGACCGGCTCGTCGGGCCCGATCCCGGCCTTCTCCCTGGCGATCATGAGCTGCTGCGCGACCGAGGCGATGCCCTGGATCGCCGGCAGCAGGAGGCCCCTTCGGCCGTCGGCCGCGCTGACCACGACCCCGTATTCGGATGGGTCCAGCTCGCTCTGCGACTCCACCGTCTCCAGGGGGCCGAGGATCGTCACGCTGAAGCTCAGCCTTGCCAGCTCGCCCTCCCGCACGCGCGGGAACCGGTCGTCGCGCAACGCGGCCGCCTGGGCGCCCTGCCAGGTCTCCGAGACGAGGTCGGCCGTCGTCGCGACCGGCGTACCCCGGCATCCGCGCAACTGTCCGCTGGCGGTCCGCAGCGTGACGAAGACGCCGTGGCGCGCCTCGAGCTCCCCGGCGGCGCGCAGCGGCGGGTCCCGGGGTCCCTTCCCGAGGGCGGCGGCGACCGCGCGCCGCGCGACCATCGGCAGGTCCTCGCACCGCGAGAGGGTGCCGGCCTCGCCCGGCGCCGGCGCGAGCGGCGCCGCCGGGGCGGTCTCGCCCGGCTCAAAGAGGATCGCGACCCCGTAGCCGACGCCGAACGGGCCTTCGTAGCTCAGCACGGTGTGGCCTTCCGTCGCGTAGCCGGTGGCGGCGAGCGCCACCCGCGTCGAGTCGACGACGTCCTCCGCCGCCGTCTCCTGCAGGTCCGCGTCGATCCGCGTGATGGCGGCCGGCTCGTTCCTGCGCAGTATCTCGATGAAGGAATTGTCGAACCGGCTCGCGTCGGGATGAAAGCCGTTCGGGGCGGTCGGCGTCAGCCGGTGGCTCATGTCGCCGCTCGCGATCAGGGCGAGGCGCCGGCCGAGCGCCTGCGCGGTGGCGGCGATCGCCTGGCCGAGCTCGTCGAGCCCGCCCTCGCCCGGGTGGTTGAGGCTCACGACGACCGTCGGCCCCTTCCATCCGGCGGACATGAGGTAGGAGAGCGGCACGGTCGCGCCGTGGTCCAGGTCCCCGCCGGTTATCCGCCAGGTCCGGAAGCCGCGGCGGCCGACCTCCCGCTCGAGGCGCTCCGCGAAGGCGCCGTCCAGAGGCAGGTCCACCTGGTCACCGGGCGAGCCGAACTGCCCGAACGAGCCGTGCAGCCTCTGCGCCTGCCAGAGGCCGAACGCGCCCGAGCGCCTGGGAGAGTGTGGTGAGATGAGCAGGACGGCGTCCGGGTGCGCCGCGACCACGTGCCAGGCTATCTTCTCCATGGCCGAGACCGTGCGCCTGGCCTGGGCAAGGCTCTCCCTTCCTACACCCGGCACCAGGATCGGCGCGTGGGGCATCAGACCCGCAAAGACGATCGCGTTGTCGCGCATCGGACCACGTCCGCCCTCACGGTAGCCAAATCGCCGGCTTTGGCCAGCGCGTTCGGGCCGCTGTGGCCTGCCGGGTCGGCCCAGCTACGCGTTTTGACGTATTTTCGGGGCTTTATCGCGGCGGCGCGCGCCGCAACCTGCGACGCCTTTCGGGTCCACCAACTTGCCACGACGCTACGATCACGCCCTAGGCAGCCAATGAGCCAACCGGGTTCACGGCAGCCGCGGTTCCGCGGCTCGGACTGAACCGCCATGTCTTCCCCCATCCTTTTCTACGCCGTCTGGATCTTCTTCCCGATACTCCCGGCGTTCATCTTCTTCAAGTTCCTGCCATCGAAGGCCGACGCGTCCGGCCCGTTCCAGGGGCTTGAGATCAAGCTGGGGGGCGCCTTCGCGGGGTACTTCCTGATCCTGATGCTTTCGTACTCGAGGATCACGGGGATGCTGAACCGGGCCGAGGCGCAAAAGTGGATCGTCACGGGCAGCGTCGCGCTCGCGGACGCGGCCGACAAGCCGCAGATGGTGTCGCTGGTGGTGCACCCACCGAACCCGTCGGTCGAGCCGACCGGGCATTTCGCGCTGGAGCTCCTCCTGCCGACGGCGGACAGCGAGGCCAGCGACTCCCCGCACATACTGGTCAGCTGCGAAGGGTACCAGCTGGTGAGCGTTCCCATCGTGACCGCCGGCAGCGGCAAGCTGTCGTCGCCCTACAAGGGCCAGAACTTCGAGCTCAAGATAGACGCCGAGCAGCACCGGATCGAGGTTGTGCAGCCGATCAGACTGGAGAAGGAGCCGACCCAGCAGTACAACAGCAGCCGTCCCAACACCACACTGGTGGCGGTCGAGGCGCCGAGCACCTAGCGCCCAGGGCGCCGTCCCCGCGATGAAGAAGTCCCTGCTCCGGCCGCTTCTGCTCGTCGTCCTCTGCTTCGCGCTCGCGGGCCCGGCAAGCGCGGCGCTGGTGCGAGGCCGCCTTGTCTTCTCGAACGGGTTTCCGGCCGCCGGCATCGCCGTCCGGGTGGTGTCACAGAGACTCGGGCCGTCCGGGTACACCTACTCCGGAAGGGACGGGATGTACTACCTGCAGGGAATACCCGCGGGCCCGTACGTGATCGAGATCTGGCTCTCCAACCAGAACGTCCTTCGGTACAACATCGGCGTCGGCGAGCCGGTGACCGACCTGCCCGTCGTGACGGTGCGGTAGCGGCCTGGTAGAGGCGCCGGCGGAGGAGGAACACGGCGATCGTCAGGTTGACGAGCCCGATCGCAACCATCGGCCGGAGCTGACCGGTCGGGAGGTGGGAGGGGGTCCCCCGCGGGAAGGCGCCGCGGATGATCACCCTCAAATCCTCCGGGCCGAATCCTCCAGGTCCGTTACGGCCGATTCCGCAGTTTGAAGAAGGCTGTTATGGGTGGCCGTTGGCGAGAAAAGCCACGGAGGGCGCCGCATCGCTTGCCCGCTGTTCCGCGCAACCCGGGGTTTAACCGTGGAGCTTAAGTGTGGATCGTCTTGAATCGGAGGGTGCCTAGGCCAGCCGCTTCCTGAAGAACCAGGCCGCGAAGGATAGCGTCACCGCTCCGATGGCCGCGAGCGGCGCGAAATCAGGGACGAGCTGGGCAAAGCCGGCATTCTCCAGGTAGACCCGTTTGGTGATGTCGAGGGCGTAGAGCAGGGGATTGATCAGCAGGGCGGACTGAAGGAATTCCGGCATGGTCTTGACGGGCGTGACCAGGCCGGAAAGCAGGGCGAACGGCATGATGAGGAGGAAGGCGTAGAGCATCGCCTGCTGCATGGTTGCGGCAATCGAGGACACGAGAAGGCCGAGGCCGACCGCGGCCATCAGGAAAAGCCCCAGGCCGGAATAGAGGACGACAAAGGATCCGGAGAAGGGGATGTGAAACCAGAACTGCGCAATCAGCAGAATGGTGGTCGACTGGGCCAGGCCGATCGCCACGTTGGGGATGGCTTTTCCCGCCATGATCTCGAACGGCCGGAAGGGCGTGACCAGCAGCTGGTCAAACGTTCCCTGTTCGCGCTCGCGGGCGACGGACATGGCCGTGAGCATCATCGCGCCGACCAGCGTCAGCGTGCCGATGAGGCTTGGGACCATGCCCCAGCGCGAGTCGAGGTTGGGGTTGTACCAGGAGCGCATGACGATCTGCACCGGCGGCCCGGCCTGGCCGTGGCCGGATCGCCAGTCGGCATTGAATTCGTCGACCACGTTTCCGAAATACCCCATGGCCGTGCCGGCCGTGTTGGAGTTTCGGCCGTCGGCGACGACCTGGACCAGCGCGGGTTCCCCCATGACCAGGTGGCGCTCGAAATCCTGGCCGATTTGGATGACGAGGAGTGCGCGGCTGCTGTTGATCAACGCGGAAATGTCCCCGGCCCGGGCAAGGTCGGCCTGCCGGTGAAAAACGCCCGATCCGTCCAATCGCGAGAGAAGTGCGGCCGAGGCGGCGCTGTGGTCCTGGTCAAGCACGGCGTACGGTACGGAGTTGAGATCGAAGCTGGCCGCGTAGCCGAATAGCAGGCTCTGCAGGATCGGCGGCAGGAAGATGATCGTGCGGCTGCGCGGATCCTTGAGGACGGCCAGGAATTCCTTCTGGATCAGCGCCAGGATGCGATAAAGGGACGAGCGCATGGGACTGCCTCTAGGAGAGGCGCTTGCGGGTTGCCAGACGGGTAAGGATTAGGAGCCCCACCGCCATTGCCGTAAGGACCGCCAGCTTCGGCCAGATCGTGCTGCCGACGTCTCCCGCGAGATAGAGCGTCTGCAGGAGCGCGACCGCATATCTCGCCGGGATGGCATAGGTGACTCCCTGGATGAACGCGGGCATGCTGCGCAGGTCAAAGACCAGCCCGGAGAGCATCATGGCCGGAAGATAGGTCAGCAGCAGGACCAGCTGGCTCGCGAGGAACTGGCTCTTGACCAGCGTGGAAACGAGGAGCCCGATTCCCAGGGTGACCAGGAGGTAGGTCGTCGACGCAAGGCAGAGCAGTGGAAGGGACCCGCGAAGCGGAACGTGAAACAGGAACTTGCCGGCGAGCAGGCAAAGCACGAATCCGGTCATGCCCAGGCCGAAGTACGGCAGGAGCTTGCTGATGAGGAACTCTCCCACCCGCACGGGCGTCACAAACAGGGCCTCGAGCGTTCCACGCTCCCATTCCCGGGCGACCACCATGGCGGTCAGAAACGCCCCGATGATCGTCATCACCAGAACGATCAAGCCCGGGACCAGGAAATAATGGCTGTCGTTGCTTTCGTTGAACCACATCCGGTCGACAACGACAACCGGCCCGGTCGAGGCATTGCCCACGGATCCGGCATACTCCGCGCTCCAGTTGGCGACCGGCCCCTGGGCGTAGGCCTGCATGATGCGCGCCTGGTTGGCATCCGTGCCATTGACCAGGACCTGGACCTGCGCACCGCCGTGGTGCCAGCGCCTGGAGAAGTCGGACGAAATCAGCAGCGCCCCGTCCGCCCGGCGGTCCAGAACCAGCGTCCTGGCCTCGGCGATGGAGTGGACTGCGATCACCTGGAAATACGGGGAGAGCCGGAAGGCCCCGACGAGTGCGGCGCTGTCCGAGGAGGCGTCCAGGTCGACCGCCGCGATCGTGACCCGGGTGACATCGAGCGAAAGCCCGTAGCCGAAGAGCAGGATCATCATCAAGGGGAAGGCGACGCCGATCGCGACGCTGCTGGGGTCGCGAAGGACCTGCCGCGTTTCCTTCACGGTGAGGGCCCGTATCCGGCGCAACACTGCCGACCAATCGTTCATGAGAGCCCCTCTCCAGACCCGCCCGCCGGCCGGTCCCGCGCCTCCAGGACAATGCCGATGAAGGCGTCCTCCATCGTGGCTTGCTTCCCCGCGGTCTCCCGTGCGTGGCTGCGGAGCTCCGCAGGGGTCCCCTCGGCAAGGATCCGTCCGCCGTCAAGGATCGCGGCCCGATCGCAGTATTCGGCCTCGGCCATGAAGTGGGTCGTCACGATCACCGTGACCCCCGTGGACGCAAGGGCCGTGATTCTCTGCCAAAACTCCCGCCGCGCGAAGGGATCGGCGCCGCTTGTCGGCTCGTCCAGAAAAAGGATCTCGGGCCGATGGAGGAGGGCGACCGCCATGGCCAGGCGCTGCTTGAATCCTCCCGGCAACTGCGCGCTGGGAAGGCGAACAAAGGGCTCGAGCCCGAATTGGCTCACAGCCCATGTAATCCGATCCCGCTTCCCTTCGCCGGCAAGGCCGTACGCCCGGGCGAAGAAATCCAGGTTCTCGGAGACCGAAAGCTGCCCGTAGAGTGAGAACTTCTGGGCGACGTAGCCCAAGTGCTGCCGGGCCGAGGCCCGGGCCATGCGCACATCGACCCCTGCCACGCTCAGGGAGCCCCCCGAGGCCGGCAGGAGCCCGCACAGCATGCGGAAAGTCGTGGTCTTGCCAGCCCCGTTCGGTCCAAGCAGTCCGAATATCTCTCCCCGCCTGACGCTGAAACTCACGTGGTTGACGGCGACAAAGGTGCCGAAGCGCCGATCGAGGTCGTGAACCTCGATCACTGAGTCGCCCCGGCCTCCGCTAATGGCGGGTTCTTCCTGCCTGTGCACCTCCGCGCGGGTGCGCTTTGCCCCGCTGCTTTCGTGCAGCAGGACCATGAACCCGTCCTCGAACCGCGGGGGTGTTGGCACCGCCGCCGCGCCGCCGAACATGACGGGGCCGGCCGGGCTGGCGCCGGGCTCCGTGACCAACCGGACCAACCCTCGTTCCGGCACGGCATCGACTATCTTGGGCTTACCCAAGAGCCTCGCCTGAAGATCCCGCGCCTTCACCCCTACCGGCGGCTGTGCCAGGAAGGTGCGGCCCTCCGCCAGTCTGCAAACATCCGCCGGCGGCCCTTCGGCCAGTTTCTTCCCGCCATTGAGTATCAGCACCCGCTCGCACGCCTCCGCCTCGTCAAGGTAGCTGGTGCTGACGAGCACCGACAGGCCCTCCTTCACCAATCTATGGATGATTTCCCAAAGCTCCCGGCGGGAAAGCGGATCGACACCGACGGTCGGCTCGTCCAAGAGCAGGAGCTCGGGGGACCTTACCAGCGTGCAGGCCAGCCCGAGTTTCTGCTTCATTCCTCCCGAAAGCCGGCCGGCCAGCCGCTTTTGGAACGGGTCCAGGCCCGTCATCTCCATCAGGCGGGCGTACTGCGTCCGCCTCTTCTCGGCCATCACCCCATGCAGGTCGGCGTAGAGGTCCAGGTTCTCCCGGACCGTCAGGTCCTCGTACAGCCCGAACTGCTGCGGCATGTATGAGATCCTCGACTGGATCGCCTGGGGATCCGCGGCGGCGTCAATCCCCAGCACCTCGACAACCCCCTTGTCGGGGATCATGAGGCCGGTCGCAAGGCGAAGCAGGGTGGTCTTGCCGGCCCCGTCGGGCCCCACCAGGGCGGCGAGCACTCCGTGGCCGGCGGAAAATGAAACGTCGTCGAGAGCCAGCACCGATTCGCCGGTTTCGCGGCGAAAGGATTTGCTGACGCCGTCCAGGCGCAGCACCGGTGAGGAATCAGGCGTCGTCACGGCGACAGGGCGGCTGACGGCGCCGTCGCGGGCTCCCGCTTCAGCGTTTCCCATCCTCCGCCCAGCGCCTTGTAGAGGGCGATCAGGTCGAGCGAGACCGCCTGCTCGCTTACCGCCAGTTGGTCCTCGGACTGGTTGAGCGCGCGCTGGGCGTCAAGAACGTCGAGGTAATTGACGCGCCCTTCGGCATACAGGCCGTCCGCCATATCCAGCGAGCGTCGGTCTTCGGCAACCTCGTCCTCGAGTGCTTTCCGGCGGTTCTGCTCCTGCGCATAGGTCACGACCGCACCCTCCGCCTCCTGCAGCGCGTTGAGGACCGCTTTTTCGTACGTCGCCAGCGCCGCCTCCTGCACCGCGGTTTGTGCGCCGACTTCCGCGCGCACCCGGCCGAAGTCAAGCGCCCGCCATTGCAGAGTCGGTCCGAGTGACCAAAACCGGCTTCCGGGTTCGAACCATTTGCCGAGGCTAACGCTCTCCATCCCGGCATCGCCGGTCAGTGAAAGCTTCGGAAACCAGTCCGACTTCGCCAGTCCAACCCTGGCGGTTTCCGCCGCCAGGGTCCGTTCGGCCCGGCGCACATCCGGCCGGCGGCGCATAAGATCGGCCGGCAGGCCAATTGGGACCTCCGGCGGCGCCGGCGGCACCGGCTTGGCGGGCGATAGCTCGGCCAGCAGCTCCCCTGGCTGGCGCCCGAGCAGGACCGCGATGCCGTACATCGTCACCCGTATGCCGGTCTCGAGCGGCGGAATCGCCGCCCGCAGGCTTGCAGCCGAGGCGGCCGCCCGCGTGACGTCGAGTTCACCCGCGATCCCGCTTTGGAAGCGGGCGCGGGCGAGCTCCAAGGCCTCCTCCTCGAGCCTGAGGTTGCGCTGGGCGATTCCCAATCGGAGCTGGCCGCCCCGTAGCTCGACATAGTTTCTCGCCACCTCCGCCGACAGGCTCACCAACGCGTCGTTGCGGGACTCAATCGCGCCTTCCCAATCCGCGGTGGAGGCCTCAAGCGCGCGGCGCTTGGAGCCAAAAAGGTCGATCTCCCACGAGGCGTCAAAGCCGGCCTGGTAAACGCTGTATTCGAAGGGGAAGTTCGGCGGCAGCGGCAGCGCCCCGATGAGGGGCTGGTTTTTACTCTGCCTTGCCCTGGCGAAGGAGCCCGAGGCGTCGAGCGTCGGCCAGAAATCGGCCGCGCTCATCTCCCGGACCGCCCGCGCTTGTCGTAACCGGGCTTCGGCTACCCGCAGATCCGTATTCGATTGCACTGCCCGTTGAATCAACGAGTCGAGCTCGGCGTCGTTGAATGACACCCACCAAGACGAGGGCGCGGCGGCGCTCTCGGTCAGGCCATTCGAAGGTATTGAGGCCCAGCCGGCTTCGGCGTTAGCCGGGGAAGGATGGTAGTCCGGGCCGACGGCGCAGCCGCCGAAGCCGGCGACACCGGTCGCGGCCACCACCTTGAGAGCTCTTGTCCAGTGCATGGGAGAGGCGCCTTTCTTATGGCGGGCTTTGCGCAGGCTGATTCAGTGCCAGCTTCACGGTCGCCGGCATGCCCAGGCGCATTTCGTCCCTGGGGTCCTGCACGAAGACGCGAACCTCGTATTCCAGGCTGGGGCGCAGTTCCTCCGTCTCGACGGCCTTTGGCGTGAATTCCGCAACGGGTGAAATGAAGCCCACCCAGCCGGAAAACGTCCGGCCTGGAAAACTGTCCGCGCTGATCGAGGCCTTCATCCCTGGGTGCAGCTTTCCCAAGTCGACCTCGGAAACATAGGCCCTGATCCACTTCGGGTCCGTGATGGCCAGGTTGAATACCGGCCTCTGCGGAGACGCCATCTCGCCCGGCTCCAGGAGCCTGGAGCGCACCACGGCATCGCAGGGAGAGGCTAGTTCCGTGTCGGCAAGCTGGCGGCGCAGGAGCTCTAGCTGGGCCTGGTTGGCCCGCAGCTGCGCCTCGCCTTGCGCAATGTCCTCCTTCCTGGGACCAATCGCCGATAGGTCGAGGGCCTTTTCCGCCACCGCCAGCCGTGCCTGCGCGGTGTCCATGGCGGCTTTGGCGCCATCAAGGTCCTGCTGGCTGACGGCCCGGCCGGTCGTGAGCTTGGACAGCGCAGTCAGGCGCTGCCATTGCTGCTCGGCGTTCAGCAGGTCGGCCTTGGCGGACGCCACGTTGGCCTGAGCCTGCGCAATCTCCTCCGGGCGGCTGCCGTTGTGCAGCCGCTGCACCGCCGCCTCCTGCGCCTCGACCTCGGCCTCGGTCACCGCCACCTGCGGCCTTAGGCGGCTCGTGTCCAGGCGCGCCAGAATCTGCCCGCGCGCAACCTTGTCACCTTCCTGCGCCAGCACCTCCACGATGCGCTCGTTATTGTTGAAGGCGAGTTCGACCTGGCGCAGATCAACATTCCCGAACAGATTCAACAGGTCCGCGTCCTTCTTGGATTTTCTCCCGAATGAAACCCACACGAAGGCGAGCGCCAAGGCGGCCAGGAGCAGCGTTCCAGCGATCAGGATCTTTTTCATCTTGAGCCCACCTGAGTGGGTTCGTCGCAAAAGTCAAATTCAAATTTGAATTTGCATTGTTAGGAGATTACCCCATAGTGCCGCTCGAACCCACCATAAAGGATCAAACAGAAGTGAAACGAAGAAAGCCAAAGCACGATGATCACGACACTCGGGAACGGCTGCTCGAGGTTGCCGGCCAGGTGTTCGCGGAGAAAGGCTTCGCGGGAGCGACCGGCAAGGAGATCTGCCGGCGCGCGAAGGTCAACGTGGCTGCGATCAACTACCATTTTAGAGGCCTTGAAAACCTTTATCAGGCGGTGTTGAGAGAGGCGGCGGCTCGAATGCCGAGCGTTGAGATGTTTAGGTCGGCCCTGTCCGGGGAAGCCGATCCGAAGGCGAAGCTCGCGGCGATCTTCGACTTTGCGTCGAAAGCCATCACCGGCCCGCTGCCGTCGTCCTGGGTGATCCGCCTGATCGGGAGGGAGGCGATGAATCCCTCGCCGGCATTCATTGCTCTTCAAAAGGAGGAGACGCGCCCCAAGATGCTGCTCGTAAAGGGCGTGATCGCCGAGATCATGGGCTTGCCGCCGAGCCATCCTGCCGTGGAGCGGGGCTGCGTGAGCGTGATTGCCCCCTGTTCATGGCTTCTCATTGGGAAGCGCTATTGGTTGAGGCAGGTCTTCCCTAATTTTGGATTCGAGCCTGCGGACGCCGGCGCGCTATCACGACATTTGACACAGTTTTCGCTTGCAGGCCTCGCGGCAATTGCGGCTAGCGCAAAGGATGCCAACGCCACCGACCGATTAGGATCTGCCTAGGAATTCGGATAAACTTAACGTCCGGCATCCCTAACGAAGGCGATAGGCGGATGTTTCGCGCGTAAAGCATCGTGTGCGAAATTGCGCAGCCAAACGGCGTCAGTCCGGCAGATTCGCCGAGACTGCCCGCACGGCTTCTTCCTTTGCACTCGCAAGGGGCAAGCTGGGCGGCTTGGGCGCCCGCAGCTTACGCCGCCGGGGCCGCGGGTTCCTTGACCGGCGTCAAGTTTCGGCCCGAGACGGGCTCACCTAAACCGATATGCCAGTGCGATCGCGGCGACGTAGGCCAGGCCGATCCCGGCCTCGGTGAGGCCGACGCGACGGGCAGGCCAGGACGGGCGCAGCACGGTGAGCACGAGCACCGTGCGCGCAAGGAGGACGGCGGCCAGGACGGACGCGCACCACGGGACGAGCCGATAGAGGGCCAGGCCAGTCAACAGGAAGAGGGCGAGGAGGGCTGAGGATATCGGCGCAAGCGCGCCCGCCGGCCGGCCCCTGGAGAGCCGAAGGTAGGCCCGCACCGCGATGATGGTAGGCACGGTGCGCGCAAGCATGGCGGCCGTGAGGGCGAGGGCCGCCGGGACGGACCAGCCCGCGGCGGCCGCGAAGGCCGCGGGAAGGAACCCAAAGGCCGCGCCGCCCGCGAATTCCGCGGCGACGGCGCGCGGCTCGCGCCGCAGGTCGAAGAAGAGGAACAGGGCGCCGAGCGCGGCGACGACTGGAAGGGGCCAGAGGGCGGCCGGCCGGGCCAGGACCGCGGCCTCGAGGAGCCCGGCCGCGGCGACGGCGCAGGCCGCCGCCAGCGCCGCGC
>Ga0187867_10000178_pt1 | contig 57846 bp, 42 predicted proteins | sample June2016WEW_13_1_FD_132976 | JGI IMG/M metagenome (GOLD analysis project Ga0187867, IMG submission 132976) | Peatland microbial communities from SPRUCE experiment site at the Marcell Experimental Forest, Minnesota, USA - June2016WEW_13_10 | ecosystem: Environmental > Terrestrial > Soil >...
AACCGCTGCCGTTCTCGGCCTCCACGGGCCGGGGAGTGAGGGAAATTTGGCAAGTGATAACGAAAACACTCCAGACGCGGTAAGTACTACGACACCGCAAGATGAACAGGACAAACCGGTCGAGCGCCCGCCCGAACGGCCTGCCCGCGACCAAAATAATGCCGCTCTTCAGGATGGCGCTCCGCCGTCCGAGCCGCGGCCCCAGCCAGCCACAGACCGGCCTGAACAAATGCAAGGCGGCGCCGGACACCACGGACACCGGCGCAACAAGCCGCCCGCACAGGCCAAGAACGGCTCCCCCACCTTGGACCTGGTGGAATTGAAAGACATGAGCATCCAAAGGCTCAACCAAGTGGCCAAGGACATGAACGTGGCCGGCGCCGCCGGATTGCGCAAGCAGGAGCTGATCTTCAAGATCCTGCAGACGCAAGCCGAGAAGAGCGGCCTGATCTTCTCCGAAGGCGTGCTGGAATGCCTGCCCGATGGCTTCGGCTTCCTGCGCGCGCCCGAATACAATTATCTGCCAGGCCCGGACGACGTATATGTCTCGCCCTCGCAGATCCGCCGCTTCGATTTGCGCACCGGAGATACCATCTCCGGCCAGATCCGTCCGCCTAAGGAAGGCGAACGCTACTTCGCGCTCATCAAGGTTGACGCCATCAACTTCGAGCCGCCCGAGGAAGCCCGCAACAAGATCTTCTTCGACAACCTGACGCCGCTCTATCCCAACTCGCGCATCAAGCTCGAAACTGTGCGCGACAACTTTTCCGGCCGCGTCATGGATCTGCTCACCCCCATCGGCAAGGGGCAACGCGGGCTGATCGTATCGCCGCCGCGCACCGGCAAAACGATGCTGCTGCAAAGCATCGCCAACTCCGTCACCACCAATCATCCCGAGGTAACCCTGATCGTGCTGCTGATCGACGAGCGGCCCGAGGAAGTCACCGACATGCAGCGCTCGGTGCGCGGCGAAGTGATCAGTTCCACCTTCGACGAGCCCGCCACGCGCCACGTGCAGGTGGCCGAAATGGTGATCGAAAAAGCCAAGCGCCTGGTCGAGCACAAGAAGGATGTGGTCATCCTGCTCGACTCCATCACGCGTCTGGCGCGCGCCTATAACACTATCGTGCCGCCATCCGGCAAGGTGCTCTCGGGCGGCGTGGATTCCAACGCCTTGCAGCGCCCCAAGCGCTTCTTCGGCGCGGCCCGCAACATCGAGGAAGGCGGTTCGCTGACCATCATCGCCACTTCGCTCATCGATACCGGCAGCCGCATGGACGACGTGATCTTCGAGGAGTTCAAAGGCACCGGCAACCTGGAAATCCACCTGGAGCGCAAGCTGGTCGACAAGCGCGTCTTCCCCGCCATCGACATCAACAAGAGCGGCACGCGCAAGGAAGAGCTGCTCCTGCCCAAGGAAGAGCTGAACCGAGTGTGGATTCTGCGCAAGGTGCTGAATCCGCTATCGCCTGTGGAGACCATGGAACTGCTGCTCGATAAGCTCGGCAAGACGCGCAGTAACGCAGAGTTCTTGAACTCCATGAGCGGGTAGGCCCTCGTGGCGCAGGCACCCTGCCTGCCGCGCGGCGCCGACTGGCCGCATATCCCGGCCCTTAATTAAACAGACTTTTCCCGCCGCTGGACCTTGGTCGAAAGACCCGGAAGGCGATTTTCGACGTCGGCGGAAACAAATATCGTGTGATAGCCGTCGTCAACTTCGAGAAGCAGGCTCTCCTTATCGAGGAAGTGTTGACGCACGAAAAATACATCCCGGGGGAATCTGTGATGCCAACCGTTGCCTACCAACAACTCCTTGCCGAGACAATGCCGGCGCGCGTCCAAAACGACGAGGAATACGATCTGATCCGTTCGCGCTTCGGCGATCTGCTCAGCAAGCACCGCCGAACGGTGGCTGAAGACAAATTGATGGATCTGCTCGGAGTGCTGATTGAAGATTACGACCGCCGTAACTCCCTGCCGCCCGAGGAATCGACGCCCTCCGACCGGCTCCAGGTCCTGCTGGAACACTCGGGAAAGACCAGGCAGACCTGCTTCCCGTCTTCGGACAGCGGAGTCATGTGAATGAGGCGATAAACGGCAGGCGAAAGATCAGTGCCGAACAGGCCCGAAAACTGGCCAAACTGTTCAGCGTGCAGCCGGGGCTCTTCATCTAAAACGCGCACACCGGCTGCCGCTTGGCTTCGGACGCGGCCCACGCGCCCGACCGATTCTGCAACAATGGCATCGATGTACCTGGATCGAGATCTCGCCATAGAAATCCCGCTTGCCGAACGGTTCCAGGCGCTGGACGACTAACTGGAGCAAATGCCGAAACCGAACTACGGCATCGACAACCCGCGCCTCGGCCTGATTATCGTCTCGGCCGTCGTAGCAGGTCTGGCGCTCGGATTGGCGTTTCACCACTCCTCCAGCGAAGCAGCCCGAGCGTTGGCCGGCATCGTTCTCTCCCTGGTCCCCACTGGCGTAATCCTGATTCTGTTAATGGTGTCTTACGTCAAGGTTGAGAAATTTCGCCATCGCGACCGCATGCTGAACATGGCGCCCTGGCGCGGCGATGAGCAGGTCCTGGACGTCGGAACCGGGCGCGGCCTGCTAATGGTCGGCGCCGCCAAACGGCTGACCACCGGCAAGAGTATCGGCATGGACATCTGGCGCGAACAGGATCTGTCCGATAATAATCGCGAGGCGGCCACGCGGAATGCCGGGATCGAGGGGGTTCAGGACAAGGTCGAACTCCGCAACGCCGATGCGCGGGCGATGCCGTTTCCGGATAGCTCATTTGACTGCGTTCTCTCCAACCTCTGCCTGCATAACATCCCCAGCCGGGAAGGCCGCGCCGCGGCTTGCGGCGAAATCGCGAGAGTATTGAAATCCGGCGGTGTGGCAGTGATTTCCGACTTCACGCACACGGATGAATACGCGAAGACCTTTCGCGAGCAAGGACTGGAAACCAATTGCTCCTTCTCACTGCTGATTGCGCCGATGCTCCTGAGAATCGTCAAGGCATCGAAACTATGAGACTCACGCTCGTCCTGCTATGCTCCTGCGCCGTACTGCCCGCCGCAAGCGGTCCCGATGACCGCACCATGACGGACCCTAAATCCATCATGTCCGCATCTAACCCCAACGCCGCGCCGGCGCCCATCGCCGAACTGGTCTACACGCGCTCCACGGGCGGTCCCGCCTGGTCGCCCGACGGCCGCGAGATTGTATTCACCACCAACCTCACCGGCCGCAACAACCTCTGGAAAATTGCTGCCGCCGGGGGCTGGCCCATCCAATTGACGCAGTCCGACGATCGCCAGTCCGCCTCTGCATGGTGGCCCGACGGCAAATGGATTGTCTACGAGCAAGACTACGCCGGCGGCGAAATCTTCGACCTTTTCGCCATCCCGGCCGCGGGCGGACCGGCCGTGAACCTCACCCACACTCCCGACATCTCCGAAACGGATCCGCACTGGTCGCCCGACTGCCGCACGCTGGCCATTTCCATAAAGCCGAAAACTTCGTCGATTTTCGACATCGCCGCGTTTGACTGGCGCACGCACGAAGTTCACAACCTGACCCACGAACAGTCGAAGAACCACGCCTGGCGGTTTGCGGCGTGGAGTCCGGATGGGCAGAGCCTTTACGCCAACCGCGCCAATGCCGGTGGGACCGATTCCGACGCTTATCGCATCGGCCTAAAAGGTGGAACGCTCGAAAACCTCACGCCGCACACCGGCGATGTGGGCTACAAGGCGTCTTCTATTTCAGCGGACGGGCGAACGCTGCTCATCACTTCGAACCAAAAACGGCGGTTATTTCAACGTCGCCCTGCTGGATATCGCCACCCGCAAGCTGACCTGGGTAACAGATACGCAGTGGGATGCACGGGCGGGTGACTTTGCTTCCGAGGGTGGACGGTTCACCTATATCAGCAACGAAGACGGCCGCACCAGGACCTACATCGGCGAGCGCGGCTCCAGCCGCTCCGAGCCCCCGAATTTCCCCGGAGGGCTGACCAGTCCCACGGGCAATCCAACGGCCTTCTCGCCCTCCGGCGACCGCTTGCCGATCTCGCATCAAAGCTCCAACCAGCCGGGCGATCTCTGGGTTTACGATTTGGCCTCGCGCCGCGCCACCCAGATCACATACTCCGCGCTGGCCGGAGTGCATCCCGAGAATTTGCCCGTATCGCACCCGGTCCATTACCGTTCGTTCGACGGCAAGATCCTCGCAGACGCGCGACTCCTTCAACCGCACGGCCCAAGCTCTGGCCTCGCGCGGCTACGTGTGTATCGCGCCGAACGTGCGCGGTTCGACCGGCTACGGCATGGCATTCCAAAAGGCCAATTACTAGGACCTGGGAGGCGGCGACCTGCAGGACGAAGTCTGCGCGGCCAAGTTCCTGGACGCCACCGGTTACGTCGACGAAAAGAAGATCGGCATCCACGGCGGATCTTACGGCGGCTACATGGCCATGATGGCCATCGGCAAGACGCCTGATGTGTGGGCCGCCGCCGTGGAACTGTACGGCATCACCGACTGGCTCACCGAGCAGGCCCATGAAAGCCCGGACGTCCAGCAGTACGATCAGGCGATTCTGGGCGATCCGGTGAAAGATCGCAAAGTGTACGAGGACGCCTCGCCGATCAAGTACCTTCAGAACGCTAACGCGCCCCTGCTGGTGCTACAGGGAGAGAACGACATCGTCGATCCCAAGGAAGAGGCCGGCCAGGTGGTCGGCACCCTGCGCAAATATGGGAAGATCGTGGACGCGCACTATTATCCCGGCGCGGGCCACGGCTTTGCCAAGCGCGAGAACCAAGTGGATTCGCTCGAACGCACCATCGCATGGTTCGACAAGTATTTGAAAGACACGCGCCAGTAAGATGCTGCGTTATACTCCAGGCATGGGAGCTTCGCTTCTGGTATCCGAGCAGGAGTATCTGACCACCAGCTACGAACCCGAATGTGAATTCGACAATGGAAAACTCCTCGCGCGGAACACGGGTGAACTGCCACACAGCCTGCTGATGACAGCGGTCGCGTGTTTTCTGCACGAGCGCGCGAGGCAACATCGGATCCAGGTCCTGCCTATCCTACGGATCCGAATTGGGTCCGGCAGATACCGCGTCCCAGACGTTTGCGTTTACAAGCAACCCGCCCCGCGCGATCCCATACCCAATAGGCCTCCGTTCATCGCCATCGAGATCCTTTCGCCCGAGGATCGCATGAGCCGCGTGCGCACGAAGATCGACGAATATTTGGCATTTGGCGTGCCGTATGTTTGGTTGATCGACCCGCAGAGACGCCGCGCCGATGTCTACACGGCATCGGGCTTCTACGAAGCCAAAGACGGCGTGCTGCGTACCGAAGATCCCGCCATCGAAGTTCCCCTGGCCGAACTGTTCCAGGCGTTGGATGACTAATCCCGGCGATGCCATCCTGCTGGTTTCCTTCGGCGGCCCCGACCGGCCCGAAGAAGTGATGCCATTCCTGGAGAACGTGCTGCGCGGGCGCAATGTGCCGCGCGAGCGCATGCTGGAGGTGGCCGAACACTACCACCACTTCGGCGGCCGCAGTCCCATCAACGATCAAAACCGCGCTTTATTGGCGGCCCTGCGCAAGGTGTTGACGGACCAGGGTCCGGATCTGCCTGCCTATTGGGGCAACCGCAACTGGCATCCACTGCTGGCGGATACACTGCGGCAGATGACGGCGGACGGCGTGCGCCGCGCCTTTGCCTTCGTCACATCGGCGTACAGTTCTTATTCCGGCTGCCGGCAATACCTGGAAGACATCGCGCGGGCACGCCAGGCCGCCGGTCCTGCAGCGCCGGAAATACTGAAGCTGCGGGTGTTCTACAACCACCCCGGATTTGTCGAGCCGATGGCGGAACGTGTGGTTGCCGCCCTGGAGCGCATCGCCCCGGAACGGCGCGCAGCCGCGGCGCTGGCATTCACCGCGCACAGCGTTCCCGTTTCCATGGCAGCGACCAGCCGGTACGTGCAACAAGTGGAAGAGGCCTGCCGCCTGGTGGGCGCGCGCGCCGGCCATCCATCATACAGGCTCGTCTATCAGAGCCGCAGCGGAGCGCCGGGCCAGCCCTGGCTGGGCCCCGATGTTTTGGAGTATCTTCGCGAGTTGGCGGCGACGGGCGCGGTGCGCGATGTGGTGCTCGCGCCGGTCGGATTCATTTCCGACCATATGGAAGTGGTGTACGATCTGGACACCGAAGCGCGGCAGTTGTGCGAGGAACTCGGCTTGCACATGGTCCGCGCCCAAACCGTGGGAGACGATCCGCGCTTCGCCGCCATGATCCGCGAACTGGTCTTGGAGCGCCTGGCAGGCGCTCCCCGGCGCGCGTTGGGCGAACTCGGTCCCAGTCACGACGTGTGTGCGGAAGATTGCTGCCCGGCTCCTGCAATCACACGGCGGCCAATGAGCCGTTATTGATTCTAAAGGTCATAAGTGGGTTCGTTTGGTCAAATTCGTGCAATCCCCCCAATCTTGACTGGGTTTGCTATGATACCGGTATGAATCCTGCATCCGGCCGCCCTCCCCGCTAATCAAACCAATAGACTATGGCTGCCTTCCTGGTTCCCAATCCCGTCCGCACGCAGGCCAAGAGCGTTCTGGCCGCCATCGGCAACACCCCGCTGCTCCGCTTGCCTAAGATCGGGCGCGAGATACCAGGCGTGACCATCCACGCCAAGGCGGAATACTTCAACCCCGGCGGATCCGTGAAAGACCGCGCCGGCCTGAATATGATCCTGGATGGCGAGCACACCGGCCGCCTGCGTCCCGAACACACCATCCTGGACGCCACCAGCGGCAACACCGGCATCGCCTATGCGATGATCGGCGCGGCGCGCGGCTACAAGGTCAAATTATGCCTGCCCCGTAACGCTTCCATCGAACGCAAGCGCATCCTGAAAGCCTATGGCGCGGAGATGGTCTTCAGCGATCCCAGCGAAGGCTCGGATGGGGCCATACGCAAGTGCCGCGAGATCTATGAAGCCGATCCCGACCGCTACTTTTATCCCGATCAGTACAACAACCCGGCCAACTGGAAAGCGCATTTCGAAACCACCGGCCGCGAAATCATCGAACAGACCAACGGCTTGCTGACCCACTTCGTGGCGTCCATGGGCACCAGCGGAACATTTACGGGCGTCAGCCGCCGCCTGCACCGCGACCTGCCGCACGTAAAATGCTACTCCGGCCAGCCCTCCAGCGGCTTCCACGGCCTGGAAGGATTGAAGCACATGCCCACCGCCATCGTGCCCGGCATCTACGATCCCACGCTGGCCGACGGCAACGTCTGGCTGGAAACTGAAGAAGCCTACGCCATGGTGCGGCGCTTGGCGCGCGAGGAGGGATTGCTGGTCGGGATTTCGTCCGGATGCAACGTGGTCGCGGCCCTGCAAATCGCGCGGGAGCTGCACGCGGAAGGCCGCGAGGGAATGATCGTCACGGTGCTCTGCGATAGCGCGGAGAAATATCTCAGCGACCATTTCTGGGACGAGGGATGAAAGAGGAATGATTCGCATCGAACCGGACGCCTGGCGCGAGATGGTGGCGCATGCGCAAGCCACCTATCCGAACGAATGCTGCGGGGCCATGCTGGGAGTAATTGAAGACGGGCAGAAGACCGTGCGCATCGCTCTGCCTCTGGAAAATGCCTACGCCGGGGCACACGGCAGCCGCTACGAATTGCGTCCCGACGATCTGCTCCGCGCGGACCGCGAAGCGCGCAGCCGCAAGCAGGACCTGGTCGGCATCTACCATTCGCATCCCGATTGCGACGCCTATTTCTCCGAGACCGACCTGAAGAACTCCTGTCCCTGGTATTCTTTTGTGGTGCTCTCCATTCGCAACGGTGCATTCGATCACGCCAATAGCTGGCTGCCGGATGCCGAGCAAACCAAAGCGGAGCGCGAGGAGTTGACTTACTGAAATGGCCAAAGTTTTGATTCCCACACCCCTGCGGCAATACGCAGGCAAGCAGGATTCCGTCGAGCTGAACGGCTCCACGGTGGGTGAAGTGCTGGCCGCCCTCACTACCCAGCACCCGGATCTGCGCCGCCAGCTTTACAACGATGAAGGCAAGCTGCGCAGCTTCGTCAACGTCTATTTGAACGACGAGGACATCCGTTATCTGGAAAAAGACGCCACGCCGGTGAAGGATGGCGATACCCTGTCGATCGTGCCCTCGATCGCCGGCGGTTCCGTCGCTGCGCCGCCCGAACCGGCCACGGCCGAGCTCTCGAAAGACGAGATACTGCGCTACAGCCGCCACTTGATCATGCCCGAGGTGGGCACCGAGGGCCAGCTCAAATTGAAGGCCGCCAAAGTGCTGCTGGTGGGCACCGGCGGGCTGGGCGCGCCGCTGGGACTGTACCTCACCGCCGCCGGCGTTGGACGCATAGGCCTGGTTGATTTCGACGTAGTGGATTTCACCAACCTGCAGCGCCAGGTGATCCACGGCACCAGCGATGTCGGGCGCAAGAAGCTTGATTCCGCCGCCGACCGCATGCACGAGATCAATCCGTTCGTGCGCATCGACAAGCACGAGGTCGCGCTGTCCAGCGAGAACGCGCTCGATATTCTGCGCGACTACGATATCGTCGTCGACGGCACCGACAATTTCCCTACGCGCTACCTGGTGAACGACGCCTGTGTCCTGCTGGGCAAGCCCAACGTCTATGGTTCCATCTTCCGTTTTGAAGGGCAGGCGACTGTCTTCGCATACGAAGGGGGGCCATGCTACCGCTGCTTGTATCCGGAGCCGCCGCCTCCAGGCCTGGTACCGAGTTGCGCCGAAGGCGGCGTGCTCGGAATTCTGCCGGGCACCATCGGCCTGATCCAGGCCACCGAGACCGTGAAGCTGATCCTGGCCATCGGCGAGCCGCTGGTGGGACGGCTATTACTATACGATGCGCTGGCCATGCGCTTCCGCGAGTTGAAGCTGCGCAAGAATCCGGAATGCCCGGTGTGCGGCAGCCATCCGACCATCACGAAGTTGATCGATTACCAACAGTTCTGCGGTATACTACAACCTGTGGCTGAAGAAGGCGACATCGAGCCAGTCGAGGTGAAAGCGAAAATCGATCGTGGCGACAATTTCGTTCTGATCGACGTGCGCGAGCCGCACGAATACCAGATCTGCCGTATTCCGGCTTCTAAGCTGATCCCGCTCGGCCAACTTGCCCAGCACCTCGGTGAGTTGGATCCTACCGTTGAGATCGTGGCGCATTGCAAGAGTGGCATGCGCAGCGCCAAGGCCGTCGACTTACTGAAGAAGAACGGCTTCCACGCCCGCAATATGAAGGGCGGCATCCTAGCCTGGAGTGACAAAGTAGATCCCAGCGTCCCGAAGTATTAGCGCGGCATCCAAATTGCTCTAAGATCGGCGAGGTCATTGCCGATGCTGAAAAACGGATGGATTCCCACATTTCTGTTGCCTGCTGCGCTGCTTTCGGCGACAATATTTACCGGCTGTGCAGCGCATGTCAGTGCGGGCTACCGCGTGTACGATCCCTACTATAGCGATTATCACGTTTGGGGACCCGATGAAGATGTCTATTACCACAGGTGGATCGGCGAGCGGCACTACGAGTACAAGGATTTCCGCCATATGCCCAAAGAACGGCAGAAGGAATACTGGACCTGGCGTCACGCGCAGCACTGACGTAGCTATTTCCCGATAACTTCCGTAAGACCCGTGTCGGATCCCGTCAGCCTGTGCGCCGAGTCATCCCAGTGCAGGCGCGTAACGCTCGCGTCCCCGTGTTCATACGCATAAGTCCGGCCGTCGTCGCTGTAAAGCGTGAAATCAGCGTCCGCGCCTGCATATACGAGTACCCGCGCAATCTTTTGCGTCTCGTTCGTGCTCGAAACCGCCTCGCCCAGCGGCACGATGGAACCCGCGCGCACGAACAACGGCAACATCTCGATCGGCGCAACCACCTTGATACTCTGTCCGCCGTGCAGCCGTTCCTTCGTCCAGTAGTTATACCAGTCGGCGCCCGCAGGCAGATACACGGTCCGGCTGGTGGCGCCCTGTTCAGTCACGGGAGCCACCAGAAACGATGGGCCAAACATGTACTCGTCGCGCAGATCGGCCACCCGCGGATCGTCCGGAAAGTCCATGAACAACGCGCGCATGTAGGGCGCGCCGGATTCATGCGTCCGAAACCCGAGCGAGTAGATGTAAGGCATAAGCTGGTACCGCAGCTTCAGATACTTCTCCAAAACCGGCTCAGCCGCCTTCCCATATGACCACACTTCGTTGTACTTGCGGCTGCCGTGCGTGCGGAATACGGGCAAGAACGCGGCGTACTCGAACCAACGCGTGTATAACTCCGGATAGTCGTCATAGCCGCCCACGTTGTCCCGCGCGTCACTGGGGTCAAGCAGCGGGGCATGCGCCGGATGATGCTCTGCGGGCAGATACTGCCAGCCGCCGATGTCATTGGTCCAGTAAGCGAAACCGGTCGCGGCAAAATCCAACCCCGTAGGTATCTGGCGTTTCAGTGTGTCCCACGTAGGATAAATGTCCGACGACCAGAACAGCGTACCATTGCGTTGCGCGCCCAGGTAGGCGTCGCGGGACAGAATCAGGGCGCGCGTTTTCAGATCGCGCCGGAAGCCATCATAAATCGCGGCGGTGTGAAACAACGGGTAAGTGTTGAAGTAGCGCGTGCCCGGCCCGATATGCAAGTAACTGCCGTTAGGCGGCAGATCGGGTTCGGTCTCGTCCATCCACAAGGCATCAAAGCCCAGGCTGAGTATATTGTCGCGGATGGTATCCCAATACCAATGCGCCGCTTCCGGATTAGTCGTGTCGATATCCGACCCCGCGCGGTCGTAGGGCAAGCCGTTAGTTGGAGTGCCGTCCGCCAGATGCTCAAACCATCCCTTCTTCAGCAGCATGTCATAGTAGCGCGTGCCGGGCACAAAGCGCGGCCACACGCTGATCATAGTGTGAAATCCCATGGCATGAAGCTGGCGGTTCATGGCCGCCGGATCGGGCCACTTCACAGGATCCATGTCGATCTGCCCCATCGCGGTCCAGTAGAACCAGTCGACCACCATCACATCGGCGGGCAGGTGACGTTCGCGGTAACCCTTGGCCACCGCCAGCACCTCCTCCTGCGAGCTGTAGCGCTGCTTGCATTGCACGTAGCCGTAAGCGGCTTTCGGCAGCATGGGAGTGGCGCCGGTGAGCAGGCGGTATCCGGCGTAAATCTCATCGGTGTTGTTGCCCGCGATGACGAAGAATGACACGCGGTCGCCCACGTCCGAAGTCCACTTAGTCTGTTCGTTGAAGCCCGGCTCGATGGTCGTTCTTGACGGATTGTCCCAAATCATGCCATAGCCGCGGTTAGTGACTATGAAGGGCACGCAGACCGTCGGACCGCCGGTAGCCGTGTAGTTATGCCAGCACTCGACTGTGTGGCCGCGGTGATCGAGGAAACCTTCCTGGTTCTGGCCCAAGCCGTAGTAATGTTCGTCGCCGGGCGACGCGAAGGTTGCGCCCACCTGGTAGAAGGCCGCGTCCGAAGCGCGCCGGTCGTGCAGCACGCCGGCATTGCCGTCTTTATAATTCGGCACGGACATGGACCAATCCTTCAGGTCTACCAGCGTTTGGCCGCCGGGAGTCGCGATGGTGATGTGCGCCGGCGGAGTGGACCCGTTGAAGAACTTCGCAATGTCCACCTGCGTGGGCAGCGGAGCACCTGGATGGTGCGGCTCCAGCGTCACCACCAGGCGCGACGACCGGTAAACGTCGCCCTGCCGCGACCATCCCTGCGCGGACGGATGCGCCACGAATCCATATCCGGGCGCAGCCGTGGCCGGTTCTTTCAGCAGGCTGAGCGTCACGCGGACGATGTTCGGCGCATACGGCTCGAACACGATGGTGCTGCCGTCGCGATCCAGCATAACCGATTGCGCCTGCAGGACGCCGATCAGTGTCGCGGCTAAGGCCGATGCGCGCAGCATATCGCACCCGCTATTTCGCCGGCGAGAAATCCGTCGGGTCCATGAACACGGACACCACCTTGCTCACGATCTTGCCGTTGGCTTCGGAGTCCTTCTGCACTTTCTGCCACTCAGGGTCGCTGCCGAACTCGGCCCAATTTTTCTTGGCGGCCTCGCGGCTGGGATGCGCGATCACGTAGACCAGGGTGTTTTCGTGGAGGGGTGAATCCTGCGGCACCCAATACGCGATATTGGTCATCCCGTGCTTCTCGAAAATACTCATCGTATGGTTGCGGAAGCGCGCCAGCAGATCCGGCAGCTTGCCTTCGTAACAGGTGTAGGTGCGCAACTCGAAGACGCGCGCGTGCTCCTGCGCGTGCGCCGGTGGAATCGTAATGGAAGCGGCTAGCGCCGCCGCGATGGATAGAACAGTTTTCAGGGCCATGCAGCCAGTTTACAATGGTGCACGGCATATGAAGCGCACCCTAATCCTGATCGCCGCCGCGACCGCCGCACTGCACGCCGCGGGGACGCCCACTGTTCGCGAAGCACAGAAGTTCATCGCAGACGCCGAAGCCCGTCTGCTGGCTTTGGCGGTCGAGGACAACCGCGCCCAATGGGTCAAGTCCACCTACATCACGGACGACACGGAAATCCTGGCCGGCAAAGCCGATGAACGCGACATCAACGCCACCGTCGAGCTGGCCAAGCAATCCACGCGGTTCGACTCGCTGAAGCTGCCGGAGGATGTCGCCCGCAAAATCAAGCTGCTGAGGCTTTCGCTGACTCTGGCCACGCCCGCCAATCCCAAGGAGAGCGAGGAACTCACGCGCATCGCCGCCTCCATGGAGGGCACTTACGGCAAAGGCAAATACTGCCCGCCCGGCAAAACCGGCGGCAAAACCGCTGGCAAGAACGAATGCCTCGACCTGGAAGATCTCACGCGCCTGATGGCCGCCAGCCGCAATCCCGCCGAATTGCTGGATGCCTGGCGCGGTTGGCACGCCATCGCACGCCCCATCCGGCCGGAGTTCGTACGCTACGTGGCGCTGGCCAATAAGGGCGCGCGGGAACTGGGATTCGCCGACGACGGCGCCATGTGGCGCGCTAAATACGACATGCCGCCCGACGATTTCGCCAAAGAGCTGGACCGGCTCTGGGAACAAGTGCGGCCGCTCTACCTCTCGCTGCATGCCTATATTCGCACCAAGCTGCGCGAACAGTACGGCGCCGATGTGGTGGCGGCGGATGGCCCTATTCCCGCGCACCTGCTTGGCAACATGTGGGCGCAGACCTGGGACAACGTTTACCCGCTGGCGGCGCCCGCCGGCGCCGATCCTGGTTTCGATCTCACTGAAATCCTGAAGAGCCGCAGGACCGATTACAAGCAGATGGTCGACTACGGCCAGCATTTCTTCACTTCGCTGGGATTCGCGCCGCTGCCGGCGACGTTTTGGGAGCGCTCTCAGTTCGTGAAACCGCGCGATCGCGAGGTGGTCTGCCACGCCAGCGCCTGGGATATCGACTTAGTGGACGATGTCCGGTTGAAGATGTGCATCGATATCACGGCGGAAGACTTCCTGACCATTCACCACGAGCTGGGTCATAACTTCTATCAGCGCGCCTATGACCGGCAGCCGTTCCTGTTCCGCGACAGCGCCAACGACGGCTTTCACGAGGCAGTGGGCGATACCATGGCGCTCTCTGTGACTCCGGATTACCTGGTCAAAATCGGACTGCTGGATAAAGCGCCGGATGCCTCCAAGGATATCGGGCTGCTGCTGCGCAAGGCGCTGGAGAAGGTGGCGTTCCTGCCGTTTGGCCTGGTGATCGACCAGTGGCGCTGGAAGGTGTTCTCGGGCGAGATCCCGCCGGACAAATACAACCAGGCTTGGTGGGAATTACGCCGTAAGTATCAGGGCATCGCGCCGCCGGTGGCACGCAGCGAAGACGATTTCGATCCCGGCGCGAAGTATCACGTGCCCGCTAATGTGCCTTACATGCGCTACTTCCTGGCCGACATCCTGCAATTCCAGTTTCATCGCGCCCTGGCGCGCATCGCCGGCTGCCACGAGCCCCTGCACCGCTGCTCCATCTATGGCAACCAGGAAGCCGGCCGGCGCTTTAACGAGATGTTGGAAATGGGTCTCAGCCGGCCGTGGCCGGAAGCGTTGGCCAAGCTGACCGGCGAGTCGCAAATGGACGCCACCGCCATTCGCGATTACTTCGCTCCGCTGCAGAAGTGGCTCGACCAGCAAAACCAGGGAAAGCCGATAGGCTGGTAAGAGAGAGACGCAGCTACTCCGCAGCCTGGCGCGAGAGCGTGTCGACGATGGCGATGTTGGCGGCCAGCTCCGGCGTCAGATTGTGCCGCTGTCTGATAAACTCCACGCTGTTGTAGGTGAGCCAGACTTTGCCGCCGGCGTCCTCCCAAACCAGGATTTTCAGGGGAAGGTCCAGCGCGGCTGTGGGCGCCGCCAGCATCAGCGGCGTGCCGCCCTTGGGGTTTCCGAAGATCAGCAGCTTGGTGTTGCGCATAGCCATCCCCGCCTTTTCGGCTTCGCCGCTGTGGTCGATCACGGCGAAAATCTTCACGCCTTTGGCGTCCAGGATGGCTTTCAGCTTTTCAACCGTGGCGTCCACGCTATTGTGGCTGGGAACGGAAACGATGTCCTCAGGCATGATGCGTGTCTCTCCCGCTACAATAGCGTTTCAATCTCCGCTCTGCAATCGCTCTGGCTCACCACGCCGGCATGTTTGGCGGCGATGCGGCCGGATTTGTCGATGAGGACCGTGACTGGCAGCATCTCGGCCGCTCCGTACACGCGGGCGACGGCATCGTTGCCGATCATCACCCGGTAGTTGACCTTCTTCGCATTGATGTAGGGCCGCACCGCTTTCCAGCCATCGTCGTCGCGGGACACTCCCAGCACCACGAAATCGCGGCTCTGGTAAGCGCGTTGGAACTCGATGAACCAGGGGATTTCGGCCTTGCATCCGTGGCACCAGGTGGCCCAGAAGTTGAGCAGAAGTACTTTTCCACGCAAAGCAGAGAGCCTCACGGGCTGGCCTGCGGCATCGGTCAAGGTGAAATCCGGGGCGGGCTTGCGGTCCTTTTCGGGAATCAGGTTCGCATGCCCTGGCCCGGGGGCGGCGAAGTTTTGGAGGAGCGCGGCAGAGCAGTTCAGGCAGCGCTGGGCGAGGGCGCGCGGGGCAGGGAACGTGACCAGACTAAGACACACGGCCATGGTGGTCGCCGCTGCCGCCCAAAGCCAGGCTCGCCCGCGGCCGGATGGGGAAGCGCTGCGATCCCGCAAACGCGCCAGTGCGCGGCTCATATTTGGCTGCCAATCGCCCGCGACGTCGAGCACCGCCAGGCGTTGGTCCACCCACACATCGAGATGCGCTGCGTTATTCGCCATATCGTTTGATGTACTCCTTTCGAAATGCCTGCTGCGCGCGCCTGAGAAGCGTTCCGATGGAAGCCGGATCCAGAGCCAGCGCGGCTGCCACTTCGTCATACCTGAGGCCCTGACTGCGCAGCAGCAACAGTTCCGCCTGGCGCGGCGCGATCGCGTTCAGCACTAAGCGAACATTGGCCTGCTCCTCTGTCGCAGCATGGATCTCCTCCGGTGTGGGCGACCGGCGCACAAACCCGAGCAGCCGTTCGTAGCGGGTCTGGCGCGTCTGGCGGCGGAGTTCGTTCAGACCTGTGCGCACGGCTACCCGATACAGCCACGCTTCGGCCTGCCCGTCTTGCGCCTGCCTGTTCCGCCACAACTTCAGGAATACTTCCACAGCGAGTTCCTCCGCGCGCGCACGGTCGCGCACCACGCGGGCGATGATCCGCGCGATGCGCCCGTATTGGGCGCGGAAGGTGCTTTCCAGATCGAACTGGGTTTCGGCCGCTTTCACCACCACAACAGCTTCCCCGGTCACGTTCACAATACAACAACACCGCCCGGCGGTGAATTGTGACAAAAAAGAGAGGCCCCTTGCGAGGCCCCTCCGGAGTGACCGACCGGTAAATTTGAGGGATTGCTACCTAGAAGTCGATGCGCGCGGAGATTTGCCCTGTCCGGTAGCCGCCGAAATCGGAAGCCCGGGCGCTGGTGATCTGGCCGAACGACGGGTTATCGATCGCATTGACGGGATCGGCCAGGTTCACGTGGTTGAAGAGATTGGTGAATGAGCCTTCGATCTTGAACTTCACCCGCTCGTTGATGGAAAAGGCTTTGCCAAGAGCCGTGTTCAGGTTCACCGTTCCAGGGCCGGTCAGAATGCCGATACCGGCGTCGCCGAATCGGCCGATGGGGGCGAGGTCGGTAGCCGGATTGTCGCCGATCGTGCAAGGCGTCCCAGCGGTCCAGTTGGGAGTGCCGGGGCAGGTAAACGCCGCCGGATTGAACCACTGGCCGGCCGTGGGATTCGACATCTGGCCGTTGCCGACAACGTCGGGATGCTGTGGGCGATAGAAGCCCGAGCCGGTTCCAGAAGGATCGCCATTGCTGAAATAGGGCGTTTCGTATGGCCCGCTCTGGATCAGGAAGATGTTGCTGAGCCGCCAGCCGCCAAAAAGTGCATCCGCCAACCGGCTGCCGTTGGACATGAACTGCCGTCCGCGGCCGAATGGCAGTTCGTAGACGGCGGTGGTCAGCCAGCGATGTTTGCGCGTTCCCCACACGGGCCCGTATTCGTCCTTGATGTTGTACGCGTCCATGCTGCGGCCGCCGGCGTTCTCACCGGCGAAAGATCCGAGGGGAACCGGCCCTTGGTTATCCGCCAAGTTCTTAGCGAAGGTGTAAGTAGAGTCGAATATCAGGCCTTTTTGGAAGCGGTGGTGCACTTCGACCTGCGCCGAATTGTAGTTCATGGTCGCTCCTACGGCGCGGTCGTTTACCTCACCCCAGTTCGGGTACGGGCGCTCGCTCAAGGGCTGATCCGCGTAAAAGGTCGTCGAGAAGCCGGACTGGTTCAAGTTAGGCGCGTAGACCAGGTCGCGCGTGCCTTGGCCGATGTAAGAAACGCGCAGCCCGGTGTTGAAGCCCAGGTCGCGGTCGATGGAGAAATTCCATTGCATGGTGTACGGCTCTCTCCAGTTGGGGTCGTTGGCGGTTCCGAAGTAAGCCGTGCCGTAGGGCGCCACGGCTCCGACGCCTCCGGTGGTGATCTGTGGCCACTGGAAGGTTGGCCCGCCGTTGGCGGCGATGTTGGTGTAAGTCGCCGTGTTGGATTGCAGGGTCCCGGTGAGCGCGTAGTAGATAGAACCCATGCTGGGTGTATCGTAGATCCCGAAGCCGCCGCGCAGCACGGTCTTATCGTTGGCCATCGGCCGCCAGGCGAATCCGAAGCGAGGTACTACGCGCTGCGGCGCCGTCCGCAAGCCTTGGGGCAAGCCGGCCTCGCTGGCGGATAGCACGGGCGTGCAAGGCGCACCATTTTCAGCCGGGCCGCTGGTGGAGCCGAGTGTCGGGCAGGCATTGAAGGATTGCAGGAAAAGCGACGCCAGCGTGCTCTGTGCGCCATCCGGATAGACCACTTCGCCGGATTTCGGCACCGGCACAAAGTTGCCGATGTTGCCGTACTCGTCGGTGTAGCCGGGATGATATTCCCATCGCACGCCGTATTCCAGGGTCAACCGCGGAGTGACACGGAAAGAATCCTGGGCGTATACCCCGTACTGCATGGAGAGGCCGTAATTATCGTGCACCACCTGATCGATACCCGTTTCACTGGGAAGGCCCAGCAGGAAGTCGCCGAAGGCATCGCCCGTGAATCCGCCGGTGAAATTGAAGTTGCCGTAGTTGTCGCCGCCGATGAAGCCCAGCGGGGAGACGGACTTGATTTTTCGAATGTCGAAACCGAACTTCAGGGTATGGCGGCCCACCGTCCAGGTGGTGTTGTTGTTCCACTGATAGGTGTTGTTTTGGGATACCCAGTTGCCCCGATCGGTACAGAGGCAGGTATAGCTACCCATATCGATTTCCGACAAGCCGTTAAAGGGGAACGTGGGGCCGACACCCGTCAGGCCCAGCCCGTCGGTGAACTTGGCGCCGTTGAAAGGCAGCGTCTGCGTAGTGGGATTCAAGGTGAAGCCAAAGCGAAATTCATTAATCACGTTGGGCCGGATGGTCCAGTTCCAGGAAGTGACCAGCAGTTTGTAGTTGTCCGCATACTGTTCCGACGGCACCAGGAGGCTTTGCGGCTCCGCCTGTCCGATGTTCTTCCACGTGAATCGTCCGAATATGGACATGTTCGATCTCAGGTAGTGGTCGATGCGCGCATCGAATTGATCGGAATTGACACTTTCGTTGCTGTTGACCACGTAGTTCGCGGCATGCGGCGTGTTCAGGTTGCCCGCATTCGGTACGGGATACAGCGCCAGGAAGCCGGTGGCTACGGAGTTGATCATGGTAGAAGGGATCTGGTCGTTCGGAAATGGCGCGCCGGTGGTGGGATCCTTCACGTCGATTCCGGATGCCGAAAAATCGCCACTGCGCATGGCCGAGGTAGGCACCTGATTCTGAATCGTCTCGGAGCGCGGCAGCCGCAAACCCTCGTATGTGCCGAAGTAAAACGTCTTGTTGCGGCCGTTGTAGAGATGCGGAATGATCACGGGGCCTCCGGATGACGCGCCAAAATCGTTGCTGATCAACGAAGGCTTGGTCAACTGGCCAAAGGCGGTCGCGTTGAGGGCGGCATTCTGGGTATACCAGAACACGCCGCCGTGAAACTCATTGGTGCCGCTCTTGGAAATGGTGGTCACATCGCCCACCTCGGCGAACTCGGCGGGGTTGCCGACGCCTTGCACCTTGATCTCCGCGATGCTCTCCACGGAGGGAAACGCCTGGATCAGCGGGCTATTGCCGCCCACGTTGGTAATGGAGATGCCATCCAGCGAGAACTGCGACATGGACTGTATGCCGCCCTGGATGGAGAAGTTGCCGCTGTCGTCCGGCTGCACTCCGGGCAACGCCGCGATCAAGGCATACGGGCTGGTGCTGCCGTTGGCCCCACGCACGTTGCCTGGCATGGTGGTCAACGCATTGCTATCGAAGCTGGATTCAATGGTTTGTGTGTCTGTAGCGATGACGCCCGCCATGGCTTCCACTTTCACTTCTGTGGCGACCTGGCCGACCTGCAGATCGACATCCACGCGCAGCGTCTGGCGCGCGACCAGCAGCAGATCGCCCAATACGGAAGGTCGGAAGCCCGCGGCCGCCACCTCTACTCTGTAGTGGCCGGGCTGCGTATTCACGAATTCATATTCGCCCTTGGCATCCGTGAGCGTGGCGCGGCTGATGTTCTCATCCGTGTCCGTGAGCGACACTTTGGCTTTCGGAATGACGGCGCCGGAATTATCTTTCACGGTTCCCAGCACGGTGCCGAAAGTGGATTGCGCGAGTACGGCGATCGGTGAAAACACGAATAGCGTGTAGAGAAAAAGCTTGGACATGAGCGAACCTCCGTTGAAGTTATTCTTAGAGATAGTAACCCGGTGAACCAGCGGCGTTGGTTACAAACCGGTTGATAAGCGATTAAGAAAGTGCGATGAATCGCGCGACGAATCTAAGGAGGTCGGATGCGAGCAGCGATGTTGATTTTTGCAGCACTGCAGTTGGCGGCGGCAGGCCCCGAGCACGCCATTTATAGGCTGAAGGCGACGCCCAAGACGGTCGCCTGGGGATATTACGCGGCGTCCACGCCCCCGGCGTTGCGCATCCGCTCGGGCGATTCGGTCGAAGTTGAAACGCTGATCACCAATAGTCCGGAGCGGTTGGAAGCCGCGGGCGTGCCGCCGGCGGAGATCGAGCCGGCCTTGCGCGACATTTTTCGCGAGGTCACCGATAAGGGACCGGGCGGCCACATCCTGACGGGACCCATTTATGTGGAAGGGGCTGAACCGGGCGACACGCTGGAGGTGCGCATTCGATCCATCGAGCTGGCCATCCCATACGCCTACAATGCCTTTCGGCCAGGCGCAGGATTCCTGCCCGATGAATTTCCGTACGCGCGGACTAGAATCATTCCACTCGACCGGGAGAAGATGGTGGCGCGATTCTCAGCCGGCATCGAGATTCCCCTGCGGCCATTTTTCGGCAGCATGGGCGTCGCGCCTCCGGAGAACCTTGGCCGGATCAGCAGCGTGCCGCCCTGGTTCCACGCGGGCAACATCGACAACAAGGAGTTCGTGGCGGGCACTACGCTTTTTATCCCCGTGCATGCGCGCGGTGCGCTGTTTCAGGTGGGCGACGGCCATGCAGCCCAGGGCAACGGCGAAGTGGATATCACCGCGCTGGAGACTTCGCTGAAGGGCGTATTCCAGTTCATAGTGCGCAAGGACCTGCATCTACGCTGGCCGCGGGGCGAGACGCCCACGCACTATATCGCGATGGGCATGCATGAAGACTTGCGCGAGGCGACGCGGCTAGCGGTCGAGGAGATGATCGATTTCCTGGTGACGGAGAAACATCTGACGCGGGACGACGCGTATATGCTCACCAGCGTGGTGGCGGATCTGAGCATCACGCAACTGGTGGACGGGAACAAGGGCGTGCATGCCATGATTGCGAAGTCCATCTTCTCGCGTTGAGCCGGAAGAAAAGCACATCTGGCCGCAGATGAACGCAGATGAACGCGGATAAAAGACACGCACAGGGAACTCCCGCGCCCCCGCTCATTGCGCTATCTTAAATAGATCAGCCGTCACGATGCCATTTCGCATTCAGCCTGTACATGAATTCCTGGTCCGTCCCGCACTGCCGGAACAACTCTCCCGGATGCCCGAGTTGGCTTACAACATCCTGTGGGCTTGGGAACCGTTGATCCGCGCCTTGTTCCGCAGGTTGGACGCGAATCTCTGGCGGGAGTGCAACTATAATCCGGTGTTGATGCTGGGCCGGATTTCGCGCCCCGTGCTGCAGCGCGCGGCGGCCGACCCGCGCTATATTTCGCTCTACAACTCGGCGTGCCAGCGTTACGATGCGCACGTAAAAGGTGGCAAGCCGCGCACCGACGGCAAATTAATCGCATACTTTTCAGCCGAGTACGGCCTTTCGGAATGCCTCCCGATCTACTCCGGCGGTCTGGGCGTGCTGTCGGGCGATCATCTGAAGTCGTCCAGCGACTGCGATCTGCCGCTGGTGGGCGTGGGGCTGCTTTATCAGCAGGGTTATTTCCGCCAGGTATTGAATCCCGACGGCTGGCAGCAGGAGCGCTATCCCACCAACGATTTCTACACGCTGCCGGCGCTGCCGGTGCGGGATGCCGCGGGCGAGAACCTGAAGGTGTTCGTCCGGCTGCCCACCGGCAAGGTCATGATCCAGGTCTGGAAGATGGAAGTGGGACGCGTGACCCTGTACCTTCTGGACACCAACATTCCCGACAACCAGTTGCCGCAGGACCGCAGCATCACCGACTCGCTCTACGGCGGCGATACCGACACGCGCATGCGGCAGGAGTTCGTGCTGGGCGTGGGCGGACTGCGCGCGCTGAAGGCCGTGGGGCAGGAACCCACCGTGTATCACATGAACGAGGGCCACTCCGCGTTCCTGGCGCTGGAGCGGGTGCGGGTGCTGAAGCGCGAGCATGGATTGGCTTTCGACGAAGCCTTGCAGGCGACCCGCGCCAGCAATATCTTTACCACGCACACGCCGGTGCCGGCCGGAATCGACCTGTTCGATCCGGGCTTGATGTATCACTATTTCAACGCCTATTGCACGGACACGGGCATCGACTTCGACCAGTTGATGGCGCTGGGGCGCCGCAACCCGGCCAACCGCGAGGAGCGCTTCTCGATGGCGATCCTGGCGCTGAAAACCTCCGCCCACCGCAATGCCGTGAGCAAGCTGCATCGCGACGTCTCGCAGGAGATGTGGCACGACCTGTGGCCGCAATTACCGGTGTGGGAAGTGCCGGTCAGCTCGGTGACCAACGGCGTACACTTGCCCAGTTGGCTCAACGGGGATCTGGCCGCGCTGTACGATCAGTATCTGCAGCCGGACTGGCGCGAGCGCTTTTCCGACCGTAGTATTTGGGAGCAAGTGAAAGAAATTCCAGACGAGGAGTTGCTGGAGGTGCACCGCCGCCGCAAGCGCCGCCTGGTGAATTTCGTACGCGAACGGCAGCGCTCGTCGGCATTGCGCAGGCAGGCGTCGGCGGCGGAGATGCGGCATACCGAGGAAGTGCTGGATCCCAACGCGCTGACTATCGGTTTTGCGCGGCGGTTCGCCACCTACAAGCGCGCTACGCTGCTGTTCCGGGATGTGGACCGGATTAAGCGCATTCTCTGCAATAAAGATATGCCTGTGCAGATCGTGATCGCCGGCAAGGCGCACCCGCGCGACAACGAAGGCAAGAATTTCATCCGCGATATCGTGCAGCTTTCCCGCGACCGGGATTTATGGAAGCACCTGGTGTTCGTCGAAGACTACGACATGAAGGTGGCGCGCGAAATGGTGCAGGGCGTGGATCTTTGGTTGAACACGCCCAAGCGCGGCCAGGAGGCCTGCGGCACCAGCGGCATGAAGGCCGGCATGAACGGCGTGTTGAATCTGAGCATTCTGGACGGCTGGTTCGACGAAGCCTACGAAATATCGGGCGGCTGGGCCATTGGCGACCGCGAGCAGTATTCCGACGAGCAGGACGGGCTGCACGCCAGCGAGATCTACTATTTGCTGGAGAACGAAATTGTGCCGCTGTTTTACGAGCGGCGCGACCAGATTCCGCGCGACTGGCTAAAGCGAGTGAAGCAATCGCTGATGGGCCTGACGCCGCAGTTCGATTCCCGGCGCATGGTCGCGGAATATGCGAGCGAGTTCTACGATCCGGCGCACGCCGACGCGGTGCGCTTGAGCGCCAACGACTACCAGGAGGCGCGCGCCGAGGCGGCCTGGAACGAGCGGGTGAACCAGGTGTGGGACAAGGTGCGCTTCGTGGAAACCGGCGCGCCGCCCGTGGGCACCATCATGAGCGAGCATCCCGTCCCGGTGCGCGCGGCCATCGATCTGGCCGGTTTGCAGCCGTCGGAGGTGCGCGTGGAAGTGGTGATGGGGCGCGTGGGCACCGATGGGGGCCTCGAGGACACCGAAGTGCAGGTGCTGCCGCCCACAGGGCAGGACGGAAGCCTGTCGATCTTCGAGAAGGAGATCGTACCGGAGCGCACCGGACGCCTGGGCTACGCACTGCGCGTCAGTCCCAACCATTGTGACGATCCGCTGACGCGGCCCTGCACCAGTCTGCTGAAGTGGAGCGGCATGTAAGTAGGACAGGCCTCATCGCTGCCTGATGGCCTGTCTGTGGCTTTTGGACCGCTGGTTGCTCTCTCATTCGCGAGGCAACCAGTTATGACTAGCAAGCTGCTTCTAATCACAGCACTTGGTCTTTTCTGTACACTCACCGCGGCTGCGCAGAATGTTCCTATCTATCGTGTCACAGTAGTCGATCGCACAATAAGTGCGGTGGATTACCAATACCGCAACGGACCTACAAATATCGATTTTCGCGGCACCGTCCTGCTGCCCCAGTCGAAGGGAGGCGCCATCGTGGAGTCCAAAACGGGACGTACCGAGATCGATGCGCACTTCGATCGCCTGGAGGCTCCCACGCGTTTCGGCCGTGAGTACTTGACGTACGTGTTATGGGCGATCACTCCGGACGGGCACGCCAAGAATCTCGGCGAAATCCTTCCGGGCAGCTCCGATAAAGCCCGTCTGCGGGTTACTACGGATCTGCAGGCGTTCGGCATGATTGTCACAGCCGAACCTTATGCGGCAGTGCGCCAGCCGAGCGACGTGGTGGTCATGGAGAACCAGCCCCGTCCGGATACGATCGGCGGCAGAGAACCTATACAGGCGAAATACGAACTGCTTCCGCGCGGCCACTACACTTACAACATACAGGAAGGCATGGAAGGCATGGCGGCCGCGGAAGCGAATGCCGTCAGGTTGTCCCCGGATCGATACCAGTCGCTGGTGGAACTCTACGAGGCACAGAATGCGGTGCAGATCGCCCAGTCGGCGGGGGCCGGCCAGTATGCGCCGGACACTTTCGGGAAAGCCCAGGATCAACTGCTCCGGGCGCAAGAGGCGATTGATCATAAAGGCGGCGTCACGATGGTGGTGACGTTGGCGCGCCAGGCCGCGCAAACCGCGGAAGACGCACGCATTCTGGCGATACAGCGCAAGCAGGGCGATGAACTGGCCCAGGCTCACGACCAGGCGGCGCGGGCCGAGGCGCGGCGGGACCAGGCGGAAGCCGCCGCGCAGACCGCACAAACTCAAGCCGCCGCCGCGCAGGCCTCACTCGAACAGGAACGCGCCGCCCGGCAAGAGGCGGTGGCTCAAGCAAACGCCCAGGCTCAGGCCGCCGCGGCCGCCGCGAGTTCCGCCGCCCTACAGCAAGCGCCTCAAACAGTAGTTCAGATTCAGCCGGCTGAAGACCGCGACGAGCTGCGGAAACAGGAACTGCGCCGCCACTTGCTCGAACAATTCAGCGTCTCGTTATCCGCGCGTGACACGCCTCGTGGCCTGACGCTTACTTTGCCGGATTCCGATTTCCAGGGCGCGCATGTCAATCCCGGTGTGGCTGACCGGCTGGGGCGGGTCGCAGCGGTGCTCAGAACGCATCCGGATCTGACGGTGGAAGTGGATGGCAATGAGGCATTTTCGTACGAACGCGCCGAATCGGTGCGCGACATTATGATAGGCAATGGTTTGCCTGCCGGCATGGTCATCGCGCGCGGATTGGGAGATAGCCGGCCCTTGACCTCTAATGCCACCGCCGCCGGCCGTGAGCAGAACCGGCGCGTTGAGATTGTGGTGTCCGGCAATCCGATCGGCACAATGCCATATTGGGCGCAGAGTTATACGTTGGTGCCGCAGGGGAGGTAGGAGGAAGAGGGAGTCAGGAGACAGGGGTCAGGAGATGGAATTCGACCGTCATGCCGGTCGGCGTAGGAGCGGCGTAACGGCATACTCGACGGACATGGGATTTGCCATGCGCTTCGATGCGTCGAGGATCTCGAAGCCTACCATGTTGCCCCTGTCGTCGTAGTCCAAAACGACGCCGGGCTTGTCCTGATCGCTTTCCGCAACCGGCGCGTCGCTGAACAAGACGCTGAGGACATCAACTTCGGGGTCGTTATACTACTTTCATTTGGTCTACCGGTTTTCTTGGCGCTGGATGCGGTGTTCGTGGTCGCGGGCGATGGCAGCCAGGTTGTCGATGTTAACCGCCTGCGTCTCCACGATGTCCAGGATGCGGTTGAAGCGCTCGTTGTATTGGATGTCACGTTCCTTCTGAGGCTTCTCGTTTTCTTCCAGGCGCTTCGCGGCCCCTCGCTGCATGGAAGCGGTGAGTTCCAAGGCCTGGGCTAGGGCCTCGTGGCGTTCCGTGAGGCGTTCCAGCCGTTCGTCGATGGTCATGCTTCCTCCAGTATAGATCAGGGGAAAACCGCTCCCTGACGGTCGCGGCTCGGAAGTCGCGGCTCGATAACCTCCCTACCAACCAGAATTGCGCCGCGCCATATCTTCCAGACACCGCACCACCAGGGCGGTCCATCCGGTCTGATGGCTGGCGCCCAAGCCCTGCCCCGTATCGCCATTGAAGAATTCGTAGAACAAGGTCAGATCGCGCCAGTTCGGATCTTGCGCATAGTGTGGGCAGCATTGCCACGCGGCGCGGCCGTCGTGTCCCGGCAGGAAAATACGGGCCAGGCGCGACATGATTTCCGCCGCCACCTCTTTCAGGTTCATCATGTGTCCCGAGCCGGTGGGACATTCGACGCGCAGGTGGTCGCCATAAAAGTGGTGATAGCGCTCCAGCGCCTCCACGATCAGATAGTTCGCCGGAAACCAAATCGGCCCGCGCCAGTTGGAGTTGCCGCCAAAGGTGCCGCTGGTGGATTCGGCCGGCTCATAGTCCACGCGCTGCTCGACCCCATCGGTTTCGAGCGTATAAGGATGCTGCTGGTGGAACTTGGAGAGCGAGCGAATACCATGGGGCGAGAGAAATTCGTTTTCGTCCAGCAGGTACTTCAGCACGCGGAGCAGGCGTCCCAACGACGGAATCGCCAGCAGTCTGTGGGTCTGCCCGTCGGAGTCGTCCTGCTCCATGTAGGAGATCTGCTCGCAAAGATCCTTGCGGTTCTCCAGGAACCAGTCCATGCGCTTGCGAAAGCCCGGCAGGTGGGCGATGTCGTCGTAGTCGAGCACCGCCACGGCGAACAGGGGCACCAGTCCGACGACGGATCGGATGCGCAGCGGAAGTGTGGTGCCGTCCACGCGGAGCTGATCGTAGTAGAAGCCATCCGACTCGTCCCACAGCCCGTTGCCGCCCAGCGAATTCATGGCGCTGGCGATGGCCACGAAATGCTCGAAGAATTTGGAGGCCACGTCTTCGTATTCCGGATCTTCGCGGGCCAATTCCAGCGCCATGGATAGCATGGTGAGGCAATAAGCCGCCATCCAGGCGGTGCCATCGGCTTGTTCCAGTTTCAGGTTGCCGGGCAGGGGCCGCGAGCGGTCGAACACGCCGATATTGTCGAGCCCCAGAAATCCGCCGGAGAAAATATTCTGCCCTTCCACGTCCTTGCGGTTCACCCACCAGGTGAAGTTGATGAGCAGTTTCTGGAACACGCGGCCCAGGAAGACGCGGTCGCGTTGGCCGCGCGGGCCAGTCATTTTATAAACGCGCCAGCAGGCCCAGGCGTGGACGGGCGGGTTCACGTCGCCGAAGGCAAACTCGTAGGCTGGAATCTGCCCGTTGGGATGCATGTACCACTCGCGCAACATCAACACGAGTTGCTCCTTGGCGAAGTGCGGGTCGAGCTTGGCGAACGGAATCATGTGGAAGGCCAGATCCCAGGCGGCGTACCACGGATATTCCCAGTTGTCCGGCATGGAGACGACGTCGCGATTGTAGAGATGCTTCCAATCGCGGTTGCGTCCCAGGGCGCGCCCGGCGGGAGGAGGCGGCTGCGCGGGATCGCCTTCCAACCACTGGGCCACCCCATAGTGGTAGAATTGCTTGCTCCACAACAGGCCGGAGTATGCCTGGCGCGCGACACGCCGCGACTGATCGGTATAGCCCTCGCTCAGCCACTCCGCGTAAAACTCGCCGGCCTCGCTCAGCCGCTGCGCGAACACCTGGTCCGCATCGAACGATGGACTGGAGCCGTCCGCGGCCAGTCGCAAATGGATGGTGGCGCTGGCGCCGGGGTCCACATCGAGGCGGTATAGCGCGGCCGCCTTGGTGCCTTCGCCATGCGGGTTCACTAAGTCCTTGCGCGCTTCGATTACATAGTGGTGGAAAGCGTCTTTCACGTATGGCCCGGCGCTTTCGACACCGAACAGGCGTTCCATGTTCGTTTCGTTCTCAGTGAAGAGCAGCTCACCGGCGCCCGGCGCGTCCAGCCGGTATTTTCCGAGCGACGCGTGTTCCGCCAGCATTGCCGTATCGCCCGCGCGGCTGATTCGCGGCTTCGGCCAATAGCCCTCGCCTTCGCGTCCCCACGACCACGTGTTGCGGAACCACAGCATGGGCAGCATTGCCAGGGCGGCACGCTCCGGGCCGCGATTCACCGCGGTGATACGGATGGCCAGGTCGTCGGGCCCCGCTTTGGCATATTCGACGAAGATATCGAAATAACGCTGGTCGTCGAAGATGCCGGTGTCTTCGAGTTCGAACTCCGGCTGCTCACGGCCGCGGCGGCGGTTCTCCTCCGCCAGCCGCGCATAGGGGAACGCCGCCTGTGGATACTTGTAGAGCGCCTTCATAAAGGAGTGCGTAGGAGTGGAGTCCAGATAGTAGTAGCACTCCTTGACGTCTTCGCCGTGGTTGCCTTCCAGGTTGGTCAGCCCGAAAAGGCGCTCCTTCAAGATCGGGTCGCGGCCATTCCATAACGACAGAGCGAACGAGAGGCGGCACTCGCGGTCGCAGATGCCTAACAAGCCGTCCTCGCCCCAGCGGTAGGCCCGGCTGCGCGCGTGATCGTGCGGAAAATATTCCCAGCAATCGCCGTTGGCGGAGTAGTCCTCGCGCACGGTGCCCCATTGCCGCTCGGAAAGATAAGGCCCCCAGCGCTTCCAGTTTTTCTCGCGGCGCTGGTCTTCCGCCAGGCGCGTCAGTTCCGCGCTCATGCCCGGCCTGCCTGGGAGATCTCGATCACGTTCTTGATGCCGCCGGCGGCGCCCATCACCGGATCGTGGAAGGCCTCCATGGGATAGCGGCCGGTGATCATGGCACGGAGCGCTTGCGGCCAGCGCGCCGCGAAGACGCCGATATCGCGCACGGCGTTGTCGAAAGCCTGCGGGCCTGCGTTCACGACTCCCAGCACGACTTGATTTTTCAGCACCAGGTTATACATGATGCGCTCGGTGTCGAATGCGACCGGCTCCTGGTCCCGCGGCACGCCGGTGAAGACGTAAATGCCGTTCGATCCCAGATGCTTCAGGACTTCAAACGCGAACTGTGGCGCGCCCGCGGCTTCGTAAATCAGATCGATGTTGCCCACCTGTTCCGCCATCTGCTCGATGGGAGTCTGCGCGGACGAGATATAACGCGCGCCCACGCCTTCCGCTACGTCGGCTTTCGCATTCGGCTTGGGCGACCGCGAATAGACATAAGTTTCGAAGCCGGCATTCACCAGCACCATGGCGCCCAGCAGTCCGACCGGACCGGATCCCAGGATCACCGCACGCTGGCGGCCGCCCACCCAGTGCAACCGCTGCTGGATCTCGCGCACTTCGATGAGCGCCTTCTCGGCGATGGTCAGCGGCTCGACCAGGACGGCCACATCCCGGAGTTCCGGGGCGACCGGGTGCAGGTTGTGCCGGTCTTCGACGACGAACTCGGTCATAAATCCGTCCAGGTCTTTGATGCCGTGCTCGCGGTAGTTGCCGGTCGCGCAGAAATCGTAGTGGCCGGCGCGGCAGGGGGCGCAATTCGCGTCGGAGCAGGCCAGCCGTACGGTGCTCACCACCAGGTCGCCCGCGCGCAGATCCGCGACGCCCGGCCCGGTTTCCACCACCTCACCCAGCGATTCATGCCCCAATACGAACCGATCCGATCCCGGCGGCGGCGTTCCATAAGCAAAGGCGCAGATGTCTTTGTCGGTGCCGCAGACACCCACTTCCAGCATGCGCAGTTTTACCTGGGTGGGCGCGGCGATGCGCGGCTCGGTGACTTCGACGATGTCTACGGAGTGCTTAGAGGGACAAACGGTGACGGCTTTCATGGCTGCCGGGGCGATACGCTCCAATCTTCGCATATTCACGCGGGCCGGCATCGCTCCCGAAAAAGCTGCGGCAAATTTCTGGCGCTCGAGTAGTGGTTTGGAGTATGCTAGTAGCGGGATCGGGGTTGCAGCCCCGATCCCGCCGATCATTACCGTCGGCGCTTGCGCCAAACGACAGTGACCGTGACTTTGCCGAAGAGCAGCAAGTCAACTAGCAATAGAATCATTGAGTTGATCCTCCTTTCCGCTTAGACTGGAAGGCCCGGGCGCTTCCCGGGCTTTCCCAATCGAAGCTCTTGTGCTCCCCATGGGAACCTGCTCTTCCAGCTTGAGGCGGAAAGGTCTCCTCTTCTAAGGTGCCGCGACGCCCGCCGGATTCTCCCTCTTTGCGGCCCAGTGCAGACCGATGCCGCCGAAGATGAACCCGCGCGCCTGGACCGAGGCGTAACCGAATTTCCGCAGGCGGTCCGTGAAGTCCTGCACGGAGATGAAGGAGCGCAGGGAATCCGGAATATAGGTGTAAATGCGCGGACGGCCATGCAACAACAGTCCCCAGAATCCGCCTTGCACGTACAGATAGCCGACATATAACTGGCGCAGCACGGGGTTCTTCGGAAGGAAAAAATCCAGCGTCACCAGGAGGCCTCCCGGGCGTGTGACGCGTTCGATCTCGCGCAGGGCAGCGTTCAGGTCCGGAAAATTGCGGAGACCGTAGCCAATAAACACACAATCGAAGGTGCGTTCGGCAAAGGGAAGAATGGTCGCGTCGGCGCAAACCGCGTCACGCACACCGCGCTCGCGAGCCAGCCGCAGCATGCGCTCGGTCAGATCCACGGCGATGGACTTGGCTTGCGGGCAGCGCTCCACCACAAGATGCGAAAAGTCGCCGGTTCCGGAGGCCAAATCCAAGACCATGGCGCGCTCCGGCAAACCCGCCATCTCGACGCCGCGCCGTTTCCAGCGCCGGTCCATCCCATAGGAAAAGATGCGCGTAATAAAGTCATAGCGCGGCGCGATGGTACTGAACATCGCACGCATCAGACGCAGGTCCCGCTTTTCGACTGGTATAGGCATTCGCAGCCGAATTGTAGCACTGTGCCAGCCCGCAATTTAGCGGCGCGTCGACTTGGCGCTCACGCTCCGGGGCGCCTCGGCTGCAGCGCCGGCTGCGAATGTTCCTACAGACGTTGTTACAGGCGCATCCATCATCTGCATCATGGCGTACGGCGGCATGTCTTCGGCTTCCTTGAAAAACGTCATACGTTCCAGTTCGCCGTCATAGTCCACCTTCACCAGGTCTCCGCCGCGCACCTGGTCGGTGGCGATCAAATTGGAAAGCGGATGCACCAGGCTGCGATCGATGGCCCGCTTCAGGTGCCGCGCGCCATACTTCATATCCGTGCCTTCGCGCAGGAGAAAGTCCTTAGCCGTGTCGGTCAGCGAGAACAGGAACGGCGCGCCGCTCGCCGAATTGAAGATGCGGTGCTGCAGAATGTTCAGCTCCAGACGCAAAATCTTGCGCAACTCGGGTTCGCCCAGCGGGCGGAATACGACTACCTTGTCGATGCGGTTCATGAACTCCGGCGTGAACTTCCGCCGCGCGGCTTCCACGCCCGCGCGCGAAATCTTGTCGGTCAGGCTTCCATCCACCATGCCTTCGGCACACTTACGTTCCATTTCGGAAGCCGCGAATCCCAAATTGGGACGCATGATCGAATTCATTTCTCCGGCGCCGAGGTTGCTGGTCATGAAGATCATGGTGCGCGAAAAATCTACCCGCCGGTTGTCTCCCAGCGTCAAAGTAGCCTTGTCCAGAATTCCCAGCAGCAGGTTCCATAGCGAGTCGCTGGCCTTCTCGATCTCATCGAACAGCACGAAGCTCAGCTTCATCTTGTCCGTGTAATGTTGCTGCAGCACTTCCTGGCTCAGCAGCGGGTGGGTTTCGCGATGCCCCAGGTACCCCGGAGGGGAACCGATCAGTTTCGCTATCTCGTGGCTGTGCTGGAACTCCGCGCAGTCTATCTTGACCACGGCGCGCATATCGCCCACCAGGCTCTCGGCGGTGGCTTCCACCATGCGCGTCTTGCCCGAACCGGTCGGTCCCAGAAAGAGGAAATTGCCGATGGGTCTGCCCGGGCTCGACATACCCGCCAGGAACGTCTGATAGATGTTCACGATCTGATCGACCGCTTCGTCCTGCCCGACAATCCGGCGGCGCAGATCGGACTCCAGTTTCACCGCTTCAGTTCCCGTGAGCGTCGGGTCAAGCCGTTGGTTCATCCGGCCCATGTGTTTACCTCTTTCAGCGCCTCGCAACATCAGGTGCACACCAGGGCCAAGAGCACGTCACGTGCCAATTTCTTGGCACACGGTTGTTCCTTCTATTTCTGAGGTTTGGCAGGCCTTATCTCTACGCGGCTAATCAGCGTACGCGCCGGCATACGTAACAGCATGCCGACGACCTCGGCAATATCTTCGGACTGGATCTTCCACGGCGCCGCGCCGGCCCGCGGGCTAAACTCCGTGTCCACGCTGCCGGGCATAATGTAGCTGACGCGCACGTTCTCGTAACGGTGATCCAGCATCATCGCCTCGCTGAAACCGTTCAGTCCGAACTTAGTCGCGTTATATGCCGCACCGCCGGCAAACGCGTTCTTGCCCGCCAGGCTGCTGATGTTGACGATGTATCCCGCGCCACGCTTGCGCATGCGCGGCAGCGCTTCGTGGCTGCAATAATAGACCCCGCTCAGGTTCAGGTCGATGCTGCGCCGCCACTCTTCCGGCGTGAGATCCGCCACGCTTTTGAACACGCCGATGCCGGCGTTGTTGATCAGAAAATCCAAGCCGCCGAAACGCGCATCCACGCTCTGGAAGAAGCGGCGGACGTCTTCCAGCTTCGACACGTCGGCCGTTTCCGCCAGCAGGCGGCCGTCGGCGATCGGTTGAGCATCTTTCGCGAAAATCTGCACGTTCTGCTGCGCTCGGCTGCACACCGCGACCGCCGCGCCCTCCCGCAGCAGGCGCTCCGCGATGGCCCGCCCAATGCCACGCGTGCCGCCTGTAACAATCGCAATCTTGCCGGACAAGGTTTGTTCCATACTTCGATTCTATCTTTGCCGGGGGCCGGGGCCGAGAAGGCGCTAGAATGGTCGGGAGGGATTATGCCAGTCGCCCTAACCGAAATTTCGGCGCCGCTAACTTCCGCCGATCCGCCCCGAAAGCGGTGGACTCGTGCGGAGTGTGCCACCTTGGAGGCCTCCGGCCTGCTCGATCAGGAAAGCCTGGAGCTTGTGGAAGGGGAGCTGATCAGCAAAATGGGGAAGAAACGGCCGCACGTAAGTTCGTTCACCCGGCTGCAAGTTTGGCTGATGCAAGTCTTCGGATGGAGCTTTGTGAACGCTGAAGCGCCCATCGATGGGGCGCCTGAGGACAATCCCACCAACGAGCCGGTGCCCGATCTGATCGTCCTTTCTCGAGATGAGTCGCAGTTCACATCGAACCCCCGACCGCAGGATTTGCGGCTCATCGTGGAGATTGCCGATTCCACCCTTGGCTTTGATCTCAAAGTTAAGGGCGCGCTTTACGCCCGGGCCGGCGTACCGGAATATTGGGTCCTCGACGTGGCGGGCCGCCGCCTGCTGGTGCATCGCAATCCGCAATCGGGAAGGTATACGGACGTCGCGGCTTATAGCGAGCAGGAGAGCGTATCGCCGTTGGCTGCGCCACAGGCGCAGTTCCGCGTGGCGGACGCATTCCCAGCCCTATAGGGCGGCCAGAGAGCCTAGAATCCGCCGCGCGGACGATAGCCCGGCCGCGATCGCACGCGGTACTTCTTGCCTACGTCCGTCACAATTTCGACTGCGATCTTGCGGAACCCTTCGTTTGGATTGGGCTGCGGATAGTAAGTCACGGTGTAGGAGTTGCCCAAGTCCTCGCGGATGGATTCGAAGGCCTCCACCTGCTTCTGCCAGGTCTTGGCCCAATACGCTTTGCCTCCGGTGCGCGTGGCAATGCGCCGGAAGACGCCGCTCGAAATGGGGTCCTTGTTGACCTCGTTGGTGGAAATCACATAGATCGGAATGCCCTCGTCCTCGGCCACCGCGCGCACGTCGTCGGGCGCCACCATGCTGGCGTTGTCCGGACCGTTGGAGAAGACGATCACCACCTTGCGGCCGGGGACTTTGGCTGCATCGCGCAGCGTCAGCAGCAGGGCGTTGTAGAGCGCGGTATCGTCTCCGGCCACGGATTTGCGCAGCCCACCGATAGCATCGCCGCGATCGCGCGTCAGCGTAGAGGCGCGCGAGAGATTGCGGCTGAAGGTATAGACCGCCACGGAATCGGCGCGGTCCAGGCCGCGAACGAAATCGGCGATGGCGTCTTCGGCGTAGACGAAACCGCGATACATGAAGTTGCTGGTGTCGAACAGGACGAAGACGTTGGTGCCCACGAAGGCGTCGCTATGCAGGTCGATGCCTGGGTTTCCGGGCGCCTCGGCGGGCTCGCCGGCCACCAGCGGACGCGTGCTGCCGTCCGGCAATACCTGCATGGGCGGCTTGGTGCCCTCCGCGAAGGTGGCCATCTTTTGTTGAATGCCGTCTTCGAAGATCTTGAAATCCGTATTCTTCAGACCGTTGATATAGCGGTTATGGCTGTCGGTGACAGTGAAGCTGAGCACCACCATGTCCACCTTCACGCGGAACACCGGGCGCTGCGCATCCTGCGCCTTCAGCAAGGCGGTACCCGCCGCCGCTCCTAGAAAACCCCGCCGGGATATAAGATGCATGAATTGCCTCTAGTAACTAGTTGCCTGCGTTTGTGAGTTGTGACGGCGCCGCCTGCGCCACGGCCAGCAGGCGCGTCTTGCGCACCTCGTCGCCTACCGCGCGCAAAGAGCGGAGCACCGCCGGCCAATCCTCGAGGTGCGAGGCGAAGATACGCTCAACCAGTTTTTCGGTCCACTCCGGGATGCGCACATTAAGCTGCGACGGCTGGACGTTGGTTTCGTCGGCCAGTTCGGCCCAGTACAGCGTGTTGGACTCCCAGCTTTCGGCCAGGATGCGGCTGGAATATCCCATCAAAGTCGGGAAGGTCCGCAGGTTGAGCAATTCCGGCCGGTAAGAGTTGGCCAGCGTCGGTTTGGGTGTTCCAAAGGCCGCGGAGATGGCCGCGTAGTTAACTTGCTGCGGCGACTGGGCGGCCAGGCGGTGGATTTCCGCCAGCAGCGGCGAAGGCTCGCGCTGGGCGCTGGCCTCCGTCTTGGTTTCCATGCGGGAGGCGAGCACGAACAACTCGGAAGGCGTCACTTTGTTCAGGGCCGCCTGCACGTCGCCGTCCTCGATCAGCGCCCTGACCTGTTCCACGCGGACCGGCGCGGCTTGCACGCTCAAGATGTCGAGGGCGGCATGCCTCAGCGCGGGGTCCAGCGCGGATTCAGCCAGCAAAGACTCCCCATAGCGCATGTGCAGCGCCACCCAGTGCAACTGCGACGGTGTCACGCTCCACCAGCGCGGGGTTATGGCGCTGACAATCATTTGCGGTACCAGGTCGCCCCAGATGAGCGCCTGGGTCTGCTCCGGCACCAGGAAATTCTGTTCGGCCTCGGCCAGCGCGTAGGGCAGGCCGGCGAGCGAACCCACCAGCCGGCCGCCGCCGTTGGAAGGCCAGCCCGATCCGAACACTTCCGTGACGTGCCACATATGGCTGGCGGCTTGCACACCCAGAAAATCGTGGCTGCGCACGAACAGGGGATTAGTGTAGAGCACTTGCGCGCCGGGTGGCGCGTAGCGCACGTAATTGTACGCCACCAGCGTATCGCGCAGGAAGGGCGCCAGCAGGCCGCGCACGTCCCGCAGTTTCTCGCCGGACGCTTTCTCCAGGGCTGCGCGCAGATTCAGCTTGCGCTCCCCGTCGACGTGTTTATCCGTCCAGTAACCAAAAGAGAGCGCGTTTTTCTCGACAGGGCTGAGTGTGGCGCGCGACAGCGGGGTGTCGGCGATGTGGGATGCCACGCGATTCACCAGTGCGGTGTTCAGCTTCTCGCCGTGCGCGAGCTTGTCCACGTGATTGGCGAGTTCGAAGATGTCGTCGAGGGGGATGATGTGCTGCGCCTCCAGGATGCGCATCATATCCTCGACGATCCGGGTGTGGGATTCGACGTCGCTGGGCTCCGCGGCGCCCGCCAGCAGGTCCAGGAGGCGCGCTTGGGAAGGGGCGCCCGTCTTGGAGCCGGCGGCGGAAAGCAGCAGCGTCACGCCGGTGCGTCCGGCGTCGAAAAGCGTGCGATCGTCGCGCACGTCGGAAAACGGGCCGAGCAGCGCCGCGAGGGTCTCGTCGGCCTTAGCTGCGGGCAGGCTTCCCGAGCGGGAGAGGATCTGCCAGAGTCCGACTAGAGACTGCAGCACGCCGAGCGTGTCGGCGCGCAGCAAGGGATCCTTGATGTGGCTCACGCCGTCGGCCGCATCGATGAATTGGCCGATGGATTTGTCGCTTACGGCGGCGGCATCGTTGAAGATGGCGTACTGGCTGCCGTACACATGGTAATTGCGCGCCAGCAAGTCCACGGTCTCCGGCGCCAACGGCTTGGCGCGGAAACGGTCCAGGTCGCTGAGCGCCATGAAAATCTTCAACGGCTCGTTGTCCACGGTTTTGCGGGTGAGGCCGAAGAGGGCCTCCAGCACGTCGTCCGCTTCCTTCCACGAGCCGGCGGCGCGCGTCAGCTTGGCGTCGTACTTGCCTTGCGGATGGCTGCCAAACAGATCCTTCCAGACCTGCAGATTGCCGGGGACGTGCGGACGGCCATCGGGGTCGATCCACAGGCGGGTGGTCAACAGCATCATGTCGGCGTTGGAGCGGAAGACGGGGCGCGCCGGCCCCGGGCTGGTGACCTTGCCGCGGATGGCCATGTAAAAGCGCTGCATGCGCGCGGGCTCGGTGAGATACTCGCGGGAGGGGCCATCGATACGCGCCAGCGCATCGAAGTAGCTGGCCAGCCAGCCATCATCCTTGGCGAGCAGCTTCTCGAAAAACGCGCCGCCCTGGTCCGGGGCCGCGCCCACCAGTTCGGTCCAGGCGGCCACGGTGCGCGGCGCGCCCGGAACCACGGCTTTGCCAACGCGCACTTCGAACATGCCGCCGAAGAAATCCAGCACGTGCGCGTAGGCCTTCAGGCGGGGCATCGGAATGTTTTTGCGGAACTCCTCGGCGGTTTCGCGGTCCAACTTGGAAATTCCCAGATACAGGCGGCACAGGGCGGGATCGGAGAGCAGCACGTCGAGGAAATTGCTGCTTTCCTTTTCCTTGGCGGAAAGCCAATAGTCGACGCCGAAAAGCACGGGAACCCGTGCCGGGTGGTAGTCGCAGGCAAATGGACGATTGGTACGGAGGGCCTGCTCCAGGGCGGGGAGGGGGAAGCCGGAGTCGGTAGTGAGGAAGGCGCGGGTGGCGTTGACCGTCTCCAACACCACTTCGCTGCCGCATCCGCCGCGCATGCGGAATCCCAGAATTCGCAACAACTCGCCCGCGTTGGGCGAATCGCAATTCTCGATGCGGATAAACTTGTCGGGACCAGCCAGTTTCTCGAGTTCGCGCGCCTGCGAGATATAGCGATGCACGAGTTTGAGATATTCGGTCTGTTCCAGGGCCTCGTTGCTGTGGGCGGCCTGGAATCCGTTAGTGACCACATTGCGGGCCAATGCAGGCAGCAGATCGTCGGCCTGGGCGTCGACGGAGACAGCCGCCATGCGTCCGAACGAGCGCAGGGGTCCGGGTATTTCGGCATACGACTGGGTCGCGTTTTGGTTTTCCGGTGCCGCAGCCGGGATGGCTGGCCCTGGGGACGCTCCGCCGGCGCTCCGGTAGATCTCCAGAGAGCGCAGCGCTGCGGCGCGGTCACCCTGCAAGAAGGACAGCTCGGCCATGCGCCGCGCCACCGCGGCACGCTCACGGGTGTGGGAGGGAGTATCGAGCGCGGCCAGCAGCTTGCCGTAGGCTTCCATGGCGGCGGGATCGGCGTGGCAGTCGAGGAACTCCGCATATTCGGTTAGCGCGGCGATATCGCCCGGCGCGCTTTGCGCGGCATGCGCCAACAGCGTGCGCGCTTCCGCGGTGTCTCCGGATTCTTCCAGTTGGCGTGCGCGCTCCAGATTCTGGCTTCCCTGGAGGACTACAGCAAAAACGAAGAGAAATACGATGGAAAGGGCCTTCATGGTGGTTCCCGTATCTGTGGTGCTACTTTACCATGTCCTACGGGTGTATTGGGACGCGATGTGCGGGTAGGGTGCGGAGCCGTGTAAAATTTGGCGCTGACTATGTCGAGGAGGGTAACGCGATAGCGAAGTTCACAGGTTGAATGGGCGCGCGTTACCCTCGGGTGTGACTGGTTTGTTAACACAGGAGAGCGGCGGGAGTTGCGGGAGGGCGGCCAATCTTGGGGGCAGCCGGTTTTCAACCGGCTCTGGCCGCCCAAAAAGGCGGCTGCGGGCAGAATTGCCCGCCCTCCAATCCGTGTGTTAGCTATAGTTTAATAAAAACAAGAAACTATACATTATTTTATGTAGTAAACTAAAGCGTATGAAATGCCGTATGGCCGCCGTGCTCCTGCTTCTCCCGGCGCTGGCCAGCCCGCAAGGGGAGACTACCAGCGCTATCGCCGGACAGGTCGCCGACCCATCCGGCGCGGCGGTGCCCGGCGCCACCGTGCGGCTCACGGGTTCCGGCACCGGCATCGAACGCACCATCCGCACAGGCGACTCCGGCCGTTTCGCGTTCTCCCAATTAAAGCCCGGCAGCTACACGGTGGAAGCCGACGCTCCCGGACTCGAGCGGCAGCGCAAAACGTCCATCACCGCGGCGGTCGGCCAGACCCAGACCGTCGACTTTGTTCTGCCCTTGGCCGCCGCCGCGCAACGCGATATCGTGGTGACCACGGACGCGCCGCTGATCGAAACTGAGAATGCCAACACCGCGACCACACTACGGGCGGAATCCATCGCGAATCTGCCGAATCCCGGCTCGGACCTCACCTATCCGGCGCAGTTCGCGCCCGGCGCGCTGATCAATACCGCGGGCAGCAGCAACGATTTCGTGGGCGCGCAGAACGGCTACGGCAACGTCCAGTTCAACGGCCTGCCGGCGCTGTCCAACGCTTACATCGTCGATGGACTCGAAACCAACGATCCGCTGACCAACCTCAACAGCGGATTGTCCACGAACCTGGTGCTGGGTTTGAACTCGATTTCCGAAGTCACCGTCAATACCACTTCCTACGCGGTGGATCAGGGCCGCTACGGGGCTGCCCAGGTCACTTACATCACTAAATCGGGCACTAATGCCTTCCACGGCAACCTCTATGAGTTGTGGAACGGCTCGAAATTCAACGCCGCGGACTTCTTCACCAACGCCACAGCCGGCAATCAAAAGCCGCGTTCCAACGTGAATCATTTCGGCGGCAGCGTGGGCGGGCCCGTCCGGCGCGACCGGCTGTTCTTCTTCACGGACTTCGAGCAGTTGCGTATCGCGCTGCCTATTGTGACTCCCGTCACGGTGCCCAGCGCGCAGTTTGCCAGCTACGTGCTTGCAGCACTGCCGCACGGCGGCGTGGATAGCGTGACGGGCGCGGCATACCCGGCCGAGCCGCAGCTCGTGCCGTTCTACAGCAATTTGTTCGCGCTGTATCGCGGCGCGGGGGGAACACCCTTGGCCGTGCTGGGCTGCCCTCTCGACGCAAGCGGGACACCGGCAATTAGCGCCGCGGGGTCCCCTCCGGACGGCAATGGCTGCGCTCTCCGCCGCAGCGTCTCGCAATCCAGCGGCGATCACGAGCAGGTAGTCACCACGCGCCTGGACTACAACATCAATGCGGCGAACACGACGTGGTATCGCTTCCAGTCGGACACGGGCCTGCAAGCCGCCTATACCGACCCCATCAATCCCCTATTCAACGCCATCTCGTCGCAGCCGCTCTACTCTTTCGCCTCCGGCTACACGCACATCTTCAATTCGCAATTGGTGAACTACTTCAATCCAGCTTTCTCCTGGTATGAGAGCCTGTTCGGTCCGGTGGATCGGGCGAAGACTCTGGCTGCGTTTCCAATCGTACTGGAAGGGGTCGGGTCCAACGCGCCGTTCACCGCGCTGGGCGGCCTGGATAACAACTGGGTGCAAGGCCGCCGCGCCACGCGCTTTCACGTGAACGACAGTCTCTCCTACTCCACCGGCCGCCACGACTTCCGGTTCGGCATCAGCTCACGGCGGCTGCGCATCGACGATTTCGATTTCGGCACGAATACCACGCCGCTGGTCACTTACACGACACTCCCACAATTCATTTATGGCGTGGCATCCACGGCCACCCAGAGCTTTCCTCTGGCGGCGTCGCAGCCGTTCAATTATCTCAATATCGACCTATACGCGCAGGATTCCGTCAAGCTCGCAGCCAAGCTGAACTGGACTTTCGGCGTGCGGCTGGCGCACAATTCCAATCCGGAAAATCCGCACGCATTGATCGCACGGTTGCCGGGATCGTTCGCGTCGCTGGCGCACGACATCGATCAGCCGCTCAACGCGTCGATCGAAACCGGACTGACACATCTTTTCCCCGCGACCCAGTGGGCGTTGTGGCAGCCGCGCACGGCCCTTGCCTGGCAGTTCGCGCCGGGAACCGTGCTGCGCACCGGCTTTGGCGTATTCTCCGACATTCTGCCCGGAAGCGTGGCCGACCTGGTGGGCGCCAACCCGCCGTACGTGAACGCGTTCCAAGGCGGATTGCTGGGTTCGGCCGGGGGCCTGGCGATCGCGCCGGGAGCGCCAGGCAGCGCCATCGACGCCACGGCTGCGGCGAACCAGGCGTTCTTGCGCGGATTCCAACAGGGCGAATTATCGTGCGCATCGGCCCTAGCGAATGCGGCGCAATGTCTGCCGCCGGTGGCTTTGAACGCCGTACCCGATGGGCGGCTGCACGCTCCGTACTTTCTGCAATGGAGTTTCGGCATGGAGCACCAGGTGGGGAACTCCGGCAGCCTGCGCGCGCAGTATGTGGGCACGCGCGCCATCGATCTGCCCTACCAGACGGAGGTGAACGGCTATCAGACCGTGTGCGCCGGATGTTTCGCGCCGTTCCCCTACGGCCAGCCGCCGGACCCGCGCTTCGCGGCCGTGGATCAGCTTGCGACCGGCGCCAACAGCCACTACAACGGATTGCAGCTTACCGCGGAAAAACGCCTGGCGCGCGGTTTGGAGTTACATGCCAACTATACGTGGAGTCACTGCCTGGACACCGTTTCAAACGGCGGCTTTCTTTCGTTCTCTTCGGCGGGTATCTTGTCGCCCCTGCCGGGCGAGCTGGGGCGGCAGTACGGCAACTGCGATTACGATGTGCGGCACAACTTCAACGCGTCCTATGTTTATGAACTGCCCTTCCGGACGAATCGTGCGCGGCTGAAGGCGGTGGTGGAAGGCTGGCAGATTTCAGGCACGGTGTTCGTGCACAGCGGTTTGCCCTTTACCGTCCTGAGCGCGCCCTATAGCGCGAACGGGCACGGCATCGTCGAGGGCAGCGGTCCGCAGTTTGCGAGCGTGGTGCCGGGCGCGGCGCTGTATGCCAGCGGTCCGGTCGCCGGCGTGACCCAGCCGGGCACCATCCAGTGGCTCAACCCGGACGCGTTCGTCTCGGCGGTGGATCCCTCGACGGGCGCCTGTTACGGCGGCGACAGCCCGGCGCACTGCCAGTTCGGCGACTTAGGGCGCAACAGTCTGCGCGGCCCCGATTTCGTGTGGAGCGATCTGTACATCACCCGGCGCTTCCGCTTGCGCGAGGGACTGACGCTGCGCATGGACGGGCAGTTCTTTAATGTGTTGAACCATCCCAATTTCGCATTGCCCTCGGTGGTGGCGGGCATTCCGGGGCAGCCCGCGACGCAGACGGGCTTTGGGGCGATTACGTCGACCACGTCGCCGCCCACGGGGCTGCTGGGTGTGGGATTAGGCGGCGACAATTCGCCAAGGATGATCGCGGTGCAGGCCAGGCTGGAGTTTTGAGGCGGGAGGGTGCTTGGGCGTCGCCGGACCTGCTAAGTTGAAAGTATGAAGTATCCAGTAGCTCTGATTCGGACGGAAGAAGGGTTCAGTGTATCTTGTCCGGGGCTTCCGGGGTGTTGGTCACAGGGCGCCACTGAACAGGAGGCGTTGGCGAACATTCAGGACGCCATCCGCGATTACCTGGAGGTGGCGAAAGATCTGGCCGGCGAACGGAACCTGCGGGAAGTGGAAGTTTCCATATAGCGCGTGCCGAAGATTCCCGGAATCCCTCACCTCCGCGCGGTCAAGGCTCTGGAAAAGGCTAGTTTCCGCATCGCCAGGCAAGGCAAGCACATCGTTATGACGGACGGTATCCGGATCGTGACAATTCCGAGGCACGATCCCGTGGATGCGCATGCCATGGGAGGAATCGTCCGCGACGCCGGCCTGACACCCGAGAGGTTCCGCAGTTTACTCTAGACAGGCTAATGCGTGAGCAATGCGCCGCCGGTTGGACGACCGCACGCCCCGTACTTTCCGCGGCAGTGAATGAATCACGGCCTGCGGCCACAACGGGGGATGAAAAGGCGCGCGCTGGCGCGCGACTGGCGCCCTGCGAGACCGCCGCAGGCTGCGAGCCTGCCACACGCGGGAATGGGATAAACTGCGGAAGTAGGCTTGGCTCGGAGGTCTGCATGCCCATTTGCCGGTTCGTCGTCCTGCTTCTGGCGCTGCCGCCGCTGGCGGTCCCGCAAGCCGCGCCGGATCAGGCCGTGATTCAAGGCGGGACGCACGTGGTCCTGGTCAACGTGGTGGCGAAGGACAAGCACGGGAAACCGGTCGCCGACCTCAGCCGCGACGATTTCGTGCTGCGGGATAATGGCCAGGAACAAAAGATCTCGCTGTTTGCTCTGGAAGAGGCCGGCGAGACGGCCACCGCGGTTCAGGGTCTGCCGTCCCGGTTGACGTTCACCAACAGGCCCGCGCCGGGCATCGCGGCGGTGACCGTGTTTCTGTTCGACGAATTGAACACGAAGCTCACCGACCAGGAACTGGCCAAGAAGGATTTCCTCCGCTACCTGCGGGGATTGCCCGCGGACAGCCGGGTCGCCGTGTTCGTGCTGGGCGATTCGATCGAGATGCTGCACGACTTTTCCCAGGACATGGCTTCGCTGCTGGCGGTTTTGGCGAAACACAAGAATCGCGTGAATCCGGAGGTGGACGCCGCCACGGCTGCGCCCGCTTCATCCAATTCGCTGACGGGCGACCAGTCGACCACCGCGCAGTGGGATGCGTTCATACAGTCTTCCAACCAGCCCTACGCGGATTATGCCGAGACGGTGCGCGCCACGCGGACGGCGGCGGCGCTCAAAACCATCGCGGGACATTTGCAGGGCATTCCGGGGCGGAAGACGCTGATCTGGATTTCAGGCGGATTTCCGATTCAACTGGGCTTGCACAATAGCGTGGACAGTATTCCGCAAAGCGATACCAATGCGCGGCAGTCCGGCGGTGCGGGCGGGAAGGGCGGTGGAAGAGGCAGTGGAGGCGGCAGATCGGGCGGCAACAGCGCATCGAAGTCGGCTTCGAGCTCAGCTTCGAATTCGGCTTTGAATTCATCGGCCGCGAATCTTTCGACCACGGAGCTGCCGGGTACGGCGCAGTCGTATGAGAGCGACGTGGCGCGAGCCATACGCGCCTTGAACGAGGCCGACGTGGCGGTGTATCCGGTAGACGCCCGCGGGGTGGCCGTGGCGGCGGCCTTCGGAGCGGACCGGAGTTCGATGGGGAAGCGGAGTAAGCCGGCCAAGGCGCTGCCGCCCCCGGATTTCAACTACGAAACGCTGCAGACCCTGGCGGAGGAGACCGGCGGAGTGGCGTTCCACCACATCAACGATTTGAGCGCCGCGATTCAGGAGGCGGCCAGCGATGCGCGCGTGAGTTATGCGCTCGCCTTTTCGCCTTCTGCCGGCATTCTGGACGATGCGTATCACCGGCTGGAGGTGGCGGTGAAGCGGCCGGACGTGCGGTTGCGATACCGGCCCGGCTATGTGGCAGCGCGGGACGCGGCCGTGGCGCCGACGCTGGCCGAAGCGATCGCGAATCCGGTGGCGCTGGCCGGGATCGGGTTCAGCGTGCGTTTGGATCCGGTGGAGGGGGGTTATAAGGCGTCGGTAACTATCGACGCGCGCAATGTTACTCTGCAGCCGAAGGATGGTAAGTGGATAGGTTCGCTGCAATTCCTGGTGGTAGTCGGGAAGGTGGAGCAACTGACTACGATTCCCTTGAATTTCAGCGATGCGATGTTCCACCAGATTCAGGAGAAGGGAATCGTCTTGGGCGCGCGGGTGAAAACACCGCCGGGGACTACGGGGTTCAGCGTGGGATTCCGGGACATTCCGTCCGGCGTGGTGGGGACGTTGCATGTGCCCTTATGAGAATCCGCAAAGCTGCCTTACTGAGAATCGCCAGCGCGAGCTTAGTGCTTCTTGCTTGCTTACTCGGCCCTGTTATGTCTTCCGGAGCCATTCTTCTCATTTTCGGTGCGGGCGGACAACCTGATTTTGTACTCCGACCGGCCATTGCCGGGAGCCGCCGCGAAACACGTCTTGGGACTAACCGCGGCAAAGTTGGCGAGTTCGCCGCCTTATTCGCGCCGTCAGGACCATCGCGTCTTTATCTGTAACTCACGCGGGCGGCAAGTCGCGTTTCCATTTGGAGGTTGGCTTACCTTCTGGACCACCGCCGTTGGAGTGTGATGCAGTTGCTGCGAGATCCGCCATCGAAAGATAGTGTGGCGGCGGCTATTAGAGAAGAGCAGCCATAAGCTATGCGGAACGAACTGGCGCATTACACATGTTATAGGACGGCGGGGCCGATCCTGATCGACGGCAGGTTGGACGAGCCATCCTGGCGCATGGCGCCTAAGTCCGGGCCGTTCGTAGATATCGTGACCGGCCAGCCGGCTTGGTTCGATACGCGCGTGGCGATGCTGTGGGACGACCAGTGCCTGTACTTCGGTTTCACGGCGGAGGAGCCGGAGGTGCGCGGGTATCTGACCGAGCGCGATTCACGCATTTATGAGGACAACGATGTGGAAGTCTTCATCGCCGGCCAGAATGCTTATTACGAATTCGAGATCAACGCGCTGAATACGATCTACGAGGTCTTCTGGATCTGGAAGGATACGCTGGCGCCAGGGAGTCCATATTACGGGCGTCCGGAGTTCGATCCGGCGACGCAGCGAACCATGGTTCTGGATGGCGTGGGAGGGCATGTGCATCCGCGCGGCGAACGCTGGGGTTTCCTGGACTGGGATTTTCCAGGGCTGCGGCATGCCGTGCATGTGGCGCCTCCGGGCTGGACCGTGGAACTGGCCTTGCCGTGGGAAGGATTGCGCGGCCTGGCGGATGGGCGGGCGCTGCCGCCACGCGATGGAGATGTGTGGCGGATCGACTGTTCGCGGTTCCAGCAGTTCGACCGCGCGGGGCGCAAGGTGGAACCCAGCGCCGGTTGGACCTGGAACCGGCACGGGCACTACGACTCGCATATTCCAGAGACGTTTACGTTTGTGGAGTTCAGCGGGCGGACGGTGGGTTAGTGGATTAAGGAACGATATGTATGGGCCGCTCAAGTCACTCTTCTCCGCTGGCGATTCTCTACCAAATGCGCGAATGGCTGGCTTGACAATTGCTGGGGGGGGATAATGGTTCAGGAGGGCGTCATGACACGCAAACTTACCCGCACCGCGAACGTTTTCGGGATTGTCGCAACGATATTGATTGCTATCCCAAGCTTGGCGCAGACTAAGAGCAAGATTCCCGCCGCTGACGCGACGGTCGATGCCACCAGTCGAACGGTCACAACCAGCAGTTTCTCTGTGACCTGGAACACCAACGTCGACACCGAAGCGGTTACCGCGCTGAGTTGGATGGGAGGACCAAACCTGACAAGTTCCTTCGAGCTAAACACGTGCGGCAATGGCGACAATGACGTTGAGTATTCGGGGAATAGTTGGGCACCGCCAGCGCCAAATCCGCAGTCAGGAGGCCTGGTACTGGTGGGCGGTGGGACCATCATTCCGCTGGGCACGGTCGCTTGGTCGGGGCAGGTCCTGGCTTCCGGAACAGCGCAGGTGACTATCAACTCTAACTCGACAAACTGCCCGCCATCTTCTGCCGGCATTAACGTGCAAACTACATATCGGTTTTTCGATCCTCACAACTCAGCCGCGAATTGGTTCGGAGTCCAGCGCGTTTTCGATTTCACCGAGACAGCGTTCCCCCATGATTTTCGCCCGTACATCGCCCGCCTCAATCTAAGCGCCGGCTACACGGAAGTGTTGTACCCGTCCACGGGCGGCACGCTCGCGGTCATGAACGTTTACAACTGTCCCGGCGGGTGCACCGGCCCGGCAAGCGCCCCCGGCGCCGCCCCATTGAGCCCGGCTTGGGCTTCTGCACAGGGCTGGTTTGCGATCCATAATCCAAGCACACTGGAGGGAGTAGTCGTGAAACGCGTGCAGTCTGCCGATCCTCAGGGAAGCCCAATCGCGGCGCAGATTTGGATCGACAACGATGCGGGATCGAACACGAACGCGTCGTCCTTCCTGCTAATGAGCCCGACAGCGGGATTCGGGGGAGGCTTGGTGACGGAAGTCGAGACGCTCTGCTTCTACAACAGCGCGATCTGGACCCCGTCGCTAACACCGCCGCCGGCGTGTATCAACGCCCCACTTAATTTATTCCCCGGGTCCCTAACGTTCGCCAGTCAGGCGGTTGGCGCCACTAGCACTCCGAAGGCTGCCATCCTGAAAAACGTCGGGACGGCAGCGGTGACTATCGCTATCGGCGCCAGCGGTGACTTCGGCGAAAGCAACGACTGTCCTGCCAGCCTCGCAGTGGGAGCGTACTGTACGATTGACGTGGTTTTCAGACCCTCGGCAGCGGGAATACGGAGCGGGGCCGTAAGCATCGTTGACGTGGCTAAGAATAGTCCCCAGACCTTGAGTCTTGCCGGCCTGGGACTGGCCGCGCAGTAAACCGGAGGCCACCTACGGGACAATCCGCACCAGTGCCAGTTCGCAATAGCGGGGGTGCGGGCGCCAATTCCCGTACGGGACAAGCCCGGAGGCCTGTCCTACTCCTGGCGGAGCGCGGTTACCGGATCGATGTGGGTGGCGCGCCAGGCGGGCAGGGAGCTGGCAATCTGCGCGACGGCGGCCAGGAACAGAGCCACTAACAAGTAAGTCGGCGGATCGGTGGCTTTCACGTCGAACAGCAGCGTGGACAGCAGCCGGGTCAACACCAGCGATCCTGCCAGGCCGATCAGCAGTCCCGCGCCGGTCAGCCACATGCTCTGGCCCAGCACCAACCATACGATGTTCGCGCCGCGCGCGCCGAGCGCCATGCGGATGCCCATTTCGTGGGCGCGCTGGGCGACGGAATACGACATGACGCCATAGATGCCGACCGCCGCCAGCAGCATCGCCACGCCGGCGAAAATGGCCAGCAGAATCATGGAAAGGCGGCGGCGGGCAACCGACTCCGCCATGAGCTCATGCATGGTGCGGATGCGATAGACCGGCTGGTCGGGATCGAGCGCGGATACCTGGTTTTGCACGGCATTCGCCAGCAGGCGCGGGTCGGCGGCGGTGTGCAGGGCCAGGCTCATGGATCCCAGGGCAAACGGCGTTTGGGCGTAGGGCCAGTAGAATTCAACGCGCGAGGGCGATTCCAGCGTGCGATAGCGAACATGCCGCACCACGCCGACGACTACGCGCCAGGGCGCGTTCGACTGGCGGGGACCTTGCTTGATGCGCTGGCCGATGGCGTCCTGATGGGGCCAGTAAGTGCGCGCCAGGGTTTCGTCCACGATGGCGACGGGGGCGGATGTTTCGGTATCGCGCTGGTCGAAATACCGGCCGCGCACCAGCTGAATGCCCATGGCTTCGAAGTAGCCCGGCGTCGATGGGCGGTTGTCCGCCTCCGGAGTGGCTTCGTTTTGCGGAACGGCCTGCGTATCGATGGTGGTGGTGCCAGACCAGCCCGTCCCAGTAAGGGGCAGGCCGTTCACTATGCCGGCGGCGTCCACGCCGGGAAGTTGGCGCACGCGATCAAGCAACTCGCGATAAAAAGCGCGGGTCTGTTCGGGCTTCGCGTACTTCTGCTCGGGCAGGGAGATGCGCATGGTGATCACGCCATCGGGACGGAAGCCGGCGTCCACATCCTGCAGGCGCAGAAAGCTGCGGATGAGCAGCCCGGAGCCGGCCAGCAGCGCGAGCGAAAGGGCCAATTCGCCGACCACCAGCGCGGCGCGCAGCCGTTGCGAACCGGCGCCCACGATGCCGCGGCCGCCTTCCTTCAGAGTCTCGTGGGTGGTATGCAGCACGGAATGGAATGCCGGCGCCAGGCCGAACAGGATACCGGTCCCCAGCGACACCAAGAGGGTGAAGAGGAGCACGCGCAGATCCATGCGGGTTTCCGCGAGACGGGGAACGCTGGTGGCGGTGGCTGCGATCAGCAGGCGAAGCGCCCCGGCGGCGAGCGCCAGCCCGGCAATGCCGCCCGCGAGCGCCAGCAGCAGGCTTTCCGTCAACAATTGGCGCGTGAGCCGCCAGCGCCCGACACCCAGCGCTTGGCGCACGGCGATCTCGCGTTGACGGGCCGAGGCGCGCGCCAGCAGCAGGTTGGCGACGTTGCCGCAGGCGATCAGCAGCACCAGGCCGACCGCGCCCAGCATCACCCAAAGCGCAATCTTGATGTCGCCGATCTGCTGGTCGAGAAGGGGGACCATGAGCACGCCGAAGTTGTAATCCTTATATGGATAGGTGGGATTCTGCTCGATGATGCGGCGGGAGACGGCGGCCATGTCGGCGCGCGCCTGCTGCAGGCTGAGGCCCGGCCGGATACGGGCGATGGCCTGGTAGCCATGGTTGCCGCGATTGTCGGGAGTGAGGTCCGCCGGGGCGAACACCAGAGGCGTCCAGACTTCGGCATCGCGGGGCATTTGGAAGCCGGGCGGCAGAACGCCCACGATTGCGTTGCTCTGCCCGTTCATGATGAGTTTGCGTCCAAGCACTGCGGGGTCCGCGCCGAAACGCCGCCGCCAGAGACCGTCGCTGAGCAGGACGACGCGCTCGTGGCCGGCGTGGCCTTCCTCCGGCAGAAAGACGCGCCCGACCTGCGCCTGGACGCCGAGCAGATGGAAGAATCCGGCCGAGACTACGGCGGCTTCGATGCGCTCCGGCATGCCGCCGATATTGATGTTGAAGCTCTCATCGCCGATGGCGGCGATATCGGAAAGGCTGTTGTTCCGCTGGAGGTCCATGAACTCCGGGGCGGACACCCAGTTCTGGTCGTTGGGGATGCCGATGCCGGTGAAACGCATCCAGAGCTGCACGAGGCGGCCGGGGTCGGCGTACGGCAGCGGCTTCAAAATGACGGCGTCGACCACGCTGAAGATGGCGGTGGTGGCGCCGATCCCCAGCGCCAGCGCGAGCACGGCGACGATGGTGAAACCGGGGCTGCGGCGCAGGATGCGCAGGGCGTAGCGGATGTCTTGCAGAAGGGTTTCCATCGATAATATTACTCGCGGCGGGCGGAAAGGTTACGCGGAACGCTTCGGCTCATCTGGGTTTCGGATAGGCCATCCAGCCAGCGATTACTCTGGAGGCGGCGTGGGATTTGGTCGTAACGGCGGCTTCGGCCAAAGGTGTTCATGAAGATCAGCTCCGATTACAAAGATCTGTTGAACATTTTCAACGCGGCGGGCGTGCGATACCCGATCTTCGGCGGATACGCCGTGACGATCCACGCGGACCCGCGACCGGTCCGATGCCAATGCGGGGGTGCTGCTCCAGGCTTTGGTGCTGTTCGGAGCTCCGCTCAAAGGTCTCCAGCCGGAATTCAGGTTAGGCCTCGTGCTCCATCAGCGCATTGGCGAGCCAGGTCGGGATTCGCTCGGCGCGATAGACGGTCTCACCCTTCTCAGCCTGCAAGATTACGGCAGGCGTAGTTCCCCAGCGGCTGTTATCGTAGACGCTGATGGAGTCCATTTCGCGAATGGCGCGGCCGAGGTTGGCGAGGCTGGAGTCGTAAATGCCGCGCAGGGCGGCCTCCGGGGCGCTGTGACCGCCCACGTCGGCGCGCATCTTGATTCTCTCGAGGTGCATCTCGAATGTTTGCAAGGCCAAATATCGCATCTCCATTACAAAGCCCGCTCTGCGCGCGACGGCGGCCTGCGCGAAGGTTATGCCGCTTCGCAGCGTGGTTTCGAAAGCGAAACTCGCGCGGCGGTTTATGCGATCTGCTATGAACGCTTCGAAGAGACTGTTTACCTGTTCGCGGATTGCGCGGGGAATTTCAAGGTAGGACCCCTGGTTCAGGGCGGCGGCGCGATCATCAGCGTTGAAGAAATCCACGCCAAAACCAGAAACTGGAAACGCGGTGGACTTGCCGCTCCCCGGGGGACCGGCGACAATGAACATTCTGGGCGACATCAGCCGCCAAAGTCGCGGTCGGCGCCTTCCTGCATGTCCTTGGGCAAGTCGTTGCGAATCCGTGTGCCGTCGGGACGGGCGATACCCAGCCGTTCCAACTCCTCCGCCGCAGCCTTGACGCGCTCGCCGCCGGCCTGTAGGTGGGGATCGACCTTGGGTTCCTTCAGCTTAGGGGTTTCGACTGTGGTCACGCTTTCATTCTACTCCGCCCGCACGGTCGATGGGCTGGCGCTGCTCCATGTGCGATGCGATGTGCGTCTACGAGGGTACTTCGGCAAGGGCCGATTTGATAGCCCGCCGTCCAGCCATCAAAACGATCCGGGCACATGCTTCAGCGTCTGACAGCGCATCGTGGTGCTTCAGCGGTAGCCCAAGATATCGGCAGACGACATCCAACTTGGTCGGGTATATGCACCATCGATCCCGCTCCAATTTCATCGTGTCGAGGAATGGCGCCACCGGAATGGCCAGGCTCCCCGCGTCGCAGCACGCACTCAGAACGGAGCGGTCGAAGGCGGTGTGAGCAGCCAGGAACTCGGCCCCCTTCAGAAGCGGGCGGACCGTGGCCCAGACCTCTGAAAACCGCGGAGCGTCTCGAACGTCCTCCCATGCAAGCCCATGTATCCACGTTTGTGAAAACGTGCGCCTGGGCGGCCGAATGAGTTCATGCCGTCGTTCGACTATGCTCTGGCCCTCGACACGAACTATGCCAACGGCACATGCGCTGTCCCGCGAACTATCAGACGTTTCGAAGTCGATGGCGACAAATGTTGAGAGCCGCTTTCGATTCGGTTGACTCATCAGTGGCGTACACCGACCTGTGGGCAGATTCCGTAGATTGGACAATCCGAGCAACTGGGTCGTTTTGGCCTGCACCAATTGCGACCGATTTCCCATGAGGGCGCGTCGAGGGAGGCTGGAAAGTCTGGCGCCAACTGACGGGCTGAGTCGACAAGCTCCGTATTCGTTGCTCCTTTTTGGATCATACCCGTCCGCACAAAGACGCGTCGGACGTGAATGTCAGGCTTGACATCAAGCTGCCGTCGGGCGTTCTTCCCTCCCAGCCGACCGTGTGTGCGAGCAAGGCTTAGAACGGCCATCCTCGCTAGTGCGGGTCCGATCCCTGGTATTTCGTCAAGACGCCGCCGTACCTCAACGACGTCGCGCTGGTTGTTCCAGATTCGGCGTGGGTCGCCTTCATAATTCTCGATTAGATGTTCGGCGGCTTTCGGCAGCAATCGAGCAAGGGTCTTATAGAAACGGTGTAAAGCCTTGCCGCCATAACCATAGCGAAGAAAGCCGCGGAGCCGGGGTGGGTCCATCTTCTTCAGATTACGCCAGAGGCTCGCCACGTCGTCCGAATCACCAACTGCTGTGCGGATCCAATTAGCCGCGTCCCAAACGCCGTCAGCGTTCACGTTGTGATCGAGCATAACGCCCAGCAGGAAGTTATTTGCGGAATCGGGGCTCATCTTCGAGGTCTTCTTGCTCCAATGCACCCAGTCGGACATTGAGCGAGCATGCTGCCTTAGCGCTTTGCAGACTCTTCGTTTCGTTCTGATGTTCGGCACCGTAGGCATGCGGTACTTCCTTCTTCGGAGACCTCGGTTAACCAGTTGCGTGCACAGGTTCGGGATTGATAGTAATTCGTAGCTATTGCGGGGTCAATGTAATCTGATGTTAGCTACTGCATTGCGTAGGAACTCAGTACCTTCATATAATTCGCGCGCTCAAACGCCTGCGGCTGCGGCACGGCGTTGCGGCTCATGCTGCCTTGCATCTGGCGGATGGAATCGTATTCGTGGTCGCCGAGCCAGATGAGTAACTCGGTCAGCATGGTATCCAAGTAACTGATGCCTTTCTTTAGCAGGGCGGAAGTCATCATGGCTACTTTGGCGCCCGCCATCATAGCTTTCACCACGTCGGTGGCGGTATGGACGCCGCCCGTTAGCGCCAGGTCCGGCTTGATGTTGCCGTAGAGCACCGCGATCCAGTGCAGCCGCAGCAGCAGTTCGTACTGGTTGCTCAGGATCAGGTTGGGCACCACTTCGAGCGCTTCCAGGTCGAAATCGGGCTGATAGAAGCGGTTGAACAGCACCAGGCCGTCTGCGCCCGCGGCTTCCAGACGCTTGGCCATGTTCACAGGCGCGCTGAAATACGGTCCCAGCTTCACGGCCACCGGGATGTGGATCGCCGATTTCACCTCGCGCACCAGGTCGCAGTATTTGCGCTCCACCTGATCGCCCGAGACATCCGGGTCGACGGGGATGTAGTAGATATTCAGCTCCAGCGCGTCGGCGCCGGCCTGCTCCATCTCTACGGCATACTTCAGCCAGCCGCCCACGGAGGTCCCGTTCAGGCTGGCGATCACCGGGATGCGCACGGCTTCCTTGACCTTGCGGATGTGTTTCAGGTAGGCTTCGGGCCCACGGTTATAACCGAGCATGTCGGGGAACTGCGTAGTACTTTCCGCACTGACACTCTCTCCAGCCGAAAGGAAACGGTCAAGCTCGTTGCTTTCCAGTGTAATCTGCTCTTCAAACAGCGAATGCAGGACCACGGCCGCCGCGCCCGCGTCTTCCATGCGACGGATGTTGCCCGCGTCCGCGCACATGGGCGAAGAAGAAGCCACCAGTGGATTGCGTAGTTTCAGTCCCAGGTAGGTAGTGGAAAGGTCGATGGTTTTGGAAAGGTCGATCATTGCTTTGCCTCCTGTGCACCGTTACCGGTGGGCATGTTCACCATGTTTTCGTAAATCTTCCAGCGGTCGAGCACATCCTTTTGCGCCAGTGTTAGCAGGTGGGCCGCTTCGTCCGGATGGCTTTTGGCCAGCATGGTATAGCGCGTCTCGTTATAGACGTAATCTTTCAGCTTGATGCTGGGCGGACGCGAATCGAGCTGGAACGGATTCTTGCCTTCGGCCGCCAGGCGCGGATCGTAACGGAACAGCGGCCAGTAACCGGATTGCACGGCGGCCTTCTGCTGATCCAGCCCGTGAACCATGTCGTAACCGTGCGCGATGCAGTGGCTATAGGCGATGATGATGGACGGGCCGTCGTAGGACTCGGCTTCCATGAACGCCTTGATGGTGTGGCTGTCGTTGCCGCCCATGGCGATCTTGGCGACGTATGCGGTGCCGTAATTCATAGCCATCATGGCCAGGTCTTTTTTGGCGCCGGGCTTGCCGCCGGCCGCGAATTTGGCGACCGCGCCGCGCGGCGTGGATTTGGACATTTGGCCGCCAGTGTTGGAGTAGACTTCGGTATCGAGCACCAGGATATTCACATTGCGGTTGGATGCCAGCACATGATCCAGGCCGCCGTAGCCGATGTCGTAGGCCCAGCCGTCGCCGCCCAGGATCCAAACGCTTTTCTTGACTAGCGCGTCGGCCAGGCTCAGCAGGTCACGGGTTTCGCGCGCGACGGCAGACGACAAAAGGCGATCGTCTGCCCCACTGCACAGTTTTTGCTTGAGCAGCTTGACACGGTCGCGCTGCTCGAAGATGCCGGACTCGGTGGATTGGTCGGCATCCAGCAGCTCCTGCGCAAAGTCTTCACCGATGAAGAAGCCCAAGCGCGCCACCAGTTCGCCCGCGTATTCCTTCTGCTTGTCAATGGCCAGGCGCATGCCAAGCCCGAACTCGGCATTATCTTCGAACAACGAATTGGACCAGGCCGGGCCGAGGCCGGCGCTATTCACCGTGTACGGCGTGGTGGGCAGATTGCCGCCATAAATGGACGAACAGCCGGTGGCATTGGCGATGATGGTGCGGTCGCCGAAGAGTTGGCTCATCAGCTTGATGTAAGGCGTTTCGCCGCATCCCGCGCACGCGCCGGAAAACTCGAATAACGGCTGGAGCAACTGGCTGTCCTTCACCAGGCTCTGGGTGAGCAGGCGGCGGTCGATCTCGGGGATCTTCAAGAAGAAATCCCAATTGGCGGCTTCCGGCTCGCGCAACGGAGCTTGGGCCACCATGTTGATCGCTTTATGCTTCACTTCGCTCTTGCTCTTGGCTGGGCAGACGGCCACGCACAGCGCGCAACCGGTGCAATCCTCCGGCGCGACCTGCAGGGTGTACTGCATGCTCTTGAAATCTTTCCAGCGCGCGGGCACGGATTTGAAGGTAGCGGGGGCGCCTTCGGCCTGCGCGGGCTCGTAAACCTTGGCGCGGATCACGGCATGCGGGCAGACCAGCACGCACTTGCCGCACTGGATGCACAACTCCTGGTCCCAAACCGGAATCTCCAGCGCGATGTTGCGCTTTTCCCACTGCGTGGTGCCGGTGGGGAAAGTGCCGTCGAGGGGCATGGCGCTGACCGGCAGATCGTCGCCATCGCCCGAGATGATGCGGGCGGTGAACTTCTGCACGAAATCGGGCGCGTTGGCGGGGACCGAAGGGCGCATATCGAAACTGGCGGTGGCTTGGGCCGGAACCTGGACTTCGCTCAAGTGGCTCAGGGCGGCATCTACTGCGGCGAAGTTTTTCTGCACCACTGCCTCGCCGCGCTTGCCGTAGGTCTTCTCGATGGCATGCTTGATGGCCGCTATGGCTTCCTCGCGCGGCAGCACGCCGCTGATGGCGAAGAAACAGGTCTGCATGATGGTGTTGACGCGCCCGCCCATGCCGGTCTTTTTGGCCACTTCGTAGCCATCGATCACGAAGAAGCGCAGCTTCTTGGCGATGATCTGCCGCTGCACGGTGAGCGGCAGTCGATCCCAAACCTCGTCCGGGCCGAAGGGGCTGTTCAGCAGGAAGGTGGCGCCCTGCTCGGCCGGCTTCAGCATGTCCAGCCGCTCCAGGAACGAGAACTGGTGGCAGGCCACAAAATTGGCGTTGGTGATCAGGTAGCTGGAGTGCAGCGGCTGCGGTCCGAAGCGCAGGTGCGAAACGGTGATGGCGCCGGATTTCTTGGAATCGTAGACGAAGTAACCCTGCGCGTAGTTGGCGGTTTCCTCGCCGATGATCTTGATGGAATTCTTGTTCGCGCCGACGGTGCCATCCGCGCCCAGGCCGTAGAAAAGCGCGCGCACGGTGCCCGGCACTTCGCTCGAAAAAGCCGGATCGTAGGCCAAGCTGGTATGGCCCACATCGTCCAGGATGCCGATGGTGAAATGGTTCTTGGGTTTGGGCTTGGACATTTCGTCGAAAATACCCTTCACCATGGCGGGCGTGAATTCCTTGGAGGAGAGGCCGTAGCGCCCGCCGATCACACGCTTGCCCGAGACCATGGCCTCGTTCAGTGCGTTGACCACGTCGAGATAGAGCGGCTCGCCGGAGCTGCCGGGTTCCTTGGTGCGGTCGAGGACCGCGATGGTTTTCACGGATACGGGAAGGGACGCGATGAAGTGCTCGATGGAGAACGGCCGGTAGAGGCGCACTTTCACCAGTCCGACCTTCTCTCCCGCGGCGTTGAGGTGCGCGATGGCTTCCTGGGCCACTTCCGCGCCGGAGCCCATCATGACGATCACGCGTTCCGCATCCGGTGCGCCGAAGTAATCGAACAGGTGGTATTGCCGTCCTACCACCTGCGCGAATTTGTCCATGACCTTCTGCACGATGGCCGGGCAAGCGGCATAGAACGGATTGGAGGCCTCGCGCGCCTGGAAGAAAACATCGGGGTTTTGCGCCGTGCCGCGGATCACGGGATGATCGGGCGAGAGCGCGCGGGCGCGGTGGGCGCGGACCAGATCCTCGTCGATCATGGCGCGCATGTCGTCGGGTTTAAGTTGTTCGACCTTGGCCACCTCGTGCGAGGTGCGGAAGCCGTCGAAGAAGTGCAGGAGCGGCACGCGCGCTTCCAGGGCGGCGGCGTGGGCGATGAGCGCGCCATCCATGACTTCCTGCACGGAGTTGGAGGCCAACATGCCGAAGCCGGTGGCGCGTGCGGCCATGACATCGCTGTGGTCGCCGAATATGGAGAGCGCCTGCGAGGCCAGCGTGCGCGCCGCGATGTGGAAGACCGTGGCGGTGAGCTCGCCGGCGATCTTGAACATGTTGGGGATCATCAGCAGCAACCCTTGCGAAGCGGTGAAGGTGGTGGTGAGCGCGCCGGCTTGCATTGCGCCATGCAGCGCGCCGGCCGCCCCGCCTTCGCTTTGCATCTCGACCACCGTCGGTATGGTGCCCCAGATGTTGGGCTTCATCTCGGCGGACCACTGGTCCGCCCATTCGCCCATGTTGGACGATGGCGTAATGGGATAAATGGCGATGACTTCGTTGATCTTGTGGGCGACGTAAGCCGCGGCTTCGTTGCCGTCGATGGTGACTTTCGGCCGGGTGATGCTGGATGGACTTGTCAAAACTTCCCCCTCTTCCTCGGATTTCGGATGAAAAGTGCTTAAACCATATTATAAGACCTGTTTGTCGTAAAAGTCTACACTTTTAAGGTGGGGCAGACGCTTTGCCTACGTCGGCCCCTCAGGCCGCTCGCGCCGCGCCGGCCGGAATCGGGACTAAGAGCAAGCTCGCAGGCCGAATCGAATCAGCATGTCACGCCGCCCGAGCCTGGTGACGTCCAGTGCTCGGCTGTCCAGATCCTGGACCACCCATTTCCGCTTTAGCGCGACGTTCAGCAGGGCTGCGCCTAGCGCTCCGCCCACATGCGGCCGCCGCTCGCTCCAATCCAGGCAGGCGTACGCAAACCGGCGGCGCAGCGCGCGAGTTGCGTCGACGTCGATGCCCAGCGCCTTAAACGCCTTCGTTCCATCCACGGTGAGGTCGTAGGTATCGCCGCCCGGCGCCACGGCTACCAGCCAGCCGAGCGCCTGCAAGCGATCGTGGAGCGACACGCCTAGCGTGCCGGCGATGTGATCGTAGCAAGTTCGGGCGGCGCGCAGACGGCTGGGCGTGTTCAACACGAACGTGATGCCGGAGCCGCCGGCCAGGACGCTCAGCCCTTCGAGTACGCGGGCCACGTGCGGCTCTTCCAGGCTGTAATAACGATGCTTTCCCTGCACGAACACCTTCACCAGACGCTGTGTCTGCAGCCGATGCAGGTGTACGCTGGCGGTCGATGGGCTGACTTCAGCCACCATGGCAAGCTCGGTGCTGGTGCGCGCATTGCCGTCGAGCAGGCAATAAAGCATGCGCGCGCGGGCCGGTTCGCCGATGGCCGCCGCAATTCCGGAGACGGCTATGTCCACTTGTTGGACTACAGGCATAGTTTGATTATAGACAAAGTGTGCTGGCATGGGCGGGACTGCGGGTCCCGCGCAGGCTACGAGCCTGCCCCACATCGATAGTCTGGCCGCCTATGAGGCCTATCGGGCGCGCTTGCGTTCGGACCCGGAGGCGCGCGAGAATTTCACCATGGCGGAGACCCAGCGCCCGATCCTGCGCGAGGAAAGAAACTTCGTCGAGGTGGTGGATGGAACGTTGTCCGGCGCAAGTTGAAAAGGGACGAGCCTTCCGCGCGTTGCATGGGCGCGAGGGGGCCTTTATCATTCCCAATCCGTGGGACGCCGGTACGGCGCGGCTGCTGGCCCACCTGGGCTTCGAGGCGTTGGCCACCACCAGCGCCGGCTACGCGTTCTCCGCCGGGCAGCCGGACAATACCGTCGGTCGCGACGAGATGCTGGCGCATTTGTCCACGATCGCGTCTGCGACCGGCCTGCCGGTCAGCGCGGACCTCGAGAATGGCTTCGGCGATTCTCCCGAGACCGTTGCGGAAACGATCCGGCTGGCAGCGGCCGCGGGGGTTGTGGGCGGGAGCATCGAAGATATGTCGCGCGGGCCGGGGCGTCCCATCTATGTGCGCGAGCACGCGGTGGAGCGAGTTCGCGCGGCGGCGGAAGCGGTGCGCTCGCTTCCTTTCGTATTCACGCTCACGGCGCGCGCCGAGAACTACCTGGCCGGCCGCCGCGATCTCGCAGACACGATCGAGCGGTTGCAGGCATATCAGATGGCAGGCGCCGATGTCCTCTACGCGCCGGGCCTTACCAGCGCGAACGATATCGCCACCGTGGTCAAGTCCGTGGATCGCCCGGTGAATGTGGTGATGGGACTCGCAGGGGCACAATTGAGCCTGGCGGTTCTGTCGGCAATTGGAGCGAAACGCATCAGCGTGGGCAGCGCGCTCTCTCGCGCCGCGCTGGGCGCTTTCCT
>Ga0187867_10000179_pt1 | contig 57832 bp, 61 predicted proteins | sample June2016WEW_13_1_FD_132976 | JGI IMG/M metagenome (GOLD analysis project Ga0187867, IMG submission 132976) | Peatland microbial communities from SPRUCE experiment site at the Marcell Experimental Forest, Minnesota, USA - June2016WEW_13_10 | ecosystem: Environmental > Terrestrial > Soil >...
CCCGGCCAGCGCTATCCCTGCGGTGAACAGCGTCGTGGCGACGGGCCTGCGGATGAAGACCTCGGAAAGCGTCACGGGAGCGCCTCCCTCGCCGCCGGCGCCGCGGCCGGCCTCGCCTCGCGGAAGCGCACCGCGATCCTGTCAAACCAGAGGTAGATGACGGGCGTCGTGAACAGGGTCAGCACCTGGCTCACGATCAGCCCGCCGACGATCGTCACGCCCAGGGGATGGCGCAGCTCCGATCCCATGCCCGTCCCTAGCATGAGCGGGACCGCCGAAAGAAGGGCGGCCATCGTGGTCATCAGGATCGGCCTGAACCTGAGCAGGCAGGCCTGGAATATCGCCTCGCGGGCCGGGAGCCCCTCGTTCCGCTCGGCGTCGAGCGCGAAGTCGATCATCATGATCGCGTTCTTCTTCACGATCCCGATCAGGAGGATGATGCCGATGATCCCGATGACGCCCAGGTCGCTGCCGACCAGCAGCAGGGCCAGGAGGGCGCCGATCCCGGCCGACGGGAGCGTGGACAGGATCGTCACCGGGTGGATGAAGCTCTCGTAGAGGATGCCCAGGATGATGTACATCGTCATGATCGCGGCGGCGATCAGGAAGAGCTCGTTGGAGAGCGAGCGCTCGAACGCGTCGGCGGCGCCCTGGAAGGTCGTCACGATGCTCGCGGGCATGCCGAGCTGCGCCTCGGCCGCGCGGATGGCCTTGACCGCGCTGCCGAGCGAGCCCCCGCGCGGCACGTTGAACGAGATCGTGTTCGCGGGGAACTGGCTCATGTGGTTGACGAGGAGCGGCTCGGGCCGCTCCTCGAACCGCGCGATCGAGGAGAGCGGCACCTGGCCCCCGGAGGCGGACGGGACGTAGATCAACGCGAGCGAGGCGGGCGAACGCTGGAGCTTGGGATCGGCCTCCAGGATCACGCGGTACTGGTTGGACTCGGTGAAAATGGTCGAGACGATGCGCTGGCCGAACGCGTCGTAGAGGGCGTTGTCGATCGTCGCCGCCGTTATCCCGAACCTCGCGGCGGTGTCGCGGTCGATGACGATGTACGTCCCGAGGCCCTTGTCGGACAGGTCGGAGGCGACGCTGCTCAGCTCGCTCAGCTGGCTGAGCCTTTCGGTGAGCCTCGGGACCCACTCGGTCAGATCGGCCGGGTTCGCGCTCTCGAGGACGAACTGGTACTGGGTCCGGCTCACGCGGTCGTCGATCGTCAGGTCCTGCACGGGCTGCATGTACGCCGAGATACCGACGAGGCTCGCCAGGCTGGTTCTCAGCCGCCGGATCACGTCCGCCGCCGAGTCGGAGCGCTCCGCCTTGGGCTTCAGGTTAACCAGCATGCGGCCCGTGTTGAGCGTCGTGTTGGACCCGTCGACGCCGACGAACGACGAGAGGCTCGCGACGGCCGGGTCCTTCAAGATCTTGCCGGCCAGGGCCTGCTGGCGGTTCACCATCGCCTCGTACGAGGCCGACTGCGGGCCCTCCGTGATCACCTGGATCAGGCCCGTGTCCTGGACGGGGAAGAACCCCTTCGGGATCAGGATGTACAGGAGCACCGTCAGAACCAGCGTACCGACGGCCACGAGGAGCGTGAGCGTCTGGCGGTCCAGCACCCAGTTTAGCATCGAGGCGTACCGGGCGATGATGCCGTCGAAGATCGCCCCGGCCTTCCTGTTCCAGGCCGGGATCTCGCTGGGCTCGTGGTGCCTGATGATCTTTGCGCACATCATCGGCACGAGCGTGAGGGAAACCACCGCGGAGATGAGGATCGTGACGGCGAGCGTGATCGCGAACTCGCGGAAGAGGCGGCCGACGACGTCCGCCATGAACAGGAGCGGGATAAGGACGGCGATCAGCGAGATGGTGAGCGAGATGATCGTGAAGCCGATCTGCTCCGAGCCCTTGAGCGCCGCCTCAAGCGGGCTGTCCCCCTTCTCGACGTAGCGCGCAATGTTCTCGATCATCACGATCGCGTCGTCCACGACGAAGCCGGACGCGATCGTCAGGGACATGAGAGAGAGGTTGTTCAGGCTGAAGCCCAGCAGGTACATGACCGCGAACGTCCCTATGAGGGAAAGCGGCACCGAGAGGCTGGGGATGACCGTCGCCGGGACGTTGCGCAGGAAGACGAAGATGACGAGCACGACCAGGATGACCGCCAGGGTGAGCTCGAACTCGACGTCCCGGATCGACGCGCGGATCGTCACGGTCCGGTCGGTGAGGACGCTCACGTCGATCGCCGGCGGGAGCGAGGCCTTGAGGGAGGGAAGCAGGGAGTAGATGGCCTCGACCACCTTGATCACGTTCGCCCCGGGCTGGCGCTGGATGTTGAGGATCACCGCGGGGGTCAGGTTGTACCAGGCCGCCAGCTTGGTGTTCTCCGGCGCGAACTCGACCGTCGCCACGTCGGAAAGCCGCACGGGCGCACCGTTCCTGAACGCGACGACCAGCTTCTCGTAGTCGGCGGCCGACTTGAGCTGGTCGTTCGCGTTGATCGAGAACGAGCGCGACGGGCCGTCGAAGTTGCCCTTTGCCGTGTTCACGTTGCCGTTGCCGACGGTCGTGCGCATGTCGTCGATGTTCAGGCCGTAGGCGGCGAGCGCCGTCGGGTTGGCCCGGATACGCACCGACTGGCGCTGGCCGCCGCCGATGCTGACGAGGCCGACGCCCGGCAGCTGGGAGATGTTCTGCGCGAGGCGGGTGTCCGCGAGGTCCTCGACCGCCGGCAGCGGCAGCGTCTTCGAGGTCAGCGCAAGCGACAGGACGGGGGCGTCGGCGGGGTTGATCTTTGCGTAGATCGGGGGCGCGGGCAGGTCCGCCGGCAGCAGGTTGCCAGCAGCGTTTATCGCGGCCTGGACCTCCTGCTCGGCGATGTCCAGGCTCAGGTCCAGGGTGAACTGGAGCGTGATCACCGAGGCGCCCGCGGAGCTGGACGACGACATCTGCTTCAGCCCGGGCATCTGGCCGAGCTGGCGCTCGAGCGGCGCCGTGACCGAGGACGTCATCACGTCCGGGCTCGCCCCGGGGTAGAACGTCTGCACCTGGATCGTCGGGTAATCGACCTCGGGCAGGGCCGAGAGCGGCAGGAACCTGTAGGCGACGATCCCGACGATCATGATCGCCGCCATGAGCAGCGTCGTCGCCACCGGCCTCAGGATGAAGATTCGGGAGGGACTCATCGGGAGGAGTCCGGGTTGGGCGGGCTCATTCGGGAGCCGTCAGTTGCTGGCGTCCCGCTTCCAGTGTCTGTGCTCTCCGCCCGGCGCAGCGGGCTTCGGCGGCGCGCTCTGGGCGGCCCCCCCCTGCTCCTGGGGCGCCACTTCCATGCCGTCCTTCAGCCTGTCCGCGCCGTCGACGACGACCTTGTCGCCATCCACAATCCCCTTGAGTATCGCCACGCGCTCGCCCTCGGTGGCGCCGAGCGTCACGTTCCTCGCCGACACCAGATTCTTGTCGCCGACGACGTAGACGAACGAGCCCTGCTGGCCGCGTTCTATCGCGGAGGTCGGGATCACGGTGTCGCCGCGCTCGACGTCGAGGAGCATCGCCGCGTTCACGAACTGGTTCGGGAACAGCGCCTCGTCGTCGTTGGGGAAAGTGGCCCTCAGCTTGAAGGTGCCCGTGGTCGGATCGACCGTGTTGTCGATGGTCGACAGGGTGCCGGTCGCAAGCTTGACGGTGTCGTCCCTGTTCCACGCGGCGACGGCGATCGGCTTCGCGTTAGGCGCGCGCATCTGCCTGAGCACCGAGGGGATGGAGTCCTCGGGCAGCGTGAAGATGACCGTTATTGGCTTTACCTGTGTCAGGAGGACCAGGCCGTTCGCGTCGCCAGGCGTCACGTAGTTGCCCTGGTCGACCAGCCTCAGGCCGACCCGGCCGGAGACAGGCGCGGTCACGTGGCAGTAGGCCAGGTTCAGCTGGGCGTTGTCCACGATGCCCTGGTCCTGCTTGACCATGCCCTCGTACTGCGAGACGAGGGCCCGCTGCGCGTCGACCTGCTGCTTGGATATGGAGTCCTGGGCCGAGAGCGTGACGTAGCGGTCGAGGTCGATCTGCGCCTCCTTATACTGCGACTGGGCCTGGAGGAGCTGCCCCTGGGCCTGCTCAAGGGTCGCCTGGTACGGGCGCGGGTCGATGACGGCGAGCACGTCGCCCTTGTCGACCCACTGGCCCTCGGTGAACTTGACCTCGGCGAGGTAGCCGCTGATCTGTGTGCGCACCGTGATGGTTGCGAGCGGCGTCACGGTCCCCAGCCCCTTTAGGATGATCTTGATATCCCCGCGTGCCGCCGTGCTGTAGACGACGGGAAGCGGCCCGAAGGAGCCGAATCCGCCGCGCCCTGCGCCGCGGCCCCCCCCGTATCCGCCGGGACCCCCGCCCCCGAAGCCGGCCCCGACGCGGCTGGCCGTCCTCGCGCGGTGGACGAGCATCGCGGTCGTCGCCAGGGCGATGGCGGCGACAATCGTCCAGAGCACCTTGCGCCGGTTGCGCCGCTTTTCCTCGGCGGTGGGGGGCTGCGGACCGGGTTGCTTGGCCGCCTTTGGGAAATCCGGTCCGGTGGGTAATTGACTCATGTTATCCGTTGTGCTTTAGCTGGTTAGGCACCCAATCTCGCCGCCGCCTCAACCTTCAGACAAGAGGCTTCGGCGAGGAGAGACGCAAAGAGGAACAAAAGGTCACGTTGAACGCAAAAATGAATTTCACGCCGCCACCGCCGACATGGGCGGCACGGGCACATCGAGCGACGCCGCGACCGCCCGAAGGAGCTCGGCCTCTGCCGTGAGGAGCACACCGTCCGCGCTGACGACGTGCGCGGCCGCCATGAGCAGGCGCTGCTTTATGGGGCCGCTCGAGGTGGCCAGCTTGTCCAGGGCCGCGTCGAGCTTCACGAGGCTGGACTCGGTCTCGGGCAGGAACGATAGGCTCCCCTGGATCAGCTTCAGCTGGGCCGCGCCCTCGGCAAACGCCCGCTCGGCCGCGGCCGCGTCGTCGCTCGACGCGTGCGCGAGCGCCGAGAGCACCACCGAGATCTCCGCCGTCACGGCCTGGAACGAGTAGATCTGGGTGATCGACGCCGACGGGTCCCGGTTCACGGCGAGCGCGCGCAGGACGAGGCGCTGTAGGGCGAAGTCAAACGTGGACACGCGGCCCTGCGCCTGCACGAGGTCGTCCAGGGTTCCAGCGAACGATCCCAGCGCCGTCGGCGGAAGCACCTTGAGGGCCGGCATGGCGAGCTGGAGCAACGGCAGCTTGTGGGCCGGCTTCAGCTGGCCGAGCGCGGTGTCGAGCTGCTGGAGCGTGTGGAGCGCATCGCTGCCCTGGCTGGCCGCGACCGACGCCATCTGCTTCTGGCGGACGGCCTCGTCCGGGTCGAGGAGCAGGCCGTAGAGGAGGATGGGCGCGTCGTGGGGGGAGCGCGCCGCCGTGCGCAGGCTCGCCGGGATCTGCGCGAGGATGGCCTGCGCGCCGGCGGCGCCCTCCGGCGTGAGCGTCCCGGCCGCCGCCGCCAGCGCCGCGCCGACGGCGGCCAGGGCCTGGGGGGAAGGGGAGGGCGCCGCAGGCGGCATATGCGCCACCTTTGACCAGGGCTCCTTGGACACGTCCACCACCTCGGGCGGCTCGATGTACTTCCCGTCGAAGCGGGGGTCGATCGCAGAGATCCGCGCCGGCAGCGGCGGGTGGGTGGCCCAGAGGCCGCCGAAATTCGAGACGAATGCCTGCGCGAAGAAGAAATGGCCGATCTCGGCGGCCCGGTGGGTCTCGAGCGTGGACCCGATCGCGTAGCCGCCTATCTTCTTCAGCGCCCCGGTGATCCCGTCTGGGTTGCGCGTGAACTGGACCGCCGAGGCGTCGGCGAGGAATTCGCGCTGGCGCGAGACGGACGCCTGGATCAGGCGGCCGAAGAAGTAGCCGATGTAGCCGATGGCGAGGAGGGCGAGCCCGATGGCGAGGACGGCTATTACGCCACCGCCGCCCTTTCCGCGCGAGGAGCCGAAGCGCGCGCCGCGCAGGCTCCAGAGGGTGGCCCGGCCCGCCAGGCCGATCACGAGGATGCCGAAGATGATCGCCGAGACGCGCACGTTCATGCGCATGTCCCCGTTCAGGATGTGGCTGAACTCGTGCGCGACCACCCCCTGGAGCTCGTCGCGGCTCAGCTTCTGGAGCGTGCCCCGGGTCACGGTGACCACCGCGTCGCTCGACGTCAGCCCCGCGGCGAATGAGTTGATCGCCGGCTCCTCGTCCATGATGTAGACGGCCGGGACGGGAAGCCCCGACGCGATCGCCATCTCCTCGACGATGTTGAGCAGCTGGTGCTCATGCGGGTCGGTCGTGTGGGGGTCGACCCGGCGCCCTCCCAGGCCCTCGGCGACCGCGGAGCCGCCCGTGCTGTACTCCGACCATTTGTAGAGCGAGGCGAGGCCGATCACCGTCAGCGTGCAGAGGGAGACGGCGAGGAAGACCCGCGGCTTCCAGAACGGATCCTCCTCTTCGGCGGCGCCGGAGTCCTCGCTGCGGTAGCCGTAGGGGCCGCCCAGGCGCGCCTGGTGCCCCGCCACGCGCAGGCCGACGATCGTGGCGGCGTAGCCGGCGAAGACGGTGCCGGCCACGGCGAACCCGAAGAGGACCAGCAGCCGCGCCGTGCGCTTCCTCGCGCGTTGCTCGGCGGCGAAGAAGTCCATCAGGTGAACGAAACCTTCGGCGCGCTGCGCTCGGCCGGGTCCTCGACGTGGAACAGCTCGGCCGGGAGGAATCCGAACATCCCGGCGAGGATGACGTTGGGGAAAGTCTCCCTCGATGTGTTGTACGCCATGACCGAGTCGTTGTAGGCCTGCCTGGCGAACGCGACCTTGTTTTCGGTCGAGGTCAGCTCCTCGGTGAGCTGCATCATATTCTGGTTCGCCTTCAGGTCCGGATACTGCTCCGCGACGACCATCAGGCGGCTCATGGCGCCGGCCAGGCCGCCCTCGGCGGACACCAGGCCCTTGATGGCGTTCGCGTCGGCCGGATTGGCGGCGGCGGCCTGCGAGGCGGCATAGGCGATGTTGCGCGCCTTGGTGACGTCCTCGAGCGTCTCGTGCTCGTGCTTGAGGTAGCCCTTCGCTATCTCCACCAGGTTCGGGATCAGGTCGTACCTGCGCTTCAGCTGGACGTCGATCTGGGCAAACGCGTTCTTGAACCGGTTGCGAAGCGTGACGAGAGCGTTGTATATGCCCGTGGCCCAGAGGGCCAGGACGATGACGACCGCGAGGAGCACGACGAGGATGATGAGGGCTGTCATGAGGTCCCCACGATGAAATGCCCCGACACCGGGGTCAATGGCGCTTGGCCAATCCCGGGTTGATTGTTCGCGCCGGCCGAACAAGATTAGGGGCGCACTCCATGCGCCTTTTGTCCGCCCTTGTCCTGATGCCGGCCCTTTCCGTGCCGACGGGGGCGCTGGAGCCGCTCAATCCGCCCGTCCCCTTGGCCGCGGCAGCGCCCGCGACCTCGCCGGGGGAGGCTGCATTCGCCCTGGCTTCGGCGCAACGCTCTGAGGATCTGGGGTTTCCGTCCACGGCCGTCGAGCTTTACCGGTCGATGCTGGCCGCGCCGGGAGCCGACGCGGGCCGGCTCACCCTGGCGCTCTCGTCGGCGCTCCTCGACGACGGCGACGTGGCCGGGGCCGGCCGGGCCCTCGAGTCGTACGCGGGTCCGCGCGGCCCGGGCTGGCACCTGCGAGCCGGCCTGGTCGCCGCCTACGGCCAGCGGATGGACCAGGCCAGGAGCGAGCTCGCCGCGGCCCGTCTCGACGAGCTCGAGCCCCCGGATCGCGGGTGGCAGCTCTTCCTCCAGGGCATGGTCGCGGACGCCTCCAACGAGCCGGTCCGGGCGGCAGGCTACTACCAGCAGGCGGCCGCCTCCTCCGTGTCCGAGCTCCAGCGCGCGCGGTTCCTCCTCGCCGAGGAGCAGGTCCGGCTGCGGGCCGGCGCGGTGAGCGACATCCAGCTCGAGGCCGACCGCAAGAACGCGGAGACCTTCCAGACGCAGAAGATCGGCTACGGCTTCGCCCGCGAGTACGCGATCGCCCTCAACGCGAGGGGCCGCAGGCAGCAGGCGATCGACGTGCTCCAGGGCGAGCTGCGCGTGGTGCCCGCCGAGGAGCGCTCCGAGATCGACCACTTCAGGCTCCTGCTCGGGCTGATAGCGGGCGCCGAGGCGGGTGTAGGCCGCCACGAGCTCTTCGAGCTGCTAGCGTCGGGAAGCGACTCCGACCGCCAGCGGATCGCGCTGCAGCTGCTCCTGCGCAACTCGCGGTCGGGCGCGCTGCGCGCCGAGCTCAGCGAGAGGCTCGACAGGCTCATAGCCGAGCCGAAGCCGCACGCCATCCTGGAGAGCCTGCTGCTCTACAGGGCGCAGCTCGGGCTCGGCGACGCGCGCTACGCGCGGGCCGAGGCCGACGCGCACACGCTGATCGACAGGTTCCCGGGCTCTCCGCTCAAGGCCTACGCCTACGCGGTCCTCGCCAGCTCCGCCTGGGAGCAGTACCGCTACCGCACCGCCGCCGACTACGCCTTCAAGGCCGGCGGCGAATTCCCCGCGGGCCCGATCCGCGGGGAGTTCGCGATGCTGGTCGCCGAGGCGTGGTTCCGCGCCGGGGTGCTCGGGGGGGACCCGGGCGACTTCAGGAGCGCGGCGGACGCCTACGCCGCGGCGCTGCGCGCCCGCCCGGAGGGCGTCAGCCCCGGGCTGCTCATGTTCCAGCGCGTGCAGGCCCTGATCGAGGCCGGCTCGCTGCCGGCCGCCGCGACCGTGCTCGACGACCTCGCGCGCGATCCGGCCTTCGATGCTGAGGACCGCTGGGAGGCCGAGTGGAACCTCGCCCGCAGCCTCGAGATCCACGCCAGGACGGACGAGGCGTACGGCCGGCTGAACCGCCTCCTGCGCGCCGCCCCGGCGCCGGCGCTGCGCGCGGAGCTGAGGGCGAGGATGGCGTGGCTGCAGGCCAGGCTTTCGTTCGACGCCAGGAAGCCCGAGGAGACGCTGGTCCTCGCGCAGTCGCTCGCGGCGGCGACCGAGGGGCTGGAGCCCGAGCTCAAGGCCGAAATCCTGAGCACGGGCGAGCTCCTTCGCGCGCAGGCCCTCTTCGAGCTCAGGCGCGACCAGGAGGCTGAGGACGCGCTGAGGAGGCTCCGCTCCGACTTCCCGCGCTCGGAATCGACGGTGTACTCCTACATCGTCGAGGCGGACCGCTTCGCCCAGGAGGACAAGGTGGTCGACGCCCAGCGGCTGCTGCAGAAGCTCGCCGACGATTTTCCGAACAGCACCTACGCGCCCTACGCGCTCTACCAGGCCGCGCTCCAGGCCGAGCGCCTGGGCACGGACAAGAACCTCACCGAGGCGTACAAGCTGCTGTACAGCCTGGTCAACAACCCGAAGTACGCCTCGAGCGAGCTGATCTTCCCGGCCCGGATGAGGCAGGGCGACGTCCTGCGCGAGCTCAACCAGTTTCCCCAGGCGCAGCAGGTGTACGAGTACCTGGTCAACAACCCCGCGTTCGCCACGACCCAGGACAAGAGGCAGGACGTGATCCTGGCCCAGCTGGCCCTCGGGGAGTGCCACGAGGCGCAGTCGGCCAACAACGCCTCGCACGCCGACAGCGCGGCCCGGATCTTCGAGGACCTGGTCGAGCGCATGGACGCGCCGGCGGACGTTCGCGTCGAGGCGGGGTACAACCTGGGCAAGATCCTCTCGCGCAGCGACCCCGCCAAGGCGCAGGCCGTGTGGTGGGGCGATGTCGTGGACGCGTTCCTCGTCAAGCCCGGGGGCCCGCAGGGCCTCGGGCCAAAGGGGCGATGGTGGATCGCGCGCACGCTCCTCGAGGTGGGCTCGCTCTACGAGCAGCAGGGCAGGATCGAGGAGGCCAAGCGCGCCTGGCTCCTCCTCGTCGACTCGGGGCTCCCCGGCGATGCGCTGGCGCGCGAGCGCCTGGCCCGCTTCCACTTGCCCGCGGCCAAGGGGTGATGTAACCCAGACCATGCCTGCCATGGAATCAAGCCTGCTCGCCCGAGGCGGACCGATCATGTGGATCCTGTTCGCCCTCGGGGTGATCCTCGTGGTCGTGTTCGTGGAGCGCGCGCTCTACCTTCACCGGGGCCAGATCCGGTCGACCGCCTTCCTCAACGGGATCAAGAACATCCTGGCCAAGCGCAGGCTCGTGGAGGCGCTCACGGTGTGCGAGGAGACGCCCGGGCCCGTCGCCGCGGTCGTCAAGGCCGCGCTCCTGCACGCCGACGACGACCCGGACGCGATGAGGTTCCATGTGCAGGAGGCCGCGGTCGTGGAGCTGCCGGCCCTCGAGCGCCGGATCGGCGCGGTCGGCGCGATCGCCCAGGTGGCCCCGCTCCTCGGGCTGCTCGGCACGGTCCTCGGGATGGTCGCCACGTTCGCCGCGTTCCAGCGCGACTACGCCACCGCCAGCGTGCTCGCGAAGGGCATGTGGCAGGCCCTCCTCTGCACGGCCGCCGGCATCATGCTCGCGATCCCGGCCCACCTGGCGGTGCACTTCCTCAACGGGCGCGTGCGGGCGATCGTGCGCGACATGGAGTGGTCCGGGAACGAGATCATGAAGTATTTGAACACTGAATACAAGACGGGGGGGGCCGCGCCGAAATGATCGCGCGGCCCCTGGACCTGGCCTCTAGGCTCCGGCCGGCCCCGCACGGGACGGGCGCCCTCCACTACGTGAACGTGGGGCTCCTCGGGCTCTTCTTCTACGTCTTCGGCTCCCGGTTCGTCCTGGCGCCGGGCCTCGGCGTCGACTTCCAGCTCCCGCAGCTGCCGGGCGCGCGCGAGGGGGCCGTCCAGACGGCCGCATACGTGATCAACGTGCTGCGCTCCGGCCAGATCTTCACGGAGGACGGGCTGGTCGACATGGGACAGCTGCGCGGCTGGCTCAAGGCGCGCGCCGGCGCCGAGAGGCACCCCACGCTGCTCATAAGGGCCAGCTCGGGGGTGACGCTTGCCGAACTGGTTGAGATTCAGGGGGCGGCCCGGGAGGCGGGCTTTGGAAGGGTCCTTTGGGGGGCCGAGGAACCCGCCGCCGACAAGGGCCAGGCGGATCCAAAGTGAACCCTCGGGGATCACCGGTCCGGAGGATCTGGGTTTGGGCTTCAGTTGCCGGAGTCATTGCCCTCGTGTGGGTTGCATTGCTCATCAGGCTGCCTGAGCCGGCCCAGCCGCCGTCCCAGAAGGCCTCCCGGAGCCCCGTGGGCCTCGTGGATCCCGTGGTCATCGAGAAGACAATGCTCTATGACCTGACCCCGCTCTTCCTGCCTACCGAATTCAACAGCTCCCGAAAGCCCTATGTCCCGAGGGAACCCGGCTCCGCCTTCACCGGCTTTGCCTGGAGGAAAGTGTTTGCCGACTCCGGGCTCCAGCTGCACCTCCCGGACGCGGCGGCGGTCCCCGGAAACCCGGCGGAGGCCCTCGCCGACGATCCGCCAGGGGCCCCGTTCATCGGGTTCGGCCGGGGTGACCCGAAGGTGGAACTCCTTCCCCCGCGTGGGGCATACGTCGAAATTGACGACGCCGGGACCGGCAGGAGGGTGTTCGGCCAGGCGGTCGCGGACGCGCGCCCCCCGGCCTCGGCACCCTGGAGGCCGATGGAGTTCATCGCCGCCGTCGACGCCGCCGGGCTCGTCGGCGCCGTGGTGCCGACCGTGCGCTCGGGAGCAGGCGAAGTGGACGAGTATTTCGGGCACTATCTGGCCGACACCCTCAGGGTCGGCCAAAGGCTTGCGCCGGGCTTCTATTTGATTAGCGTGGGGCCCTGATTCCCCCCGTGAAAACGGCCCTGCGGACCTGCGCGGACCGATTTCCCAGCGGGGCGCAAATTTCTGTTGACGCCGCAAAATGCAAGCTTCACGTTCAACGCTCTTTTTCGTTTCTTGCAACGCAGTCTTGGTCTGCCCAGATAGCTCAGTTGGCAGAGCACATCCTTGGTAAGGATGAGGTCGCCGGTTCAATTCCGGTTCTGGGCTCCATGCAAGAGGCTGATAAGCCGCCACTCTATCAAAACCCACACACACCTCACCAAGCCCCGATATCGTTATGGCTAAAGGAACATTCGCACGCACGAAGCCGCACGTCAACGTCGGCACCATCGGCCACGTTGACCACGGCAAGACCACGCTGACTGCGGCCATCCTAAGGGTCCAGGCGGACAAGAAGCTCGCCGAGTTCAAGTCGTATGCGGACATCGCAAAGGGCGGCACGATTAGGGACGCATCGAAGATCCTCACGATTGCTGTGGCCCACGTGGAGTACGAGACGACCAAGCGCCACTACGCCCACGTCGACTGCCCGGGACACGCGGACTTCGTCAAGAACATGATCACGGGCGCGGCCCAGATGGACGGCGCCATCCTCGTCGTCTCGGCGGCCGACGGCCCGATGCCGCAGACGCGCGAGCACATCCTTCTCGCCCGCCAGGTCGGCGTCCCGAAGATCGTCGTGTTCCTCAACAAGATCGACCTGATCGACGACAAGGACCTCATCGACCTCGTCGAGGAGGAGATCCGCGACCTCCTGACCAAGTACCAGTTCGACGGCAAGGGCGCCAAGATCATCCGGGGCTCGGCCTCGCAGGCGCTCGAGGGCAAGCCCGAGGGCGTCAAGGCGGTCAGCGACCTGATGGACGCCATCGATTCCGAGATCCCCGAGCCCGTCCGCGAGATCGACAAGCCGTTCCTTATGTCGGTCGAGGACGTGTTCTCCATCACCGGCCGCGGCACCGTCGCGACGGGCAGGATCGAGCGCGGCGTGGTCAAGCTGAACGAGACGGTCGAGATCGTGGGCCTGAGGGACACGAGCACCACGGTCGTCACCGGGATCGAGATGTTCCGAAAGCTCCTCGACCAGGGCCAGGCCGGCGACAACGTCGGCGTGCTCCTGCGCGGCGTCGAGAAGGACGGGATCGAGCGCGGCCAGGTCGTGGCCGCTCCCAAGAGCATCACTCCCCACAAGAAGGCCAAGGCGGAAATCTACGTCCTGTCCAAGGACGAGGGCGGCCGCCACACCCCCTTCTTCAACGGCTACCGTCCCCAGTTCTACTTCAGGACCACGGACGTGACGGGCGTCGTCAATCTGCCGAAGGGCGTGGAGATGATCATGCCCGGCGACAACATCAACATCGACGTCGAGCTCATCGTGCCGATCGCCATGGAGAAGACCCAGCGCTTCGCCATCCGCGAGGGCGGCCGGACGATCGGCGCGGGCCGAATCACGGAGATCACGGAGTAAACGGTTGCTCCGAAACACTCAAACAGCGCCCGCCGAGGTTCCGAAACCGGGGCCTCGGCGCCGTCGTCTAATCCATTCCACGACACTTAGGGGTGTAGCTCAATTGGTAGAGTAGCGGTCTCCAAAACCGTCGGTTGGGGGTTCGAGTCCCTCCGCCCCTGCCACCTCCGAAGCCTTCCACTGCAGTCCATGAAAAACCCGTTCCAAAGCACGCGCATCTTCGTCGGCGAGATGGTGGGCGAGCTCCAGAAGGCGAGCTGGCCCACCCGGCTCGAGCTGCGGGACTCGACAATCGTGGTCATCACTGCCAGCGCGCTCCTCGGGCTCTTCACGGCGATAAGCGATTTCTCGCTCTATCACGTCGTCGACTTGTTCACCTACTGGATCAGCCGCTGATCGCGCCATGCCCACCCAAACTACCGCACCCGCAGGGGCCCAGTGGTTCGCCCTCCACACGCTCTCCGGTCAGGAGAACAAGGTGAAGACGTACATCGAGAGGTTCAAGACGGCCGAGGAGCTCGACGACTCGATCTTCGAGGTGCTGCTGCCGACGGAGGTCGTCTCCGAGGTCAAGAACGGCAAGAAGTCGTCCAAGGTGCGCAAGCTCTACCCGGGATACGTCTTCATCCAGATGCGCCTCTACGGAGAGGACGGCAAGCTGATCAACAAGCCCTGGTACTTCGTCAAGGAGGTCGCCGGGGTCATCGGCTTCGTCGGCGGCGAGCACCCGGCGGCGCTGCGCCAGGTGGAGATCGACGAGATCCGCGCCCGGATCGAGGCGGCCAACGGCAAGGAGGTGCCGAAGGTGCAGTACTCGGTCGGCGAGGAGGTCAAGATCAACGACGGCCCGTTCGCCAACCTCAACGGCAGGATCGACGAGATCGACCCCGAGAGGGGCAAGCTGAAGATATCCGTCTCGATCTTCGGACGGTTCACTCCGGTCGAGCTTGAATACTGGCAGGTCCAGAGGGCGACCGAGTAGCCCCGGGCAGGCCGAAAACCTTTCAACAATGGCGAAGAAGATCCAAGGCTACATCCGACTCCAGCTGCCCGCCGGCGCGGCCAATCCCGCGCCCCCGGTCGGCCCCGCGCTGGGCGCCCAGGGCGTCAACATCATGGCGTTCTGCAAGGAGTTCAACGCCAAGACCAAGGACCAGAACGGGATGATCCTCCCGGTGGTCATCACGGTCTTCGCGGACAAGAGCTTCACGTTCATCCTCAAGTCGCCGCCGGCCTCCGTGCTGCTCAAGAAGGCGGCCAACATCGCAAGCGGCTCGGCTAAGCCCAACCAGGACAAGGTGGGCAAGGTGAACCGCAAGCAGCTGCTCGAGATCTACAGGATCAAGCGCAAGGACCTGAACGCAAAGACCGACGAGGCCGGGATCAGTATCATCGCAGGCACGGCCCGCAACATGGGCATCGAGGTCGTCGACTGAGCGCCAAGCAATCAATTTGAAGCGGGAGTCCGCCCTCCGGCGGACGCTCGGACCGCAAGCAGCAAACCCATGGAAAAACACAGCAAACGCTATCGCGGCGCCCTCCAGGTCGCCGACCTCGCCAAGGACTACCCCCTGGCGGAGGCCGTCGGCATCCTGGCCAAGTTCCCCAAGGCAAAGTTCGACGAGACGATCGAGCTTTCGCTCCGCCTTGGGGTCGACCCGACCGCCGGCGACCAGATGGTCCGCGGGACCACCCCGCTGCCCAACGGCTCCGGCAAGAAGGTGCGCGTCCTCGTGTTCACCGACAATCCCAAGGCGGCCATCGACGCGGGCGCCGACCACGCCGGGCTCCAGGACATCATGGCCAAGATCAACGAGGGCTGGCTCGACTTCGACGTCGCGATCGCGACGACCGACGCGATGAAGACCGTGCGCACGATCGCAAAGGTCCTCGGCCCGAAGGGGCTCATGCCCAACCCGAAGAGCGGCACGGTGACCGACGACGTCGCCGCGGGAATCAAGGCCGTGAAGGCGGGCCGCGTGGAGTTCAAGATGGACAAGACCTGCAACATCGGCGTCGGGATCGGCAAGCGCTCGTTCACGCCCGCGCAGATCCTCGAGAACGCCCACGCGGTGCTCGAGGCCGTCGGCAAGGCGAAGCCCGCCTCCTTCAAGGGCCACTACATCAGGGCGGTCGCGATCTCCTCCTCGCAGAGCCCTTCCGTGAGGATCGCCTCCGCCGATTACGGCAAATACTGAACCCGGAGCCACGACCCATGAGAGCCGAGAAGAAATACCTTATCGACGAGGTCCAGACGCACCTCAGGAAGTCCGACTACGTGATCCTCGCGAACTTCAACGGGGTGACCGTGGCCGACGCCGCGGAGCTCCGCGGCAAGCTCGCCGCCGAGAAGGCCGAGTACCACGTGGTGAAGAACAGCTCGCTGCGCGTGGCGGCGAAGTCGCTGGGGCTCCCGGACATCGAGGGCGCGCTCACGGGCCCGACCGCGATCGTGGTCGGCGGCGGGAACTCGGCCGGCGTGGCCAAGATCCTCAAGCAGTTCTTCAAGGAGCGCAAGAAGGTCGAGGTCAAGGCGGCCGTTCTGGGCAAGAAGCTCATCACCTCCAAGGACGTCGAGCGCCTGGCCGACATGCCCTCGATGGAGGCCCTCCGCGCCCAGCTGCTCGGTCTCATCAACCAGCCTGCGAGCATGTTCGCGCGCGTCATCAACGCCGCCCCCCAGGGGCTGGTAAACGTACTCAACGCCAAGGTCCGCGCGGCCGGCTGAACCCAATTCCCGAAGCAACCATTTCAAAGGGCGCCCTGCGGCACCGCCGTCAGGGCCCCGACGAAAGCCAAAAATCAAACGCAGCAGGCTAGGGGATACGTCCCTTAAACGCACCCCCGACCGGGGACGCTAGCCGGCGGCAGAAGATCAACATGAGCAACATCACAAAAGACCAAGTCATCGAGTGGCTTTCGAGCCAGTCGGTCCTCGAAATCGCCGGCCTCGTCAAGGACCTCGAGTCCAAGTGGGGCGTCTCCGCCGCGGCCCCCGTCGCGGCGGCGGCCGCGCCTGCGGCTGCGGCGGCTGCCGCGGCCCCCGTCGAGGAGAAGACCGAGTTCACGGTCGTGCTCCTCGAGAGCGGCCCCAACAAGATCGGCTCGATCAAGGAGGTGCGCGCCATCACGGGCCTCGGCCTCAAGGAGGCCAAGGACCTCGTCGAGGGCGCCCCGAAGCCGGTCAAGGAGGGCGTCAACAAGGCGGAGGCCGAGGAGATCAAGAAAAAGCTCGAGGCCGCCGGCGCCAAGGTCGAGCTAAAGTGACCCCGGCCAGCCGATTGGCGATCAAGACTTTGCAGCTTACAAAGCCTCCGGGACAGGCCGCGCGCGCGCACGGCCTGTCCTTTGCCTTTTCCCAAATCGTCTGCATGTTTGTGGCGCCACCCGCAGCTTCCGGGGCGGCGCTTTGATTCATCGCGTCCCATAACCCAACGGTAATTTCCATGGCCGACCGCATCACCACCGAGCGCATCAACTTCGGCAAGCTCCGCGAAGTCATCCAGCCGCCCAACCTCATAGAGATACAGATCAACTCCTACCTGGACTTCCTGCAGAAGGGCGTCCCGGAGAAGCAGCGCAAGCCGCAGGGCCTCGAGGCCGTCTTCCGCGAGGTGTTCCCGATCCAGTCGTACGACGAGCGGCTGACGCTCGAGTACGTCTCCTACATGCTCGGCGAGCCGAAGAACTCCGAGATCGAGTGCATCCGGGAGGGCATCACGTATTCGGTTCCCTTGTACGTCAAGCTGCGGCTGCGCGAGGAGGACTTCATCAAGGACGAGGACATCTACATGGGTGAGATCCCGATGGTGACCGAGCGCGGCTCGTTCATCATCAACGGCGCCGAGCGCGTGGTCGTCTCCCAGCTTCACCGCTCGCCCGGCATCGCCTTCGAGGTGACGCCCCACCCGAACGGCAAGCTGCTCCACAGCTTCCGCATCATCCCGGACCGCGGCACGTGGCTCGAGGTCCAGTTCGACAACAACGACCTGCTCTACGTCTACCTCGACCGCCGCCGCCGCCGCCGCAAGTTCCTGATCACGACGCTCTTGCGCTCGATCGGCTACTCGAGCGACATCGACATCCTCAACCTCTTCTACGAGATCAAGGACCTCAAGGTCACCAAGGCCCTCGACATGGAGAACGTCTCGACGCTCGTCCTGGTCGAGGACGCGATAGACGCCCAGAAGGGCGTCGTCCTCGCCCGCGCGTTCGAGCCCCTCACCAAGCAGATCGTGCGCACGTTCGAGAAGCACGACATCGCCTCAATCAGGGTCATCGACACCGCGGTCGACGAGGGCGCCATAATCCGCGCGCTCAAGAAGGACCCGACCCGCAACGAGGAGGAGGCCCTGAAGGAGATCTACAAGCGGCTGCGCCCCGGTGAGCCCCCGACGACGGCGAACGCGAAGGCGCTGCTCAAGCGCCTGTTCTTCGACCCGAAGCGCTACGACCTCGGCCGCGTCGGCCGCTACAAGGTCAACCAGAAGCTCGGCCTCAAGGCGGAGCTCGAGCAGCGCATCCTCGAGAGCGCCGACATCGTCGCGGCGACCAAGTACCTGGTGCGCCTGCGCAAGGGCGAGGGCGTCGTCGACGACATCGACCACCTCGGCAGCCGCAGGGTGCGCACCGTGGGCGAGCTCCTCGCCAACCAGTGCCGCGTCGGCCTGGCCCGCACGGAGCGCCTGGTGCGCGAGAGGATGACGATGTACGACCAGAGCGTCGACTCGATCACGCCCCAGAAGCTGATCAACCCGAAGGCGCTGACGACCGTCATCCGCGACTTCTTCGCGCGCAGCCAGCTCTCCCAGTTCATGGACCAGATCAACCCGCTCGCGGAGGTGACGCACAAGCGGCGCCTCTCGGCGCTTGGGCCTGGCGGCCTCAACCGCGAGCGCGCGGGCTTCGAGGTGCGCGACGTCCATCCGTCGCACTACGGGCGCATCTGCCCCATCGAGACCCCGGAGGGCCCGAACATCGGCCTCATCAACTCGCTCTCGACCTACGCCCGCGTGAACGAGTTCGGATTCATCGAGACGCCCTACCGCACGGTCAAGGACGGCCGCGCCACCGACAAGATCGACTACCTCACCGCCGACCAGGAGGAGGGAAGGGTCATCGCCCAGGCCAACTCCGAGATCGACGAGAAGGGCCACTTCATCGGCAAGGTGACCGTCCGCAAGGATGGCGAGTTCCTCGAGGTGAGCGCGTCCGAGGTGGACTACATGGACGTCTCGCCGAAGCAGGTGATCTCGATCGCCGCCGGCATGATCCCCTTCCTCGAGCACGACGACGCGAACCGCGCCCTAATGGGCTCGAACATGCAGCGCCAGGGCGTGCCCCTCCTCCAGTCGGAGGCGCCGTTCGTCGGCACCGGGATCGAGGAGCGCGTCGCCCGCGACTCGAAGATCGTCGTCGTGGCGGAGGACGGCGGCGTCGTCGCCTCCGTGGACGCGAAGCGCATCGTGATCACCAAGGACGGCGAGCTCCCGCGCTCGCCCAAGCACGACCCCAAGAACCACGTCTACGTGTACGAGCTGCGCAAGTTCATGCGCTCGAACAACCACACGTGCTTCAACCAGAAGCCGATCGTCAGGCGCGGCCAGAAGGTCAAGGCCGGCGAGATCATCGCCGACGGCCCCTCGACCGACCGCGGCGAGATGGCGCTCGGGCGCAACGTGCTCGTGGCGTTCATGCCCTGGAACGGGTACAACTTCGAGGACGCGATCCTCATCTCGGAGAAGGTCCTCAAGGAGGACATCTTCACGTCGATCCACATCCAGGAATTCGAGGTCACCGCGCGCGACACCAAGCTCGGGCCCGAGGAGATCACGCGCGACATCCCGAACGTGGGCGAGGAGGCCCTGAAGAACCTCGACCACAACGGGGTCATCCGCGTCGGCGCCGAGGTGAAGCCTGGCGACATCCTCGTCGGCAAGATCACGCCCAAGTCCGAGACCGAGCTCGCACCCGAGGAGAAGCTCCTGCGCGCGATCTTCGGCGAGAAGGCGGCCGACGTGAAGGACACGTCGCTCGTCGTCCCGTCCGGGGTCACCGGCATCATCATGGACGTGAAGGTCTCCTCCCGCATCGACAACGAGCAGGAGAAGCTCTCCCCGTCCGACCGGCGCCGCCAGGTCAAGCAGATCCAGGAGGAGTACAAGACGCAGATGGACAAGCTGCGCGAGGGCCTCACCGAGGCGCTCTCCAACATCCTTCTCGGCGAGAAGATCCCCCTCGACGTGATCAACGGCGAGTCGAGCGAGATCATCATCCCGGCGAACCGCAAGATCACCAAGACGCTGCTGCGCAAGCTCGCGGCCGTGTCCAAGCACGTCCAGATCGACCCGTCGCCCGTTCGGATCAAGATCATGGAGATCATCGGCTCGTACCAGACGAAGTTCGACGAGCTCGAGAGCGAGCGCGAGCGCAAGATCGGCGCCGTCGAGGCCGGGGAGGGCTCCGGCGACGGCGCGATCAAGCAGGTCAAGGTCTACATCGCGACCAAGCAGAAGCTCGACGTCGGCGACAAGATGGCGGGCCGCCACGGCAACAAGGGCGTGGTGGCGAAGATCGTCCCGGAGGAGGACATGCCCTTCCTTCCGGACGGCACGCCGGTCGAGATCTGCCTCAACCCCCTGGGCGTGCCCTCGCGCATGAACGTGGGCCAGGTGCTCGAGACGCACCTCGGCTGGGCCTGCAAGAAGCTCGGGATGAAGGTGGCCACGCCGGTCTTCGACGGGATACCGGAGAAGCGCGTGCGCGAGTACCTGCGCGAGGCCAAGCTGCCCTCCTCGGGCAAGAGCCCGCTGCTCGACGGGAGGACCGGCGAGAAGATAGACCAGGAGGTCGTCGTGGGCTACATCTACATGATGAAGCTCAACCACCTCGTGTCGCACAAGATTCACGCGCGCGCGGTCGGCCCGTACTCGCTTGTCACGCAGCAGCCCCTGGGCGGAAAGGCCCAGTACGGCGGCCAGCGGTTCGGCGAGATGGAGGTCTGGGCCCTCGAGGCCTACGGCGCGGCGCACACCCTGCAGGAGCTGCTCACCGTGAAGTCCGACGACGTCCAGGGGCGCACGAAGATCTACGAGTCGCTCGTCAAGGGCGACAACACGCTGTCGGCCGGCACGCCGGAGTCGTTCAACGTCCTCATCAAGGAGATCCAGTCGCTCGGCCTCGACATCAAGCTTCAGAAGCGCGACGCGCTGTCGTTCGGCTCGTGAGAGCCCGACGCCCGCAACGCACAACAATTAACGAATCAGGGACACCAACGCCATGATCCAACCCTCAGAAACCGCCAGCAACACGCGCAGCGACGCCCGGGCCGCCATTGGCATCGACGAGAGCCCGTTCGACTGCGTGTCGATCAGCGTCGCCTCGCCGGAGACGATCCGCAAATGGTCCAAGGGAGAGGTCAAGAATCCCGAGACGATCAACTACCGCACCTTCAAGCCCGAGCCGGGCGGCCTCTTCTGCCAGAAGATCTTCGGGCCCGTGCGCGACTACGAGTGCGCCTGCGGCAAGTACAAGCGGATCAAGTACAAGGACGTCGTGTGCGACCGCTGCGGGGTCGAGGTGACGATCGCGCGCGTGCGCCGCGAGCGCATGGGCCACATCGAGCTCGCCGTCCCCGTCGCCCACATCTGGTTCCTGAAGAGCATGCCGAGCCGCCTGGGGCTGCTCCTCGACATGACCGCGCGCGCGCTCGAGCGCGTGATCTACTACGAGAACTACATGGTGGTCGACCCCGGCAAGACGCCGCTCGAGATGAGGCAGCTCCTCACGGACACCGAGTACCGCCAGGCCCTCGACGAGTATGGCGACGACTCGTTCGTCGCCAAGATGGGCGGCGAGGCCGTGCGCGACGCCCTCGGCAAGATGGACCTCGCGGCCACGGTCGCGGAGCTGCACGAGCAGATGCGCGCCACCCGCTCCAAGCAGATCAAGAAGAAGCTCTCGAAGCGCCTGAAGGTGATCCAGGGCTTCATCCACTCGAAGTCCCGCCCGGAGTGGATGGTGCTCGAGGTGCTGCCGGTCATCCCGCCGGACCTGCGCCCGCTCGTCCCCCTCGAGGGCGGCCGGTTTGCCACCTCGGACCTGAACGACCTGTACCGGCGCGTCATCAACCGGAACAACCGGCTGCGCAACCTGATGCAGCTGAAGACGCCGGACGTCATCATCCACAACGAGAAGCGGATGCTCCAGGAGGCGGTGGACGCTCTCTTCGACAACGGCCGCCACGGCCGTCCCGTCACCGGCGCCGGCAACCGCCCGCTCAAGTCCCTCTCGGACATGCTCAAGGGTAAGCAGGGCAGGTTCCGCCAGAACCTGCTCGGCAAGCGCGTCGACTACTCCGGCCGCTCGGTCATCGTCATCGGCCCCGAGCTCAAGCTCCACCAGTGCGGCCTTCCGAAGAAGATGGCCCTCGTCCTCTTCGAGCCGTTCATCATACGCAGGCTGAAGGAGCTCGGCTTCGTGCACACCGTGCGCGGCGCCCGAAAGATGATCGAGAAGCGCTCCCCCGAGGTCTGGGACATCCTCGAGGAGGTCACCAAGGGCCACCCGGTCCTCCTGAACCGGGCCCCGACGCTCCACCGTCTCTCGATCCAGGCGTTCGAGCCCGTCCTCATCGAGGGCGAGGCGATCCGGATCCACCCGCTGGTCTGCACGGCCTACAACGCCGACTTTGACGGCGACCAGATGGCCGTCCACGTGCCCCTGTCGCTCGAGGCCATCATGGAGTGCAAGCTCCTCATGATGGCGACCTCGAATATCTTCTCGCCGTCCTCGGGCAAGCCGATCCTCACGCCCTCGCAGGACATCGTCCTCGGGGCGTACTACCTGACGATCGAGCCGCGCAAGAAGGCCCCGAAGGACCAGCGCGTGCCGCTGCTCTCGGGCCTCCAGGAGGTCCTGTTCGTCAAGGCCGACGGCGCCGCCAAGATGCACGACTGGGTCGACATCCCGAACCCCGACTACGGCCGCGACACGGTCTACGGGAACAAGGACAAGAAGATCCTGCGCACCACGGTCGGCCGCGTGATCTTCAACCAGATCTGGCCCGCCGCGATCGGGTTCGTCAACTTCCCGGTCCCGAAGCCGAAGCTGGGCGACCTGATCCTCAACACCTACAAGACCTCCGGCGACACCGTCACGGTCGAGGTGCTCGACCAGCTCAAGGAGCTCGGCTTCTCAACGGCCTTCCAGGCGGGCATTTCCATCGGGATCGACGACATGATCATCCCGGAGTCCAAGAAGGAGATCGTCGCCGAGTCCCGCCGCAAGATCACCGAGGTCGAGTCGCAGTTCAACAAGGGCATCATCACGGACGGCGAGCGCTACAACAAGGTCGTCGACATCTGGACAAACGCGACCGACCGCATCGCCAAGGAGGTCTTCGCCAAGCTGGACGCGAACGAGGGCAAGTCGGAGGTCAACCCGGTCTACATCATGATGGACTCGGGCGCCCGCGGCAACAAGCAGCAGGTCCGCCAGCTGTGCGGCGCGCGCGGCCTCATGGCCAAGCCCTCAGGGGAGATCATCGAGCGCCCGATCCTGTCCTCGTTCCGGGAGGGGCTCACGGTCCTCGAGTACTTCATCTCCACACACGGCGCCCGCAAGGGGCTCGCCGACACCGCCCTCAAGACCGCCGACGCCGGCTACCTCACGCGCAAGCTCTGCGACGTGGCCATGGACGTCATCATCGCGGAGGAGGACTGCGGCGCGCGCGACGGCGTCTGGAAGAAGGCGATCTACGAGGGCGACGACGAGATCGTCGGCCTCAAGGAGCGCATCGTCGGGCGCTGCTCGAGCGACGTCGTCAAGAACCCGCTCAAGCCGACGGAGGTCATCGTCGGCTCCGGCGAGCTCATCACCGAGGAGATCGCCGCCAAGATCGACGACGTCGGGATCGAGCGCGTGAAGATCATGTCGCCCCTCACGTCGTCGGCCAAGCACGGCATCGACGCGAAGTCCTACGGGATCAACCCCGCCACCAACCGGATCGCGAAGATCGGCGACTCAGTCGGCATCATCGCCGCGCAGTCGATCGGCGAGCCCGGCACCCAGCTCACCATGCGCACGTTCCACATCGGCGGCGTCGCGTCCGGCGGGTTCAAGACGCCCGAGATCCGCGTCAGGTCCGCCGGCCTGGTCAGGTACCGCGGGCTGCGCCTCGTGCAGGCGTCGGAGGGCGGCAACATCGTCCTCAACAAGACCGGCTCCATCCAGGTCCTCGACGACGAGGGCCGTGAGCTCGAGACCTACAACATCGTGGTCGGCTCCTTCCTGCACGTCGGGGACGGCGAGAAGATCGCCAAGGGCGCCGTCCTCGCGGTCTGGGACCCGTACAACATCCCGGTCCTTTCCGAGAAGGGCGGGTCGCTCCTGTTCAAGGACATGATCCCGGGCGTCACCGTGAAGCGCGAGCTCGACGAGTCGTCGGGGCGCATCGCGACGGTCGTCATCGAGCACAAGGAGGACCTGAACCCCCAGATCGAGGTCCGCGACGCGAAGAACAAGCCGCTCGCGTCCTACTCCATCCCCGTCGGCGCGCAGATCGCCGTCAACGAGGGCGACACGATCGCGCCCGGCGCGCTCCTCGCGAAGACCCCGCGCCAGGCCTCCAAGACCAAGGACATCACGGGCGGGCTTCCGCGCGTGGCCGAGCTCTTCGAGGCCCGCCGGCCGAAGGAGGCCGCCGAGATGGCCAGGATAGACGGCATCGTCTCCTTCGAGGGGACGATCCGCGGCAAGCGCAAGCTCGTCGTCAAGAACGAGGAGACCCAGCAGGAGGAGGAGCACCTGATCGCCGCCGGCAAGCACATCATCGTCCAGCCGGGCGACGTCGTCCACAAGGGCCAGCACCTGACGGAGGGCGCCGCGGATCCCCACGAGATCCTGGAGATCCTCGGGCCGGCCTCGCTCTACGAGTTCCTGATCGGGCAGGTCCAGGAGGTCTACCGCCTCCAGGGCGTGACCATCAACGACAAGCACATCGAGATCATCATCCGCCAGATGCTGCGCAAGATCCGCATCACCGACCCGGGCGACAGCGAGTACTTCTGGGGCGAGCAGGTGGACCGCGCGGCGTTCCTCTCGGACAACCGCCGGATAGAGGAGGCGGGCGGAAAGCCTGCGGAGGCCGAGCCCATCCTCCTCGGCATCACCAAGGCCTCGCTCGAGACGGAGAGCTTCATCTCGGCCGCGTCCTTCCAGGAGACCACTCGCGTCCTGACGGACGCCTCCACGCTCGGCAAGGTCGACCTGCTCAAGGGCTTCAAGGAGAACGTGATCATGGGCCACCTGATACCGGCGGGCACGGGCCTGCCCCAGTACAGGCACCTCAAGATCAGCCTTCCCTTCGGCACCGAGCTGGTCGACGAGTCCAAGCCCGTCGAGGCGAGCGCAAGCTGACGCCCGCCGGTCTCCCCGGCCCAGATTGCACTTGCAAGCAGGTGCAACGCTGTCACGTTTATACTTCCTCCCGCCAAAAAACCGCATGTCGAGCCTAGCTCCGTGCGGTTTAACGCCCGGCCCTCAAGGCCGGGCGTTTTTTCTTGTGTTTGCGCCCCGCAGGCGGGATTTTGATCACCCTTTTATTCAGTCCATACGCACAGCCGGTTCCCGCCGGAGTGTGCAACTTCTCGCGAGCCGCGCCCGAAACTCGGATTTCGCGAACATTCATAGCTTTTCGCCAAAAAGTTCTTGCCGAGGTTTTGGCGCAGAGTAGGTTCAACCTCTTTTCAAATCTACCAACACTCGCAGAGATTCCCGCATGCCGACAATCAACCAACTCGTGCGCACGGGCCGTCGCAAGATGCGCTCAAAGTCGAAATCCAGGGCCCTGGAGGGCAACCCCTTCCGCCGTGGCGTGTGCGTGCAGGTCATGACCCGGACCCCCAAGAAGCCCAATTCCGCCATCCGGAAGGTCGCCAAGGTCAGGCTCACCAACGGCAACGAGGTCATCTCGTACATACCTGACGAGGGCCACAATCTCCAGGAGCACTCGATCGTCCTCGTGAGGGGGGGGCGCGTGAAGGACCTTCCCGGCGTCCGCTACCACATCGTCCGCGGCACGCTGGACGCGACGGGCGTCGAGAAGCGCCGCCGCAGCCGCTCCAAGTACGGGGTCAAGCGCCCGAAGGAAGCCAAGAAGGCATAGCGAGGGGAACCCAGACCATGTCACGCCGCCACAGAGCCGAGAAACGCAACGTCGCCCCCGACATCCGCTACAAGAGCCCGCTTGTCGCGCACCTGGTGAACGTCATCATGAAGTGCGGCAAGAAGAACCTTGCGCAGCGCATCGTCTACGGGGCCTTCGAGAAGGTCTCCGCGAAGCTCGAGAAGGGCGACCCGGTCGACCTGCTCCTCGGGGCCCTCGAGAACGCCCGGCCCAGGCTCGAGGTCAAGAGCCGCCGCGTCGGCGGGGCGACCTACCAGGTTCCGATCGAGATCTCGTTCGAGCGCCAGGAGAGCCTCGCGATCCGCTGGATCGTCGACGCCGCAGGCTCAAGGAAGGGCGTCACCATGCGCGACGCCCTCGCGGCCGAGATCATCGACGCGTACAACAACACGGGCTCCGTGGTGAAGAAGAAGGAAGACACGCACAAGATGGCACAGGCCAACCGGGCCTTCGCCCACCTGCGCTGGTAGTCCCCGAGAGGTTTCCATGCCCGCCGAAGCCGAAACATTGATGAGTGTCGTGACCGACAAGGAAAGCCTCTCGCCGAAGAACTCGCCGAACCGCCCGTTCCCGCTCGAGTGGACGCGCAACATCGGCATCGCCGCGCACATCGACGCCGGCAAGACGACGACGACGGAGCGGATCCTCTTCTACTCGGGCGCCGTCCACAAGATGGGCGAGGTGCACGACGGGACGACGGTCACCGACTGGATGGAGCAGGAGCGCGAGCGCGGGATCACGATCACCGCGGCGGCCATCTCCTGCGCCTGGAACGCCTCCTGCGGCCCGTGGGAGGGGATCAGGCAGCGCATCAACATCATCGACACCCCCGGACACGTGGATTTCACGGCCGAGGTGGAGCGGTCGCTGCGGGTGCTCGACGGCGCGATCGCCGTCTTCGACGCGGTGGCCGGCGTCCAGCCCCAGTCCGAGACCGTCTGGCGCCAGGCGAACAAGTACAACGTCCCGAGGCTCGCATTCATCAACAAGATGGACCGCGTCGGCGCGGACTTCCACAAGGCGGTCGACGAGATCCGCACGAAGCTCAAGGGCAACGCCCACGCGCTCTACCTGCCGATCGGCGCCGAGGAAAACTTCAGGGGCATGGTGGACCTGGTCCACATGAACGCCTACCTTTTCGACGACACGAAGGACCCGCTCGGCCTCACCCCGGTGACGGCGCCCATCCCCGACGACATGGTGGAGGAGGCGAAGGTGTACCGGGACAAGCTGATCGAGGCGGTCTCGGACTTCGACGACCACCTGGCCGAGAAGTACCTCGCGGAACACCCGATCGAGGAGGACCACCTGATGCTCGCCATCCGCAAGGCGACGATCTCGCTCAAGTTCTTCGGCGTCATCCCGGGCTCGGCCTTCAAGAAGAAGGGCATCCAGCGGCTCCTCGACTGCGTGGTGAACTACCTGCCTAGCCCGATCGACGTGCCTCCCATGACCGGCAAGGATTCCGACGGGAATCCGGTCGAGGCCGTGGTCGACGACAAGGGGAAGGTCGCGGGCCTGGCCTTCAAGCTCTGGACCGACCCGTTCGTGGGCAAGCTCGTGTTCTACCGCGTCTACACCGGCACGCTGAAGAAGGGCACCATGCTCTACAACCCGCGCACCCGCCGGCGCGAGCGCCTGTCGCGCCTGGTCCTCATGCGCGCGATCGACCGCGAGGAGATCGACGTCGCCTACTCGGGGGACATATGCGCGCTCGTCGGCGTAAAGGACGTCATCACGGGCGACACGCTCTGCGACGAGGACTTTGACATCAGGCTCGAGCCGCCGTCGTTCCCGGAGCCGGTCATCTCGATGTCGATCGAGCCCAACTCGAAGGCCGACCAGGAGAAGATGGGCAACGCGATCCAGCGCCTGGTCGCCGAGGACCCCACGCTCAGGGTGAAGACCGACACCGACACGGGCCAGGTCATCCTCTCCGGGATGGGCGAGCTCCACCTCGAGATCATCCTCGACCGCATGAAGCGCGAATTCAAGGTCGAGGCCACGTCCGGCAAGCCGCAGATCGCCTACCGCGAGACGGTGACGACGGCCGCCGAGGGGGAGGGCAAGTTCATCCGCCAGTCCGGAGGCAAGGGCCAGTACGGACACGTCGTCGTCAGGATCGAGCCGAACGGCAAGGGCAAGGGCATCGAGGTCGTCAACGAGACCGTTGGCGGGAGCATCCCGAAGGAGTTCATCAAGCCGGCGATCGAGGGCATCATGGAGGGGGCGAACAACGGCGTCGTCGCGGGCCACCCGGTGGTCGACGTCATCGTGCGCATCACCGACGGCTCGTTCCACGCTGTCGACTCGTCGGAGCTCGCCTTCAAGATGGCCGGCATATTCGCGTTCAAGGACGCGATGAAGAAGGCCGGCCCGATCCTGCTGGAGCCCATCATGGGCGTCGAGGTCACGACCCCGGAGGAGTACCAGGGCGACCTCTTCGGCGACATCAACCGGCGCCGCGGCCACGTCATGGGCATGGAGAACAAGGCTGGCGCGTGCATCATCTCGGCGAAGGTGCCCCTCGAGACACTGTTCGGCTACGTGACGGACATCCGCTCCCTGTCGAAGGGCCGGGCGAGCGCCTCGGTCACGCCCTCCCACTTCGAGAAAGTCCCGGAGAACCTCCTCAAGAAGATCCTGGAGACCGTCTCGAAGGGGCCGTCCCGAACCTAACCCCCGTTCTTTCCACGCCATGAAAGGCCAACGCATTCGCATCAAACTCCAGGGCTTCGACTACCGCGTGATCGACCAGTCGGCCCAGGACATCGTTGAGACCGCGAAGCGCTCGGGCGCCCGCGTCTCCGGTCCGATCCCGCTGCCGACCCGGATCGAGAAGCTTTCGGTCAACCGCTCGCCGCACGTCGACAAGAAGTCGATGGAGCAGTTCGAGACCCGCACGCACAAGCGCCTCATCGACATCATCGAACCCACCGCGCAGACGGTGGACGAACTCAAGAAGCTCAACCTGCCATCCGGCGTCGACATCACCATCAACGTCTAACGTCCACAGCTAGCAGCCGCCCGCGCGCGCAAGAGCGCCGCCCGGGCGCCCTCTAATGTAGGTCAAAAACGGAACCCATCCACCTACCGCTTAGCCCATGATCTCCTCCCTTATAGGCAAGAAAATCGGAATGACCCAGGTCTACGACGCCCAGAACGTCCTAGTCCCGGTCACCGTTGTCCAGGCCGGCCCCTGCCCCGTGGTGCAGGTGAAGACGGTCGAGTCCGACGGATACAACGCCGTGCAGATCGGCTTCTCGAGCAAGAAGGCCAAGAACACCAGCAAGGCCGAGCTCGCGCACGCGAAGAAGGCCGGCATCGACCTGGCGCCCCGCGTCCTCTCCGAGGTCCGCCTCCCGGAGTCCCCGGCCGTCAAGGTGGGCGACGTGGTGACGGTCGCCTCCTTCCAGGAGGGCCAGCTGGTCGACGTGATAGGGATCACCAAGGGCAAGGGCTTCCAGGGCGTCGTCAAGCGCTTCCGCGTGGCCGGCGGGCCCGCCGCCCACGGCTCGATGTTCCACCGGCGGATAGGCTCGATCGGCATGCGCCAGACCCCGGGCCGCACCTGGAAGAACCAGTCGATGCCCGGTCACATGGGCAGCGAGCGCCGCACGATCCAGAACCTGCGCGTCATGAAGGTGATCGCCGACAAGAACCTGCTCCTCGTCAAGGGGGCCATCCCGGGCGCGAACGGCGACGACGTGCTCGTGCGCCATGCGATCAAGGGCCAGCAGACGAAAGCCTAACCGTCCCCAAGGAGACTCCAGCGAGCGATGAAATTCACCGTTTTCAGCCCCGATGGCACGACGAGCCGCGAGCAGGAGTTCGCAGGCATGCCCACGTTCGAGGGCGACAAGGGCCTCCAGGCCGTCAAGGAGGTCATAGTCGCGATCAACGCCAACAACCGCCTGGGCACGCATTCGACAAAGACCATCGCCGAGGTGAGCGGGGGCGGCCGCAAGCCCTGGCGCCAGAAGGGCACGGGCCGCGCCCGCGCCGGCACCAACCGCTCGCCCCTCTGGTCGGGAGGCGGCGTCGTGTTCGGGCCGAAGCCGCGCGACTACAACAAGAAGATCAACGGGAAGGTGAGGGCGCTCGCCTTCAGCCGCGCCCTGTTCGACCGCGCCGCCGCGGGAGAGATCGCGGTCATCGAGAATTTCGAGGTGACCACCTCCAAGACCAAGATCGTCGACCAGGTCGTCGGGCGCATCGCTCCAGAGGGGAAGATCCTCCTGGTCGACGCCCCGTTCGCCGCCGGCGCGCGCCTCGCCGCGCGCAACCTCGAGCGCGTGTCGCTCCAGGAGGCCGCGAAGCTCAACACCCTCGACCTGTCCCAGTACAAGAAGATCATCGTTAGCGCGAAGGCGCTCGAGGCCATCATCGCCCGCGTCAACGCAGACAAGAACTGATGAAAGCCGACAGCATACTCAAGGGCCTCCGGCTCACGGAAAAGGCCAACAAGCACTCGGCCGAGCTCGGCCAGTACACCTTCGAGGTGTCCAAGGGCGCGAACAAGCACGCCATAGCCGAGGCCGTCGAGGCGACCTTCAAGGTCACCGTCCGCCGGGTGAACACCCAGAACTACCGCGGCAAGAACAAGCGCGGCCGCGCGGGCCAGCCGAGCACGACATCCGACTACAAGAAGGCGATCGTGACCCTCAAGCACGGCGACAAGATCGAGCTGCTGTAGGGTCGAGAATGAAACCATAACGCCATGCCAATCAGAATCTTCCGTCCCCTGACTCCCTCCCAGCGGTTCACGCAGCTGAACAAGCCCGTCGGGCTCTCGAAGAAGCGCCCGCAGCGCGCGCTCACGGAGCCCAAGCACAAGACGGGCGGCCGCAACGCGTACGGCAGGCTCACGTCGCGGCGCATGGGCGGGGGCCACAAGCAGCTGTACCGGATCATCGACTTCAAGCGCGACATCCTCGACATCCCGGCGAGGGTCGAGGCGATCGAGTACGACCCCAACCGGTCGGCCCACATCGCGCTTCTCGCGTACACGAACGGCGTCAAGCGCTACATCCCCGCCCCCGAGGGCCTCAAGGCCGGCGACAGGATCTTCTCGTCGAACACGGCGACGACGAACGACTTCACGGCCGGCAACAGCTTCCCGCTCGGCGCCATCCCCCCCTCCACGAGGGTCCACTGCGTGGAGATGGTGCCCGGCAAGGGCGCCCAGATGGGCCGGTCGGCCGGCGTGAGCATCGAGCTCGTGACGGTCGAGAACGGCCAGGCCCAGCTGAAGATGCCGTCCGGCGAGATCCGGCTCGTGAACGCCAAGTGCCGCGCGACGATCGGGGTCATCGGCAACGGCGACCAGATCAACGCGTCGCTCGGCAAGGCGGGACGGAACCGGTGGCTCGGGCGCCGCCCGCGCGTGCGCGGCGTGGCGATGAACCCCGTCGACCACCCGAACGGCGGCGGGCAGGGCAAGTCGAAGGGCGGCGGCGGCCGCCAGCAGATCGTTTCCCCGTGGGGCCAGCTCGCCAAGGGCTTCCCGACGCGCCGGCGCACCCTCCTGTCCAGCAACTTCATCCTCATGCGCCACAACGGCCGGCCGCCGCGCGGCAAAAAGTAACCCCTCCCGACCCGCACCATGGCACGTTCCATCAAGAAAGGCTTCTTCGTCGACTACCACCTGCTCGAGAAGATCGAGAAGGCGGTCAAGGCCGGCGCGCGCAAACCGATCCAGACGTGGTCCCGGCGCTCGACCATCACCCCCGACTTCATCGGCCACACCTTCAACGTCCACAACGGCAAGCTGTTCATCCCGGTGTACGTCACGGAGAACATGGTCGGCCACAAGCTCGGCGAGTTCGCTCCCACCCGAGTCTTCAAGGCCCACGGCGGAATGACCCGCAAGGAAATCTGAGGAGGCCCGCACCATGGAAGTCCAAGCTCTCTTACGCAACGCCCGCATGTCGCCGAAGAAGGTGCGCGAGGTCGCCCGCACGATCCAGGGCCGCAGCGCCAACGACGCCGTGGAGTACCTGACGCTGATCCCGCGCAAGTCGGCGCGCCTGATCGTCAAGACGCTCAAGAGCGCCATCGCGAACGCGGAGAACAACAACAACCTCGCGTCGGACTCCCTGACGGTGAAGCGCGCCCTGGTCGAGAACGGGCCGGTCCTCAAGCGCTTCAAGGCGGGGCCCAAGGGCTCCGCGATGCCCCGGCGCAAGAAGATGTCGCACATCCGCATCGTCCTCTCGGACGGCAACACCAACCCAGCTTAACCCATGGGCCAGAAAACAAATCCTATCGGCTTCCGACTGGCCGTCCGCCGCGACTGGCAGTCCCGCTGGTTCGCGAGCAAGAAGGAGTTCCCGAAGCTCCTGCTCGAGGACCACCTGATCCGCACGACCCTGATGGAGAAGCTGAAGCAGGCGTCCGTGCCGCGCATCTTCATCGAGCGCGCGTCCAACCGCGTTCGCGTCAAGATCTACACCGCCAGGCCCGGCATCGTCATCGGGCGCAAGGGCCAGGAGGTAGAGAACATCAAGGCCCAGCTCATCAAGCTGACGGGCAAGGAGATCCTGCTCGACATCCAGGAGGTCAAGAAGCCCGAGATCGAGGCCCAGCTCGTCGCCGAGAACGTCGCCCTGCAGCTCGAACGCAGGATCACGTTCCGCCGGGCGATGAAGAAGTCCGTCGAGATGGCGATGGCGCTCGGCGCCGAGGGAATAAAGATCCAGTGCTCGGGCCGCCTCGGCGGCGCCGACATCGCCCGGCGCGAATGGCAGCGCAAGGGCCGTGTCCCGCTCCACACCCTTCGCGAGAACATCGACTACGGGTTCTCGGAGGCGCAGACCGTATACGGCAAGATCGGCGTCAAGTGCTGGATCTGCAAGAAGGAGGCCGACGCAGCCTGAGGGCCGCGTCCGCAGCGACCCGCTCACACCTAGGAGAAACGTCATATGGCTCTCGCCCCGGCATTCACCAAGTACCGCAAGTCACAGAAGGGCTCCCGCGCGGGCAACGCCAAGCGCGGCAACACGCTCGTTTTCGGTGAATTCGGGCTGCAGTCGCTCACGCGCGGCCCGCTGAGCGGCCAGCAGATCGAGGCGGCCCGGGTGACGATCTCGCGCCACCTGAAGCGCAAGGGCAAGCTCTGGATCCGCGTCTTCCCGCACAAGCCCATAACGAAGAAGCCCGCCGAGGTGCGCATGGGGCAGGGCAAGGGCCCGGTCGAGTACTACGTCGCCGTCATCAAGCCCGGCGCCGTCCTCTTCGAGCTCGGGGGCGTGCCCGTCAGGATCGCGAAGGAGGCCTTCCGCCTGGCTGACGCGAAGCTCCCGTTCCACTGCCGCTTCATCATCCGCGAGGGAACCGCGCTCTGACGCGCAAAACCCGACGCCGCACCGACATGACACCCAAGGAAATACGGGACCTTTCCCAGACCGAGATAACCACCAAGATCCGCGAGGTCCGCGAATCGCTCCTCCAGCTGCGCCTGCGCAAGCAGACGGGCCAGGTCGAGAAGACCCATGAGATGCGCTCGCTCCGCAAGGACGTGGCCCGCCTCGAAACCGTCCTGCGCCAGAAGAACACCGCGGCGCCCGCAGCCTCCTAGGCCGCCCGGTGCACACGCACCCGAATCCCAACCCATGTCCACCGCCACTCCCGACTCCCGCAACACGCGCAAGGCCCTCATCGGATTCGTCACGAGCCGCTCGGGCGACAAGTCCATCAAGGTGACGATCCCGTACAGGACGCCCCATCCGCGCTACCACAAGGTCATCAACAGCAAGACCGTCGTCCACGCGCACGACGAGAAGAACGAGACGAAGGTCGGCGACAAGGTCGAGATCATGGAGACGCGACCGCTCAGCAGGCTCAAGCGGTGGCGCATCGTGACCGTCGTCGAGCGGGCGGCCGGCGCGGCCGCCGAGGCCATCTCGGAGAAGGACGTGGCCGAGACCGTGCCGACCAAGACAACCCGCAGCGGGGCCGTCGCGCCCGCCGCCCCCGTTCCCAGCTCGCCCGAGGCCGGCGCCTGATCCGGGCCGCCCGAGCCAGACAAACCCCTCAACCCGGTCCCGCCATGATCCAACTTCGCTCCATTCTCGAGGTCGCCGACAACACCGGCGCCCGCAAGGCCGCCATGATCAGCCGCAAGGGACAGAACACCGACACCGCCGGCGTGGGCGACATCGTCACGGTCCACATCAAGGAGAGCACGACCGACGCCACCGTGAAGAAGGGCGAGGTAGCGAAGGCCGTGGTCGTCCGGACGAAGGCGCCCGTGCGCCGCTCGGACGGCAGCTACCTGCGCTTCGACAGCAACGCCATCGTCATCCTCGGACCGGACGGAAACCCGAGGGGCACCCGCATCTTCGGACCCGTCGCGCGCGAGCTGCGCGCGAAGAACTTCATGAAGATCATCTCGCTCGCCCCGGAGGTTCTCTGACCATGCAACGCTTCCACGTCAAACGCGGCGACCCGGTCGTCGTCATCTCCGGCTCCCACCGGGGCAAGGAGGGGAAGATCCTCGAGGTCCTTCCGGCGAAGTCCCGCGCCCGCGTCGAGGGCGTCGCCCTGATCAAGCGCCACATGAAGAAGTCCCAGGAGCACCCCCAGGGCGCCATCGTCGAGCGGGAGGGCTCCGTCCACATCTCGAACCTGATGCTCAAGTCGGTTTACGACGCAAGCAAGCGCGGGAAGGCGAAATAAAATGAAGACCGTCCCCACACTGAAGAAGATCTACACCGAGCAGGTGTTCCCCGAGCTCGTCAGGCTGCGCGGCTACAAGAACAAGCACGAGGTCCCCAAGCTCGTTAAGATCAACCTCAACACGGGCATCGACTCCGAGGCCGACAAGAACCACATCGCCGACGTCAAGCGCGACCTGGGCCTGATCGCCGGGCAGAAGCCGGTCCTCAGCAAGACCCGCAAGGCCATCTCGAACTTCAAGCTGAAGGAGGGCCAGATCGTCGGCTGCCACGTGACGCTGCGCGGCGACCGGATGTGGGAGTTCCTCTACGGGCTCCTGGCGGTCGCGCTGCCGACCATCCGCGACTTCCGCGGCGTCTCCCCGAAGCTGGACGGCCAGGGCAACTACAACCTGGGGATCACCGACTTCACCATCTTCCCGGAGATCTCGGTCGAGCACGTCAAGAAGGGCATGGGCCTGGACATAACGATCGTGACCACAGCCGGGACCGACGACGAGGGACGGGATCTCCTCCGGCTCCTCGGCATGCCTTTCCGCCGCACTGAAACCAAGACAGCCACCGCCGCCTGAACCCGACAGAGCCATGCCGAAGACCTCCGAAATCCAACGCAACGAGAAGCGCAAGCGGCTTGTCGAGAAATACGCCAAGGTCCGCGCCGAGTTGAAGGCGATCCTCGCCAACCCCGCGACGACGGACGTCCAGTTCTTCGCGGCGCAGACGAAGCTGCAGAGGCTGCCCAAGAACTCCTCCAGGATCCGCATCCGCAACCGGTGCTCGATGAGCGGGCGCCCGCGCGGCTACAAGCGCAAGTTCGGGGTGTCGCGCATCCAGTTCCGCGAGCTCGCCCTGTCGGGCAAGATCCCCGGCATAATCAAATCATCCTGGTGAACCGCCCGGCGCGCGGGAGTCGGATATGACCCGCGCCGCCCCAAAAATCCCACAACATCCGCCATGACCGACCCGATCAGCGACTTCCTAACGCGCCTGCGCAATGCGAGCAAGGCCCGCCTCCCGGAATGCCCAGTCCCGCACTCGAAGATCAAGGAGAGCATCGCCGCGATCCTCAAGGCCGAGGGCTTCGTCTCCGACTTCTCGGAGGGCGTCGACGCGCAGGGTCACAGGACCCTCGTCATCAAGATGAAGTACGTTGACGGCACGCCCGCCATCAGCGGGCTGAACCGGGCCTCGACGCCCGGCCGCCGGCTCTATTTCGGCTACACCGACATACCGCGGGTCCTGAACGGCCTCGGGATTAGCATCATCTCGACCTCGATGGGCGTGATGAAGGACGCCGACTGCCGCCGAAACAAGGCGGGCGGCGAACTGATCTGTAACGTCTGGTAAGGAGCAACCAACATGAGCCGCATCGGCAAACAACCCGTTCCCATCCCCGAGAAGGTCAAGGTCGACATCAGGGACACGACCGTCTCCGTCGAGGGGCCCAGGGGCAAGGTACAGAAGACATTCGCGCCCGTCGTGACGATCGCCATCGACGAGAAGCGGGTGGTCGTGGCCCCCGTCGGGGACTCGCGCTTCGCCAACGCGATGTACGGCACCGCCCGCTCGATCATAGCGGGCATGGTGAAGGGCGTCACCGTCGGCTACTCGAAGGACCTTGAGATCCAGGGGGTCGGCTTCAAGGCCAACCTCAAGGGCAAGCAGCTCGACCTGTCGCTCGGCTACTCGCATCCGCTCCTCATGGACATCCCGGACGGCATCAAGATCACCGTGACGGACGGCACCAAGCTGAAGGTCGAGGGCTGCGACAAGCAGCTCGTCGGGGCGGTCACCGCCGAGATCCGCAGCTACTATCCGCCCGAGCCCTACAAGGGCAAGGGCGTCCGCATCGTCGGCGAGCGCGTCCGGCGCAAGGAAGGCAAGACCGTCGCGTAAAGCCCATGAACACCATTCACAAGTCCATGCTCCTGCAGAAGCGCCGCTGGAGGATCCGCAAGAAGGTCGCCGGCACCTCGGCTCGCCCGAGGCTGAGCATCAAGTTCAGCGCCAAGAACATCTACGCCCAGGCCATCGACGACGACGCCGGCGCCACGCTCGTCTTCCTGTCGAGCCTCGACCCGGACCTGCGCAAGAAGAAGCTCGGCGCAAACATCGCGGGAGCGAAGGTGCTCGGCACCGCGTTCGCCGAGAAGGCGAAGGCGGCGGGCCTGTCCGCCGTGGTCTTCGACCGCAGCGGCGCCCGTTACCACGGCAAGGTCAAGGTCTTCGCGGACGCAGCCCGCGAGGCCGGCCTTGTATTCTAAACCAAAGCCCATGAGCAACGACTCCGCATCCACGGCCGACCCGGCCGCCGCCGCAGCCCCCGAAATCGCCGCGGCACCCGCGCCGGCACCCGCACCGGCACCGGCACCGGCGCCGGCGCCGGCCGCCGCGCCGACACCCTCTTCCACGCCCTATTCCAACCGCCCGCCGCGCCGCGACTCCCAGCGCGGACCCCGACGCGACAACCGCTCGCGCGACCAGGTCCAGAACACGGGCGACGGCCCGGCGATGATCGAGAAGGTCGTCTTCATCAACCGCTGCGCCAAGGTGGTCAAGGGCGGCCGCAGGTTCAGCTTTGCTGCCCTGACGGTGGTCGGCGACCAGAAGGGCAACATCGGCGTCGGCTACGGCAAGGCGAACGAGGTGCCCGATGCCATTAAGAAGAGCACCGAGCACGCGAAGAAGCGGCTCATCCACGTGAAGCTCAAGGGCGAGACCATCCCGCACGACGTCATCGGCGAGTTCGACGGCGGCAGGGTGCTGCTGAAGCCCGCCTCGCCGGGAACGGGGCTCATCGCCGGAGGCGGCGTGCGCGCTGTGCTCGAGGCCGCAGGCGTCAAGAACGTGCTCACGAAGTCGATGGGCTCGAAGAACCACATCGCCGTCGTGAACGCCACGGTCGACGCCCTAGTGAAGCTCCGGCTCGCGGAGGACTTCACCAAACTGCGCAAGGCCTAGGCAAGAAATCCGAGTCCCGCCCGCGCCATGCCGCTGGGCGGGGCGCCCCGAGGAATATCCAATGAAACTCCACGAACTGAAGAACGTCGCCGGCGCCATCCACCGCAAGAAGCGCGTGGGCTGCGGCGAGGGCGGCGGCCACGGCAAGACCAGCGGCCGCGGAGGCAAGGGCCAGACGGCCCGCTCCGGCTCGAGCATGCGCCCCGGCTTCGAGGGCGGCCAGATGCCGCTCTACCGCAGGCTTCCGCACAGGGGATTCAACAACGCCAACTTCCGCTCGGAGATCGCGGTCGTGAACCTGCGCGACCTCGGCCGGCTGGGAGACGACGTCACCCAGGTCAACGCGGCGCTCCTCGCCAAGGAGGGCCTCATCCGCTCCGGCGAGACCTCGGTCAAGGTCCTGGGCGACGGGGAGATCACCCGCGCCCTTGAGGTCACCGCCGCCCGGTTCTCGGGCTCGGCCAAGGCCAAGATCGAGAAGGCCGGGGGCAAGGCAATCGTCGGCTGAGGGTCATTCTTCCATGTTCTCCGCATTCGCCAACTCGCTGAAGATACCCGAGCTCCGCTCGAGGATATTCTACACGCTTGCGATGCTTTTCGTAGCGCGCGTAGGCGCCGCGATTCCGCTGCCCGGCATCGACCCGCACCCGCTGCAGGAGTTCTTCCAGGCGCAGTCGGGCGGGAACGGCGCCGGCGGGGCAATCGTCGGCCTCTACAACATGTTCACCGGCGGCGCGCTCCTGAAGGGGGCCGTCTGCTCCTTGGGCATCATGCCCTACATAAGCGCCTCGATCATATTCCAGCTGATGACCGCGGTGGTCCCCATGCTCAGCCGCCTCCAGCAGGAGGGCGACGTGGGCCGCCAGAAGCTGACCCAGTACACGCGCTACGCCACCGTTCTCATCTGCGTCATCCAGGGGACCCTGACGATCCTGGCCCTGGAGAACCCCGCCCGCCTCTTTCCCGGCTATGACGTCGGCCAGTACGGCAACATCGTCATCGTCAACAAGCTCTCGTTCCTCGTCACCTCGGTGATCTACCTGACGGCCGGCACGATGCTGATGATGTGGCTCGGCGAGCAGATCACCCAGCGCGGCATCGGCAACGGCGTCTCGCTGCTGATCACGGTCGGCATCCTCGCGACCCTGCCGGGGGCGGCGGCCCAGACCTACCAGTTCTTCTTCGGCCCGGTTGGCACGAACGCCGGCCACGGCCTGCCGCTCGGGCTGCTCATGATCCTGCTCTTCTTCGCTGTCACGATGGGGATCATTCTGGTGGTCCAGGGGCAGAGGAAGGTCCCCGTCCAATACGCGAAGCGCGTCGTGGGCAACAAGGTGATGGGCGGCCAGAGCTCATTCCTGCCGCTGAAGGTCAACTACTCGGGCGTCATGCCCGTCATCTTCGCGAGCGCCATCCTGCTCTTCCCGCAGCAGATCATGTCCCAGCTTGGCGCCGCGCTAAACCTGCGGTTCCTGATCGACTTCGCCCAGAACCTCCTGCGCGGCCACTGGACCTACTACACCGGCAACGCCCTTCTCATCCTCTTCTTCAGCTATTTCTGGGTCTCGGTCATGTTCAAGCCGATACAGATCGCCGACGACCTGAAGAAATACGGCGGCTACGTGCCGGGGGTCCGCCCGGGCGAGCCGACGGCGCAGTTCCTCGACTTCATCATGACCCGGCTCACCCTGGCCGGCGCGATCTTCCTGACGATCATCGCCGTCATGCCGGACGTGCTCCTTTTCGAGCTCAACGTGCCCATGCGGATAGCCTACTTCTTCGGCGGCACGGGGATGCTGATAACGGTGGGCGTCATCCTGGACACGATGCGCCAGATCGAGACCTTCCTGCTGCAGCGCCATTACGACGGGTTCCTGAAGAAGGGCCGCATCCACGCCCGCAGCATGAGCGGGAGGCCCGGCGCCCTGGGCGACGCCCTGGACATGAAGGCCGTGGGGAAGCTCTGCTTCGCGCTCGGGTCGATCTTCCTTTTCGGGATCGTCGCCTGGGCCGTGCGCAGGTGGGGCCATTGATGGTCCCGGATTGCTCTTTACAAGGGTCCGAATGGACGGAATAATTGACCCCTTTTCCCGATTGGGCGGTCCCGCCCGAACGAAACTCCTTCTGCTCGGTTCGATTGATTTTCGCGGGGAAGAAATGATCGACCGGGCCCGTTCTTTGCAGATTGAGCACGTCTCTCCCGCCAAACTCACACGGCGGGGGATTTCGCGGCCCCCGGCATCTGCCGGGGGGAACGAAGCCTCCACGATGGCGCTCTTGCGCCGATGGTTCTTCTCGCGCAAACCTGATGCGGGATTCGTCCTCACGGACTTCCCGGCTACGCTGCTCCAGGCTAAAGTGTTCGACGAATGGCTCGACGCCCGCGGCGAGGAAATCGACGCGGCGGTCGCCCGATCCGGCGACCCCGGGCCCGTCGTTGAGCACTACCGCACACTCGGCCTCCTCCACGTGGAGGCCGGCGCCGTCCGATGATCCCGGTAAAGGACAGGGAAGGGATCCTGCGGATGCGCGAGGTGTGCGCCATTGCCGCCTCGGTCCTTGACTCGCTCAAGCCCCTAGTGCGGCCCGGTGTCACTACAATGGACTTGGAGGAGGCTGGTCGCGCTGAGATAGCGCGCCTCGGCGCCCGAAGCGCCTGCTACGGCTACCAGCACGGAACGCGCCCCTATCCGGCGCACACCTGCATCTCGGTGAACGAGGAGGTCGTCCACGGAATCCCGTCATTCAAGCGCGTCCTGCGCGAGGGTGACATCGTGTCGCTCGACGTCGTCCTCGAATTCAACGGCTACATAGGCGACAACGCCTACACCGTGCCCGTCCTGCCCGTGGCGCCCGAAGTGGCGAAACTCCTCAGCGTGACCCGCGAGGCGCTCGTCCTCGGGATTCGCGCCGCACAGGTTGGCAACCGTATCGGCGACATCTCGAGCACGATCCAGGCCTTCGTCGAGCGCCACGGCTTCAGCGTCGTGCGCGACATGGTCGGCCACGGCGTCGGCGTGGCGATGCACGAGCCCCCTGAGATCCCGAATTTCGGAAGGCGCGGGTCGGGCGACAAGATAAGGGCCGGGATGACGTTCGCGATCGAGCCGATGGTCAACCTCGGCGGCTACGCAACCCGGATTCTTCCGGACGGCTGGACCGTCGTGGCGGCAGACGGATCGCCCTCGGCGCATTTCGAACACACCGTGCTCACGACAGAGAAGGGGCCCGAGATCCTCACGACCCCGGGTCTCGTCCCCGCCAGGGCGGCCTGAGCGCCGCCCGCTTCAAACGATTTACCAACCGCAAGTCTCCTAAAACCTAACAAAATGCCTCGTCTCCTCGGCGTAGAAATCCCCGCAAAAAAGAAGGTCGCGTACTCGCTCCGCTACATCTACGGAGTCGGCCGCACGCGCGCAGACGTCGTCGTGAAGGAGGCCGGCCTCAAGCCCGAGATGCGGGCCCAGGACCTTACGGAGGAGCAGCTCAACAAGATCCTCCACGTGATCACGGAGCACAAGTGGGTCGTCGAGGGCGACCTGCGCCGCGACATTGCAGGCAACCTCAAGCGGCTCCAGGCGATCAACTGCTACCGCGGGATCCGCCACCGCAAGGGGCTGCCCGTGCGGGGCCAGCGGACCAGCACGAACGCCCGCACCCGCAAGGGACCGCGCAAGACGATCGGCGTCACCAAGGTCAAAGAATAACCCACTTAACCCATGGCCGAAGAAAAGACCGCGCCCAAGAAGGAGAAGGCCCCGAAGGGCCCGAAGGCCCCCAAGCCCGCCGGCGGGCCGGAGGCCGCCGCCCCGGCGGCCGCCCCCGGCGCCCCGGCGGCGCCCGCAGCCGCCCCGGCGGCCCCTTCCCCGGACGCAAAACCGGTCGAAATGGTCGGCGGCGTCGCCAAGCAGCCGACCGCCGAGGATCTCCTCAAGGAGGAGCTCGGTGCGGTGAAGGTCCGCAAGGCCAAGGGCTCGAAGAACATAACGTCGGGCTTCGCCAACGTCCTCGCCTCTTTCAACAACACGATCGTGTCGATAACCGACCCCAAGGGGCAGGTCATCGCCTGGTCTAGCGCGGGCAAGTGCAACTTCCGCGGCTCGCGCAAGTCCACGGCGTACGCCGCACAGATTGTCGCCCAGGACGCGGCCCGCAATGCGATGTCCCACGGCCTCAAGGACGTGGTCATCCGCGTCTCGGGCCCCGGCCTCGGGCGCGACAGCGCGATCCGAGCCCTCCAGGCGATCGGCCTCGAGATAACCTCGATCGTGGACGTCACGCCCATCCCGCACAACGGCTGCAGGCCGCGCAAGCGCCGCCGCGTGTGATGGACACGCTCCCCGCTCCCAAACCCTCTTCGCTCTAAGACAATGGCTCGCTACATAGGACCCTCAACCCGCATCAGCCGGCGATTCGGCCAGCTCCTGATCGGCTCCGCAAAGGCGCTCGAGCGCCGCAACTACCCGCCCGGGCAGCACGGGCCGAAGTCCCGCCGCAAGGCGTCGGAGTACGCGATCGGCCTCAACGAGAAGCAGAAGCTGCGCTACATGTACGGCCTGCTCGAGAGGCAGTTCCGCCGGGTTTTCGAGATCGCCAAGCGCGAGCGCGGCGTGACGGGCGAGCGCTTCCTCCAGCTCCTCGACACGCGCCTCGACAGCGTCATCTACCTTCTCGGCCTTGCGAAGAGCCGCGCGGCGGCGCGCCAGTTCGTGAACCACGGGCACATCCGGGTGAACGGGCGCAAGGTCGACATCGCCAGCTACAACGTGCAGCCCGGCGACGAGATCGACGTTCGCAACGCGCCCGCCTCCCGCCAGATGGCCACCCGCAACCTCGAGGAGAACCGGATCCGGACCGTCCCGGGCTGGCTCTCGCTGAACGCCGAGCAGTTCAAGGCCGGCGTCGTGCGCCTCCCGAAGCGCGACGAGATGGACCAGAACATCAACGAGCAGCTGATCGTCGAGTTCTACTCGCGCTTCTGATCGCCCGACCCCCCAGCTAATTCACAACCCAGTAATCAGAGTTCACGCCATGCCAAAACGTCTCGGAAAATTCGAACTCCCTTCAAAACTCACAAAGGTGGAGGACGGCGCAACGCCGACCTACGCCAAGTTCATCGCCGAGCCCTTCGAAGCCGGCTACGGCCACACCGTGGGCAACTCGCTGCGCCGGGTGCTCCTGAGCTCGATCGAGGGTGCCGCGATCTCCTCCATAAAGATCGAGGGGGTGAACCACGAGTTCCAGAGCATCGACGGCGTCGTCGAGGACGTGACCGAGATCGTCCTGAACCTCAAGAAGGTGCTGATCATCTCGCACAAGCGCGAAACCATCTCGCTGGGGATCAAGGCCTCGAAGGCCGGCGCCGTCACGGCCGCCGACATCCAGGCCGACGCGAACATCCAGATCGTTAATCCCGAGCAGGTCATCTGCACGCTCGACACCAAGCGTTCGTTCGAGGCCGAGATCGAGATCAAGACGGGCCGCGGCTACTGCCCGGGCGAGCAGAACAAGAAGGAGGAGCAGCCGATCGGGGTGATCCCGATAGACTCCCTCTTCTCGCCAGTCAGGCTCGTGAAGTACGCCGTCGAGAACACGCGCGTCGGGCAGATTACCGACTACGACAAGCTGATCCTCGAGATATGGACGGACGGACGCATATCGCCGGACGACGCCCTCAAGCAGGCGGCGTCGATCCTCAACCACCACCTGGACGTCTTTGACCGCGTCAGCGAGGAGGCCTACGAGTTCGAGAGCCAGCAGAGCGAGGTCAGCGAGGAGCAGAACAAGCTCCGCAAGCTCCTCAACATGTCGGTGAACGAGATCGAGCTGTCCGTCCGCGCGGCCAACTGCCTGAACAACGCGAACATCACCACGGTCGGCGAGCTCGCCATGAAGACCGAGCAGGAGATGCTCAAGTACCGCAACTTCGGCAAGAAGTCGCTGAACGAGATCAAGGAGAAGCTCGAGGCCCTCGGGCTCTCGCTCGGGATGAAGTTCGACGAGCGCCTTCTCGACGCGAAGAAGGAAGCCTGATCCATGCGCCACCTCAAACACCACGCGTCCCTGGGGGTCACTCGCGAGCACCGCGAGTCGATGATGTCCAACCTCGCCGCGGCGCTCATTACCCATGGGCGCATACAGACGACCCTGGCGAAGGCCAGGGCCCTGCGGCCGTTCATCGAGAAGGTGATCACCAAGGCGAAGCACGCGGCGGGCAAGGCGGAGAGGAGGGACGCCGTCCATCTGCGCCGCCTCGCCCTGAGGGACGTCCGCGACGAGGACGCCGTGACGCTCCTTTTCAACGACAAGTACAAGGAGTTCGAGAACCGGGCGGGCGGCTACACGCGCATCTACAAGCTCGGCCCCCAGCGGCAGAATGACGCCGCCGAGATGGCGCTCATCGAGTTCGTCAAGGCGGAGGACACAGGCTACAAGAAGTCGAAGGGCAAGAGGCCGTCCTCCAAGAGGCGCAAGTCGAAACCCGCGGCCCCCGAGCCCGCCTCCGAACCGGCTGCCGAGGCGGCCCCGGCCGACGAGAAGCCCGAGGCGCCCGGGGACGGGGACAAGAGCTGAGGCGCCCCGGCGGGGCCGGGGCCGGCCACGCGACGGTGTTTACGTCCGGCGCGTTTTCTTGTTAGGGTTGCGGCCCGATGTTCGAGCTGTCCGCCGCCGTCACCGTCTACTGCGTGGTCGTCGCAGCGACGTTCCTGTCGCTCTGGCTGTTCTACGACCGGCGCGATCACATGCGTTTCGAGCGCGAGCGCCGCAGGACGACCTTCCACTGCATCCGCTGCGACAGGCTCTACACCGCGCCCCAGGGAACCGAGCTCTGCAAGTGCCCGAGGTGCGGGCACGAGAACATGAGGCTGCGATTCTAGCGGGGGCGCGGAGGGGGCGTGCCCGCCGGCCACCTCCCGGCAGGCGGTCCACAATCGCACTTGCCGTCGGCCATCGACCGGGGTTCTTCTTTCCCCTTTCTCTTTTCAAGGCCCGCACATGCCGCAAACCATCGCCGTCCTCGACTTCGGCTCGCAGTACACCCAGGTCATCGCGCGCCGGATCCGCGAGTGTCAGGTCTTCTCCAAGATCTACCATTTCTCGACGCCCGCGGCGAAGCTTCAGTCCGAGGGCGTGATCGGGATCGTCCTGTCCGGGGGCCCGAGCTCGGTCTTCGCCCCGGATGCGCCGATCCCGGACCGCCGGATTTTCGAGATCGGCGTGCCCGTCCTCGGGATCTGCTACGGGATCCAGCTCATGGGCCACCTGCTCGGCGGGAGGGTCGCCAGGGGGGACCGCCGCGAATACGGGCACGGGGTGCTCAATGTGCACGGGCGCAGCCGGCTCTTCGCCGGGCTGCCCAGGCGGCTGCGGGTATGGAATTCGCACGGCGACAGGCTGATGAGGCTGCCCCCCGGATTCACGTCGATCGGAAGGACGGAGAACTCGCCCTTCGCCGCGATCGAGGACCGCCGGCGGGGCATCTACGGGATACAGTTCCACCCCGAGGTCTTCCACACCGAGCGCGGGATCGACGTGCTCAGGAACTTCCTTTCGGGCGTCTGCCGCGCCAGGCAGGACTGGACGACCAAGGATTTCATCGAGCATTCGGTGGCCGAGATCCGCTCGGCCGTCGGCTCGTCGCGCGTCATACTCGGGCTGTCGGGAGGCGTCGACTCCTCGGTGGCGGCCGCCCTGATCCACAGGGCCGTCGGCCGCCAGCTCACCTGCGTGTTCGTCGACAACGGGCTGCTCCGAAAGGGGGAGCGCGAGTCGGTCGAGCTGCTCTACAAGAGGAACTTCAAGATCGACCTGCGGGTCGTCGACGCCTCGGCGGCCTTTCTCAGGCGGCTGCGGGGGGTCGGGGAGCCCGAGAGGAAGCGCAAGATAATCGGCAAGACGTTCATCGAGGTCTTTGAGAAGTCGCTCAAGAAGATCGGGCACGCCGACTTTCTCGCGCAGGGGACGCTCTATCCCGACGTCATCGAGAGCGTGACGATCGGCGACAATCCGGCCGCCCTGATCAAGTCGCACCACAACGTTGGAGGCCTTCCGGCCCGGATGAGGCTCAAGCTCATCGAGCCGCTGCGGGAGCTCTTCAAGGACGAGGTGCGCCGGGTCGGGGGCGCGCTTGGCCTGCCCCGCGAGGTCGTCTGGCGCCAGCCGTTTCCCGGGCCCGGCCTGGGGGTCCGGGTCATCGGCCCCATCACGCCGGCCAATCTCGACGTCCTACGGTCGGCCGACGCGATCCTCCAGGAGGAGATGATGTCGAGCGGCTGGTACTGGAAGGTGTGGCAGTCGTTCTGCGTCTTCCTCCCCGTCAAGTCGGTCGGCGTGGTCGGCGACGAGCGCAACTACGCCTATGTGATCGCGCTCCGGATCGTCGAGAGCACGGACGCGATGACGGCGGACTGGACTCGGCTGCCCTACGACCTCCTCCAGAAGATATCCGGCCGGATAACGAACGAGGTCAGGGGCGTGTCGCGAGTCGTGCTCGACGTCAGTTCAAAGCCCCCTGCGACCATTGAGTGGGAGTGATTTTTCTTCGACCTTGCGGCGGATTTGGGTGTCATTGAGGTCATGTCGAAGTGGTCGCCCAGATTCCTCGCATGCGCCGGGGTCCTTCTCGCGTGCGCCGCGGCGCGGGCCGAGCCCGCCGTGGTCGGTCTAGCGAGGGCCTACCTCGGCCCGGATTCCACTCTGGACGCCATCACGTCGGTCCACTTCGTCGGCAACCTCGAGAGGGTGGACCCCGACCATGCGGACAGGGGGCCAATCCGCGGCACGATCGACCTTGTATTCGCCAAGCCGCTGCGCCAGCGCCAGGTGGTTCGCCTGCACGACGCGACGGAGACGACGGTCCTCGACGGCTACGACGCCTGGGACCTCCTGCAGGACAACGCCGACCCGTCGAAGCATGTCCTCACGTGGATGGGTGCCGCCGACATCAAGGCGATTCGGGCGAGCACGTGGGAGAACCTGTACTTCTACCGCCAAGGCAGGAGCGAGGTCGCGGTCGAGGACAAGGGGCCCGCGACCGTCGATGGCATCGAATGCGAGCGCGTGGACTTCATCCATGGGCCGGCAATCGTCTTCGCGCGGTACTTCGACAGGGACACCGGCCGCCTGGTGTCCACGTCGAGGGGGCCGGAGACCCTGCGCGAGAGCGGCGAGATCCGCGCCGGTGGAATCCGGTTCCCCAAGACGGTCGTCAGCGTCCAGAAGACCGCTTCCGGGAAGGACCTCGTCTCGACGGTCAACTTTGACAGCGTCGTGCTCAACGAGCCGGTAGCCCCCGATTTGTTTGTCGCTCCGAGCCTCCTCCCGGGCAAGGCCCCCCCGGCCGCGGCCGGTCCGCAGGTGAAGTAGGCCGTGCGCACGCTGTCATTCGCGTCGAAGCAGTTCGACTCCGACCTTGCCATGTTCCGCAGCGGCGCGGCGGTGTCGCAGGAGGTGTCGGGCTCTGTTGCGGCAATCCTGTCCGACGTCCGCGCGCGGGGTGACGCTGCCGTGGCGCACTATGTGCTCAGGTTTGACGGCGCGAGTCTCGCGCCCCGGCAGTTCCGGGTGCAGCGCGGCGAGATTGCGGATGCCGCGAGGAGTCTGCCGGCCGCGCGGCGTGCGGCGATCGCGGAGGCGCGCGCCGCGATCGAGGACTTCAACAGGAGGGCGCTGCCCTCGGACTGGACCGCGCGCAACAGGCACGGCGCCAGGGTCGGGGAGAAGTTCGACCCCATCCGCCGCGTCGGGATCTACGTGCCGGGCGGCGAGGTTCCGCTCGTGTCGACCGTCCTCATGACGGCTACGTTGGCGAGAATCGCCGGCTGCCCCGAGATCGCCGCGTTCACGCCCTGCCGGGCGGACGGCCGGGTCCCGCAGGACCTCCTGGCCGCCCTGCACCTCGCCGGCGTCGGAGAGGTGTACCGGATCGGCGGCGTCCAGGCCATCGGGGCGATGGCCTACGGGACACAGACCATCGCCGGTGTGGACAAAATCTTCGGGCCGGGAAATGCCTACGTCTGCGAGGCGAAGCGCCAGGTGTTCGGCGCTGTGGGTGTCGACCTCCTTCCAGGGCCAAGCGAGCTGATGGTGATAGCCGACGCCAGCGCCCTCCCGGATTATGCCGCCGCCGACCTGCTCGCGCAGGCGGAGCACGGATCGGGGCTGGAGCGGATTTACCTTGTCGCCACCTCGAGAAAGATCATCGGGCGCGTCGCCGCCGAGATCGAAAGGCAGCTCGTGGGGCTCACGCGGGCCGACAAGATCCGTCGGGTGCTGGACGGAGGGTTCCTGGCGGTCGTGGTGTCGGGGCTCGGCCAGGCCGCGGAGGTGGCCAACCGGGTTGCGCCCGAGCACCTCGAGCTCCTTGTCGAGGGCGCGGCCGTGTCCGGGCTCGTGGGGTCGGTCTCGACCGCGGGGGCGATCATGATCGGCAACGAGACCCCCACGGCGCTGGGGGACTTCGCGGCAGGGCCCAGCCACGTCCTTCCGACGGGCGGGGCCGGCCGGTTCTCCAGCGGGCTCCGCGTCGCCGACTTCCTGCGGCGCACCAGCGTCGTCTCGTACGACGCGAAGAGCATCCGCAGCGCCGGGCCCATCGTCGCGCAGTTCTCCGCGATGGAGCGCCTGGACGCCCACGGGCGGTCGGTCGCGATTCGGATCCAAAGGGCCGGTTCCAAATGAAGGGGGCCGGACCGGGGCGGCTCGCGCTCGCCTACGTCGCTAAGCTCCATGCCTACGCTCCGGGCCTGCAGCCCTCGGAGCCTGGATGGGTCAAGCTGAACACCAACGAATGCCCGTACCCGCCGAGCCCGAGGGTCGCGGAGGCCATCCTCCGCGAGGTCGGCGCCGATGGCGCCGCCCTTAGGCTCTATCCGGATCCCGCGAGCTCGGCCCTTCGCTCGGCGGTCGCGCGGCTCCACGGCGTGGCCGAGGCGAATGTCTGCATCGGGAACGGCTCGGACGACATCCTGAACCTGCTTGTCAGGTGCTTCTGCGGCCCGGCGGCCGCGGCCGGCTTCACGCTTCCGGGCTATTCGCTATACCCGGTCCTCGTCGGGATCCAGGATTGCGCAGCCATGCCGGTCGAGCTGGACCGCTCCATGCGCCTTCCCTTGGAGAGGATCGCGGCGTCCGGCGCCCGCCTGTTCTTCCTCACCTCGCCCAACGCGCCGACAGGCGTCGGTTTTCCGAATTCGGTGATCTCGCGCATCCTTGATTCCTTCGGGGGGATCCTCGTGCTGGATGAGGCCTACGCCCCGTTTGCCCGGGAGGACGCGGCGGGCCTCGTCGCCGGGCATCCGAACCTCGTGGTGGTGCGGACGCTATCGAAGGCCTACGCGCTTGCCGGCATCCGCGTGGGCTATGCGCTCGCCGACGCGGGAGTGATCGCCCTGCTCGACAGGGTGCGGGACACCTACAACGTGAGCCGACTGTCGCAGGCCGCGGCGCTGGCCGCCCTGGGCGACCAGGATCACCAGCTCCGGATCGTTGCCAAGGTGAAGGCAACGAGGGACTTGTATGTCAAGAAGTGGAGCGAGGGGAGGGGCTGGTTCACCTTCCCGTCGCAGGCAAACTTCGTCTGCACGGAGCCGCGGGACGGGCGCGGCCGCACCGGGCCCGGGATCGCGAGGGGGGCCTTCGACTTCCTATTCTCGCGCAAGGTGTTGGTGCGCCACTTTCCGAGCGACGCCTTGACCGCTTCGTTCCTGCGGATCAGCGTCGGCAGCGAAGACGAGATGCTCGTCCTCGATCATACCCTCGAAGCATGGCTAAAGGCACCTCCAAGCGCGTAGCAAACGTCTCCCGGAAGACGGCCGAGACAGACATTTCGGTTGTGCTCGCGATCGACGGCACCGGCCGCTCCAAGATCGCCACAGGCATCGGGTTCTTCGACCACATGCTGGCGCTGTTCGCCAAGCACGGCCTCTTCGACCTGACGGTCAAGGCAAAGGGCGACGTCGACGTCGACTACCACCACACGGTTGAGGATGTCGGGCTCGTGCTCGGCCAGGCCTTCAAGAAGGCTCTCGGCGACAAGGTGGGCATCAGGCGCTACGGGTTCTTCATCCTGCCGATGGACGAGGCCCTCGCGCGGGTCGTCGTGGACATCGGGGGCCGACCCCACCTCGCATACCGCGTCGAGGCGCCGTCCATGTTCGTAAGGGACTTCAACCTGGTCCTCGTGAAGGAGTTTTGCCGGGCCTTCAGCAACGCGCTCGGCGCGAACCTCCACGTCGAGTTGGTCTACGGGGAGGAGCCGCATCATGTCGCCGAGGCGGTCTTCAAGGCCCTTGGAAGGGCGCTCGACGGCGCCACCCAGATCGAGCCGCGCGCGTCGGGCCTGCTCCCGAGCACAAAGGGCAGCCTTTGATCCCGCCCTGATGAGCGCGCGCGTCGCCGTCATCGACACGGGCATCTGCAACCTGCGCAGCGTCACCAAGGCCCTTGAGGCCGTCGGCGCGACGCCCATTGTCGTGCGCACGCCGGCCGAGGCTGACGAGTGCGGCTCGGACGCCATGGTCCTCCCCGGGGTCGGGGCGCTGCGGGACTGCGTCCTGTCGCTGCGCACGTCGGGCCTCGACGCGACGGTCAGGCGCTGGATCGCGCGCGATCTGCCCTTCCTCGGCGTGTGCCTGGGCATGCAGGCCCTGTTCGACTCGTCGGAGGAGGGCGGCGTGAGAGGGCTCGGGATCTTCCCCGGACGGGTGGAACGCTTCAGGCTGGAAAGGCCGCTCAAGGTCCCCCACATGGGCTGGAACACCGTGCGGTTTGTCCGGCCGGGGACCGCTATCCAGGTGGGCTTGGCGGACGAGGGCGAGTCGTTCTACTTCGTCCACAGCTACCACTGCGTGCCTGACGACCGCGGTCTCGTCCTAGGCGAGTGCGACTACGGACCCCCGTTCGTCGCGGCGATCTCCCGAGGACGGCTCTTCGCGACCCAGTTCCACCCTGAGAAGAGCCAGGCCAGAGGGTTGCAAATCTATCGCAACTTCGCAGCCCTGGCGGTAGCCGAAGTAATCGGCCAATAAGGCGAGCGAATTCATCGCGGGACACCGAACTTTTCTTTGCAAGCGGCTCAATTCTAGCTTGGCTCGGTCAGGAATGCCCCACACCGCCTCATTCAAGCTGGACGACAAGGAATATCCCCTCCCGGTGATGGTGGGTTCAGAGGGGGAGAAGGCGATCGACACCCGCAAGTTGCGGGCGGACACGGGCTTCATCTGCTACGATCAGGGTTACGGAAATACCGGCTCGTGCGTGAGCGCCGTAACCTACCTGGACGGCGACAACGGCATCCTGAGGCACCGGGGCATCCCTATCGAGCAGCTGGCCGAGCACAGCGACTTTGTCGAGACCGCGTACCTCGTCATCTACGGCGAGCTGCCGAACGCCGCCAAGCGGAAGGCCTTCGGCATGCTTCTCAGGCAGAACGCGGCGATAGAGATGCAGATGCAGCGCGTCTTCGAGGGGTACCCGAGAGACGCGCCGCCTATGGCGATGCTCTCGTCGATCGTCGCCTCGCTCGCCGCCCATTATCCCCACCTGGCGACCAACAGCTTCGAGAAGGACCTCGCCAACTTCGACCTCGCCGCGGCGATGGCGATCTCGAAGGTGAGGACGATCGGCGCGATGCTATACCGCTACCAGAAGGGCCTGCCCTATGTCTTCCCGAAGCAGGACCTGCCGTTCTGCGACAACTTCCTGCACATGATGTACTCGGAGCCGTACCAGGACTACGTCGCGGAACCCGAGATCGCGCGCGCGCTCAACCTGCTGCTCCTGCTGCACGTGGACCACGAGCAGAACTGCTCCACCTCGACCGTCCGCACCGTCGGCTCGAGCGCCGCCAACCTCTTCACGTCGATCTCCGCCGGAATCTGCGCCCTGTCCGGGCCGCTGCACGGCGGCGCGAACGTCTCGGTGATGCAGATGCTCCACGCGATCCATGCGGAGGGCGACGACGGCACGCGGTTCATCGCCGCGGCGAAGCTGGGCTCGAAGGACAGCCGGCTCATGGGGTTCGGCCACCCGGTGTACCGGAATTTCGACCCGAGGGCGAAGATCATCGGAAAGGCGTGCGAGGACGTCCTCAAGAAGCTCGGCATCAACGACCCGCTGCTCGAGATCGCCAAGAAGCTCGAGGAGGCGGCGCTCAAGGACGACTACTTCCTCTCCCGCAAGCTCTATCCGAACGTCGACTTCTACAGCGGGATCATCATGAGGGCGCTCGGGATACCGACCAGCATGTTCACGGTGATCTTCGCGATCGGGCGGACGCCCGGGTGGATCGCGAACTGGTACGAGGTGGCGGCAACCCCCAAGGGCCGGATCTACCGGCCAAGGCAGGTCTACATCGGGCCAGTGAAGCGGGACTACGTGCCGATGGCGCAACGCGCCTGAGCGCGCAAGTCCGCCGGCTTGGCATCGGCGCCCCTGGCGGGCCGGCCCGCCCGGCTCCGAACACAGCCATGCCAAGCGAGTTCAAGATCCGCGCGGCGGCCACCAAGGATGCGAGGTCCATCGCGATCCTTTCCGGGGCGCTGGGCTACCCCGTCGAGGCAAGGACGGTCCGCGAGCGCCTGCGCAGGATACTCGCGCGGGACGACCAGCGGGTGGTCGTCGCCGAGCTTCGGCGGGGGGGGATCTGCGGCTGGCTCCAGGCCCACTGCAGCGAGGCCCTGGAGTCCGGATTCCGCGTCGAGATCATCGGCCTGATCGTCGCGGACGGCATGCGTCGCCAGGGGGTCGGCCGGAGCCTGGTCGCCCGGGCCGAGACGTGGGCGAGGGAGATCTCGGCCGAGACGGTCGTCGTGCGCAGCAACGCGACGCGCCTCGAGAGCCACGCATTCTACCCCTCGCTCGGGTACCTGCCGTCCAAGACCCAGGTCGTCTACAGGAAGCGCGCGGAAACATAGGCTCTTTTTGAAGGTTGGCCGGGAGGCCGATCTTTGCTTGGATGCGGGGGTGATTCTCCTCGGCGTGAACATCGACCACTGCGCGACGCTGCGCCAGGCCCGCTACCGGGACTCGGCTCAGGGCGTGGGGGGAAACGTGGAACCCGACCCGGTCGCGCTTGCCGAGAGGGCCGAGCGGGCCGGGGCGGACGGGATCACGGTGCATCTCAGGGAGGACCGCCGGCACATCCAGGAGAGGGATGTCTGGCGCCTGCGCGAGGCCGTGTCCACGCGGCTCAACCTCGAGATCGCATGCGCGCCGGAGATGACGGTCTTCGCGCTCAAGCTCCTGCCGCAGGCCGTGTGCGTGGTGCCCGAGAACCGCCGGGAGGTCACGACGGAGGGCGGGCTCGACGTCGCAGCGGAGAGGGACCGCGTCCGGGCGTGCATCAAGGCCCTGGGCGACGCCGGGATCGAGGTGAGCCTGTTCATCGACCCGGACGAGGCCCAGATCGAGCTTTCCGCCAAGCTGGGCGCGTCCGCGGTGGAGCTGCACACCGGCGCGTATGCGAATGCGTTCGGCACGCCGCGCAGGGCCCAGGAGTTCCAGCGGCTCAGGCTCGGCGCGGTCCGCGCCCACGACCTAGGGCTGAAGGTGAATGCGGGGCACGGGATCAACTATGTGAACATCGCCGAGGTGAGGACCGTCGCCCACCTGCACGAGCTGAACATCGGCCACAGCATCCTGAGCCGCGCGCTGTTCACGGGAATCGACGAGGCCGTCCGCGAAATGAGGGCGCGGATGAACCCGTGAGCCTCCAGTTGCCCCCCGGCGGCGTCCTGATCGGGCTCGGCGCCGACGTGATCGAGGTCGCGCGGATCAGGAGGGCTGTGGAGCGCCAGGGCGACCGGTTCCTCGAGAGGGTGTTCACCGACGAGGAGCGCGCGTACTGCTTCAGGATGGCGCACCCGCACAAGCACCTTGCGGCCCGCTTCGCGGCCAAGGAGGCCGTCTCGAAGTGCCTGACGACCGGGATCGGGTCCCACCTCGGCTGGCGGTCGGTCTCGGTGTACCACGGCCCCAGGAGCGAGCCTCTCGTCCGGCTCGACTCAAAGGGGGACGCGCTGCTTAGCGAGGTCGGCGCGACGCGGGTCATCCTCACGCTCTCCCACACCGAGACGGTCGCGGTGGCGGTGGCGGCGCTCGTGCGCGGCTGAGCCCGGGCAACCTAGAGATGGACGACGACAATCCATCGGAGCCGGTCCAGCGCAAGCCGTCGCAGATCCCGTCCTGGGTGACGCTAGGCTTCGTGCTCGGCGCGCTCTTTGTCCTGGCCCTGCCGAGGCGCGCCGCGGTGGATCCCCCCGCCAGGCCGGCGAAGGAGGCCGCCGAGAGCAGGCCAGCCAGGCCGGCCGCCGCGCCGAGGGTCACCACGATCGAGGCGGTGTTCGCCGCCTGGGACAAGTACGCCGTCTGGAGCAACGACACTACCGAGGTGGCGCTGTGGAGTCCGGACACGATGAGCTACTCGGAGTGCTACGAGGTGCTCAGGACCGCGAACGGCTACTTCTTCCGGTCCATCTCCAAGCTGAGCCGGCCTGTCCTCACCCACGGGGTGGTCGACGAGTCTCCGCTCCAGTTCACCGAGACCGCCCGCCAGCGCCAGGAATGGCTGGGCGAGGTGGACAGGGAGAACCTGAAGGCGCTCTCGGAGGCCGCCCGCCAGACGCTGCCGGTCGCGGCGCCGGAGCCGCAGAAATAGCGGGGGACCGGGCCATGCCAGAGTCCGCCATACCCAGCCATCCGGTCCTCTCGCCCGGCGACGCGCGCGCTCTCGAGGCGGCTCTCTTCGGGGGCGACGAGGGCAAGGAATGGACGGCGATGAGGCGCGCCGGCCGGTCGGTCGCGGCCGCCGCGCTGGCGGACCTCGGGGAGGCCGGGGGATTCCCGGAGGCCGGCCGCGTCCTGGTCCTGGCGGGCAAGGGGAACAACGCGGGCGACGCGCTCATCGCGGCGCGCGAGGTCCTGGAGCGGTTCCCGGGGGCGGCCGCCGACGTCCTTTTCGCCTTTGGCGCGAGGGGACTGGGCCCGCTCGCCGCGCGGGCCCGGCGGGAGCTGTGCGAGAGCTGCCGGGGACGCGTGGACGATGCCGCGGCGCCGTCGGGCGCATACGACATCTGCATGGACGGGATCTTCGGCATCCAGTACCGGCCGCCGCTGCCGCCGGAGGCCCTGGCGGCCATTGCCGCGGCGGCGCGGTGCCGGATCCGGCTCCGCGCCGCGGTCGACCTCCCGAGCGGGCTCGACGAGCCTGGCGCGTTCCGCGCGGACTTCACCTACGCAACCGGCTCCGTGAAGGCGCCCATCATCGGATGCGCCAACGCGGGTAGGCCGCGCTATCTGGACCTCGGGTTCTTCGCTGGCGACCGCGGCGGGGGGGAGGGAGACCGGGTCATCCTGCCCTCGATCCTCGGGCCGCTGGCCGGGCTACGCCCCGCGGCGTCGGACAAGCGCAGCCAGGGCCACTTGGTCGTGGTGGGCGGCTCTTCGAGGTTTCCGGGAGCCGTTCTGATGGCGGCGCTCTCGGCCCTGCGCAGCGGCGTGGGGCTGGTGACCGCGTTCGTGCCCAGGAGCCTCGCGCCGGCATTCGCGTCGCGCGCCCCGGAGGCCATGTGGGTGGGCCTGCCCGAGGCACCGGGCGGCGGGCTGGCGAGGGGCGCCCTGGAGCAGGTCGCGGCGGGCGCCGCGCGTGCGACAGCGCTCGCCATCGGGCCCGGCCTCGGGCGCGACCCGGAGACCCTTTCGCTGGCGATGGAGATCGTCAAGGCCTCGTCCGTGCCCCTTGTGGTCGACGCCGACGCGCTTCAGCCCGACATCGTGCGCGCAGGGACGGCGCCGCGGATCCTGACGCCCCATGCGGGCGAGTTCCCGAGGATCGCCCTCGGGGCGAGCCTGCGGGCGCTGTGCGCGGCCCTGCCCGGGGTCGTCGTCCAGAAGGGGCCGGTCACTCGGGTCTGCGACGGCGGGGCGGTCTACCACAGCCTCTTTGGCGGGCCCGTACTGGCCAGGGGAGGCAGCGGCGACGTCCTGTCGGGCCTCGTCGGCGGGCTCCTCGCCCAGACGCCGGACGATCCGCTGGCGGCTGCATGCCGCGGCGTGATCTGGCACGGGATGGCCGCGGACCGCCTGGCCCGCGCCCACGGGCAGGCGCCGGTGCGGGTCCTGCAGGTCCTCGACTTCCTGGCGGCCGCCCTGCGGGACGCGGCCGAGGGCACGGGCGCCTGAGGGGAGCGGGCGATTCTCGCACTGGACGCCCGGCGGAAAGCCCGCCATTTTCTGGCGCCGCCACTCATGAAACCCGCGCCCGTCCTCGCATGCGCACTTGGCGCTCTCCTTGTCGGGGCCGCTGCAGCGCCCGCCGGCGCCGCGGGACGCCCGATCACCCACGAGGATCTCTGGCTGATGAAGAGGGTGGGGCAGCCGGTGCCGAGCCCCGACGGCCGATGGGTGGTTTACCTTGTCGTCTCCCCGGCCTACGACCCCAAGGACCAGGAGGCCAATCTCTGGATAAGCCCCGCGGACGGCAGCGCCGGCTCCCGGCAGATCACGCGCGGCAAGGGCGCCCCGGCAGGCGCCGCGTGGAGCCGCGACTCGCAAAGGCTGGCATTCGCGGCAAAGCGCGAGGGCGACGAGGTCCCGGAGATCTATGTGCTCGACCTGGCGCACGGCGGCGACGCAGCGCGCTTGACTCACGTCGGGACGGGCGCGCGGTCCCCGGTCTGGAGTCCGGACGGCTCCTCGATCCTGTTCGTCAGCGACGTTCCGCCGGCCGACGTTGCGAGGACAAAGGCCAACATGCGGACCTTCGACGGGTTCCCGATCAGGCTCTGGGACCATTGGCTCGATGACAGGAGGGCCCATCCGTTCGTGCAGGACCTGAAGGGGTCATCGAAGGCGCGCGACCTGCTGGCGGGCACCCGGCTGGCGGCGATGCCGGGTTACTTCCTGCGGGAGACCGAGACGGGCGAGGAGACCGATGTCACGTGGGCCCCCGACGGCAAGTCGGTCGTATTTGCGGCGACGTCCGAAAACGACAACTCGGCCTTTGCCGAGGCCCCGGTGCAGCTCTTCGCGGTCCCGGCCTCCGGCGGCGAGCCCGTCGCCCTGACCCAGGGCGCAGACAGCTACAGCACGCCGGCCTTCCGCCCGGACGGCGGGGCGCTGCTCGCCAAGGTGAGGAAGGACGGCGACGGCAAGGTGTACCACCATGCCCGGGTCGCCTCGTTCCCGTGGCCTTTCCGGCAGTCGGACCGGCTGCTGCTGACCGGCGCGCTGGACCTGACGGTGCGCCGCTTCGCCTCCTCGTCGGACAGCGCGACCGTCTACTTCACCGCCGAGGCGGCAGGGCATGAGCGCCTCTACTCGGTTCCGGCCGGGGGCGGCCCAGTCCGCGCATTCGGCCTGCCGGAGAAGGGATGCATCTCCAACCTGGCGATCGGCGGCGCCGCGATCGTCGCCACCTACGACAGCGCGGCGAGCCCCGCCGAGGTGGTCCGGGTCAATCCCGAGAAGGCGACGCTCGACGCCGTCACGTCCTTCAACTCCGACGGGCTAAAGGCGCTCGACCTCCCTTCCATCGAGAGCTTCACATTCACGAGCGCGAAGGGGCGGGCGATACAGAGCTTCCTCATGCGCCCGGCCGGGTTCACGCCGCTTGGCAGGTACCCCTTGCTTGTCGTCATGCACGGCGGGCCTGCGGAGATGGCGCGGGACGCGTGGCTCGTCCGCTGGAATTACGCCCTGCTCGCCGCGCCCGGCTACGTCCTGGTGATGACCAACTACTCGGGCTCGACCGGGTCCGGCGAGGCGTTTGGCCAGGCGATCCAGCTCGACCCCCTGAGGACCCCGGCAGACGAGATCAACCAGGCGGCGGACGTGGCAATCCAGAGGTACCCGTTCATCGACGGGTCGCGACAGGCCGCGGCCGGGGCGAGCTACGGCGGCCACCTGGCGAACTGGATGGAGGCCACGACGACGCGCTTCAGGTGCATCGTCTCCCACGCCGGCCTCGTCAACCTGGAGTCCCAGTGGGCGACGAGCGACTTCGTCTACAGCCGCGAGCTGATGGAGGGCGGGCCGGTCTGGGAGCAGGGCCCCGTCTGGCGCGAGCAGAACCCGGTCCGCTACGCGGGCAACCACTTCAAGGGCACGGGATGGGTGACCCCCATCCTGCTCAGCGTCGGCGAGAAGGACGCGCGCGTGCCGATGAACAACACGATCGAGAACTGGACCTACCTGCAGCGCCTCCGGGTGCCGAGCCGGCTGCTCGTATTCCCGGACGAGAACCACTGGATCTCGCGCGGCGAGGACAGCCGCGCGTGGTACGGCGAGGTCCGGTCCTGGCTGGCCCGCTGGCTCGGGTGAGCGCCCCGCGGCCTCAGCCCGGCGGCCAGCCCATCTGGCGCCCGGCGAGCAGGTGAAGATGGAGGTGGGGGACGCTCTCGCAGGCGTCGGGGCCGTTGTTGATCACGATCCGGTACCCGCCCCCGAGGCCCATCTTCACCGCGACGTCGCGCGCGACGACGAGGAGATGGCCGAGGACGCCCTCGTCGGCGTCGGCGGCCTCGGACACCCGCGCGATGGGCTTCTTCGGGATGATCAGGACGTGGACGGGGGCCTGGGGCTGGATGTCATGGATCGCGATGCAGCGCTCGTCCTCGTATTGTATCTTTGCCGGGATCTCACGGTCGATGATCCGCTGGAACAGGGTCTTTTTCATTTTGAGCCACCGGGGTAGCGCGTCGCGGGCCCGGTCACAAGAACAAGA